>Ga0007852_1000219_pt1 | contig 18817 bp, 31 predicted proteins | sample CryBogCBH28Sep08_FD_71227 | JGI IMG/M metagenome (GOLD analysis project Ga0007852, IMG submission 71227) | Freshwater microbial communities from Crystal Bog, Wisconsin, USA - CBH28Sep08 | ecosystem: Environmental > Aquatic > Freshwater > Lake | place: Crystal Bog, Wisconsin, USA | collected...
TTGATATCATGTTTGCCTATTTTTTCCAAATGATCCAACATTAACCAGTGCTCTCGTTGGTACAGGGCTTCGCCACCGGCAAAATAAACTTCAGCTAACTCAGTAAGATCTCCGTACTTGGCGATGATGTCGGCCCAATCATCGGATCCATGCGCCCGAATAACAAAGTCTTTTCTGTTGGTTCCACGGAATGCTTCTTCGGCCCAGGAGTGGCTGTACTCAGGCCCGCACATGCGGCATTTGAAATTGCAAACATTACTGAATCTGCTGTCCCAGTAACCCATTTTAAAATTGGACAAGGTGCCATCTGTGGCAGTATTATCCAGCAATTGATCAATGTCAAAGCTGTCAATTTCGGTGTTTTTGTTTTGCCTAAAGCTGGTTAGACCAATGCGTTCTTCTCGATAGCAACCAGTACAGGCTGAATTTTCACGACCTGCCAACATGTCAATCCGTAGCTGTCGCATGGATTCAGAGTTCATCAACTCCTGCACGTTGTCAAAGTCATTGATGTTGCCAAATTTGCCATCACCTTGATTGGCCGCACAGCAGGCCTGTACTCCACCACTAGGACTATGGAAGAAATGTATCCAGGGCAGGATACAAAAAGTTTTACTCGGTAGCGGCTGGCTCATCGGCTACAGGCTCAGTTTCCTCGGGGATAAATTGTTTTACATAATCTATGTCAAGTTCAGCCATGACCGTAGCTACCTGTTGTGGGTAACCTTCTAAGAAATATTTGAATAAGTCGTCAAATGTTTTTTCTGTACCAAACTTGTTGTAAACAACTTTTTTCTGTGCCAGGTTAAGGATAACGCCAGCATACTGACGATCTTTGCTGGCCAGGCCCTTGGTAAATTCAACACGTTCATCGTATTGAAAATTGTTGGGATCTTTCATCCAGCCGGCAATTTGTGTTTGCACCCCCCGGCGTGGCTTTTGTACATAAAATGCAATTAAGTGTAGGTCTTTGATTTTCATAGTTGTGTAAGTTCGATAAGTGTTGCTGATAAGTTGATTTCAGGGTCGGCACACATGGGATGGTTGACCAAGCCCTTGCGAATAATAAGAATAGCTTCATCCTGTTTGGCTGGTTCTTTTGACCATAGTTCCAGGTTATCATACATCCAACGGAATACTTCATCCATGTCTTCGCCGGCAGCTTGAGCACAGATGTTCTTACGTGCTTCTGTGATCTTGCCTGCTTTGAACAAGGTAACTGCATCCAATTTCCAGTCCTTGATACCACGATCGTTTTCACCAGGAGTTGTCAAGGTGCCTGTTGTAGAGTTGGCCTGTAGCAAATTTAAGCATTTACGTAAGTCTGGATATGTGGCTTTGACATACGAATCTAAGGTATCAAGATCAAATTCAACACCTTCGGTTACCAGGACTGTGGCCGCACGTGCTGTAAATTCTGTTGCATCTGATTTGTCAATATGAAAACCTTGACAGCGACTGTGTAAGGCTGGAATAATTTTGTGTGGCAAGTTGCAGGTTAAAATAAATCGAGCTGATTCTTGGTATGTTTCCATCAAGCCACGCATGATTGCCTGTGCATTGTGTGTCAGATAGTCAGCTTCGTCTAACAGGACTACCTTAAACTTGCCAAATGGCATGGTACTAACAAAACCTTCTACACGAGTTTTGATAAAATCAACACCATTGTCACGTGACGCATTGATATGCAAGGTATCGTAGTCTTCGATGCCTAGTTCATTGATTAGCACCTTGGCCAAGGTGGTTTTACCTGTACCCGGTGACCCACTCAATAGGATATGCGGAATGGCACCTTCTCGTATCCAGGCATCTACTTGTGTACGCTGATTGACATCGGTAAACACATAATCGGCTACAGTTTTAGGTCTATATTTTTCTGTCCAAAGTTCTTTCATTCTGTTCCTTTTCTAGGAGTGGTGCAACTGTCGCTCCATAGTTCCTGTGCTTGTTTCTTGTATTCTTCAAGTTCAACGTCTTTGCGTAGTTCATTCTCTAACCACAGCATCTTTTGATGCTGATACAATTCTTCAGTAAGACCATGCCACCCACAGCAATCACCAGTTGGGCTACGGCCGCAACCGCATGTACCAATTTTTTTAGAGGCTCTTACTTGCATTATACCAACTCTTCAACTACGCCTAGCAATTCGGCTGCAATCAATAATCCGGCTGCAATTTGCAAATCATAATAGGCTAAAAAATAGCAAGCGGCAATACGCAATGCACTCTTGACAAGACTAACATTTCTGTGATTCATTTTGATTTCCTTGTAAAAAATTTAATTAAATTATAAAAACGTGATTGATATGGATTGGATAAAATTTGATCTACCAAGCTGGGGTGATGCGGACAACGACCCTGCAGGTAATCACATGCAGGTGTATACTCTCGTTTACATAAACTGCAACGTGGTGTTTTGGTACTTACTCGTTTTTGAGTATCTTTATGACTCTGTACTGTTCCCATCTGTCTTCTCCGGAAAAAGTTGGTAGCTTGTTATATTCATCTTCTAGCCAACATTTTAACATATAAAGTTCTTGTTTGCAATAGCTTCCGGTAAAACCGTCGTTATAAGGACTAGATATTTCCATCATAGATTGGCGTATAGCAAAATATGCCGAATCAAGATTGGGTTTACTAAATCCCATATCAACTTGGAATCATATGTGGAATATAAGGAACGTTACGAGGACCGTGACGTTGTTCAAAAATACGTTTTGCTTCTTGTGCGCTGGCAGCAAACACTCGATCCTTTTGGGTACCGACAGGTGTACGTACTTCGGTTTCGTACATTGGCACGTTACCAACGATCCTTGGAATCAATTTGTGTGGCATCACTCAGACTGTCATCGCTTGGTTCAGTATCAGAAACCAAGAGGATGTCGTTGGGGTCTACCCGTCGAATAGTTACTTCGCCTGAAGTGTCTTCAACAGTGACACCACGTGTCCAGCGACCGTGTGAGACCAAGATCCATTGCCCTACAGTAATATCCTGCTGTTCTGGGCCGGTAGCATACACTCGAGCCCAGCGTGGTCTAATACCTGCACCACGTCCATCATCATTTAGCAGATAAATGCCACTGCTGAGTTTGCGTTCTTTGAAATTCATATCTGCCACTAGCACGTGATCGTTTAGTGCTCTTAGCTGGTTGACTTTGATTGGCTTAAACATATTAGATTCTACTGGGTCCTTTTGATTTGGCTATTTCTTTGGGTGTTGGCATGGGTTTTTGTTCCACGGTAGCGGTCTTGGCAATACTGCTGGCCAAACTGCCTCGAGTGGTTGGATTAGCAACCACCAGATCATCTGTTGTTTGGTCATCTGCAGGTGGAGTATCTGTGGTACTTACTGTTAAATTATTTGTTAAATCAATTAATTTTTGTGGAGTACTTGGTTGCATGGTTTCTTTGCTTTCTGCGATCTCGCCAGGTTCAACGGAATAAAGTTCATCCATTATTTGATTACGTCCTTTAGCTACTTGACCCCCGGCACCCAGTAGGTCTCCGCGAGCATTTACTTTCATATTACCAACTGCTATAGCGGTTTCGTTAGAAAGTTTGATTTTGTCAAAATCAACACTTTTTCCTCTAGCCGTTTTATAAATTTTTGTCATTTGCTTCTCCTAGAAAATATTTATAAACAACCTGGTTCATTTTAAAAATTCTTCAATTGATAAATCGTAATATAAACTATTGATTTTATGCACTCCCAACAGATATAACACGTAACTGGCTGTACTTGATCCTCGTCCTAACCCCCACACTATGTTGTTTTTGCGCATGGTATCTACAAAATATTTTAGATAACGCAACAAATTAAATAGGTCTCTTTCTTGAAACAACAACAATTCTTGACCCACACGCTGTAGTTCTGCTTCGCTTGTGCATAAATCCAATATGTGTTGGGCTATGTCTAATTCAAGATATTCTGCAGGCATGTACCAGTGACTCTGATTCAGCAGGTCAAATGCTTCTACCGACACAGTTGAATCTAGGGTCACATACTCTTTTACTACAGGTAAATCTGCGTAGGTTTCTTTGACTGACTTGTTGTACTGGTCACAATCTTCTACAAAAAAATTACTCAAATTCAAATTGGGATCTTGATACAGCATATCGCAGAGTTCTGACTCTGTGGTATAGGCCTGCCCATACTGGTCATATTTCATTTGATGTCGATGATATTTTTAAAGTTCTTGGAATTTTTTTCCATTTCTTCAATCTGCTTGCGACCACGATTTTCAATTTCCATACGATAATCTTCTATGATCATCTGCAACTGTTGTACCATGTCTGGGTTACCCCACCGATAGGCCATGGTCATACGTCCCAGCAGGTCGCTGTATTTTTTATTGAGGTCATCTAAACTGAGTTTAGTCAAGTCTGGCGATAATGGATGCATAATAAAAAACTCCTTACACAATTATATAGTAAATTGCATAAGGAGTCAAGAGTTTTTTTGATTTTGAGTTAGCTCAAATACCAGGCACTTGCGCTACTGATATAAGTCAGTTGCACCACTGCATTGCCGCTACTAAATTTGGTAGTAGGAACATATCTAACCGCTGAGCTATCAGTTGTATATACGTTGGCACTGGTAATTGGTGCCACCGAAACAATCTTGAACGTTTGACGATCAGCAGGACGAGCTGGCAATTGAATATTGCCTTGATTGATTGGGACAGAAAGTGCGCTGTCAATAATGACCGTACTGGTATTGATGTTGCCCACAAAATTGTTATTGCCAACGTTGGTGGCGGCCCAGGTAGTTACATAGGTAGCGCCATTGACAATACCGCCACTGGTTGTCAATTTGCCAGCAACGCTTAGATTGCCAAATGCCTTGACACTTTGATCATTTTCGACACCTAGGGCCTGATTAACTTTGTTTGGTCCTTGACCGCCGTCGTCAGCAGTGAAGAACGCAATGTTACCACCCAGGCCATAGGCCACATTACTACCAGTAACAAAGAAATTGATGCTTGATACCTGTTGGAACACATTGGCAGTTCCGTTGCCGGTGAATGCAATGCTGTTGATGTATCCAAGATAATCACCGCTTTGTACCGGTTGTATATAACCTTGTGCGTTTAAATTTCCACGAGCACTGGTAATAGAATATCCAGCCAATCCGCTGGTGTCAATTTGATTTAGTGTTACGTTGGCCAAACTCAAATTGCCAACACTGACGCTGTTCAAACTGCCGTTGGTACTGACTACGTCTTGGCCAATTTCAAAAATTTCTGCTGTGGGCAAGGTTGCTGAATTGTATCCAATAAACAAGGTTGGGTTTTGTGCAGTAATGTTGTTTAGGTAAAAGGATGGTGCACGGAAGGTAGCACGATTACGTGTTAGGTCAAATACCTGATAAGTACTGCCACCGTCGTAACTGCTAAAATCAAATATGTAGGTACCCGCGGCGTCAAAGGACATGGTCCAGGTACCGTTTCCATTTTGTACAATATTTGGAATGTCTGCAATACCAACAGTAACCGAACTTGGTAAAGTTACAGTATGTGCAGTACTGACCACTTCAAACGCCACACGCATGACTCCGTAACCGGTCGCACTACTGGAACTACCCGATGGCCAGTTGGCAAAGGATATTGAAATAGGACCTGATGTTTCTAACAGTTGATAGTTGCCCGAAGTAAAACTCAAAGTAACAGAACCCTGTACCAGAATCAAGGGAGACACAGTTTGGGTCCAGGCAGATAGCTGTGGGCGAATCAGCTGAGTACCTGCTAGATCATTGTTGAGCGATTGACCGTTTAGTGCAGATATCAGCAAAGCCTTGCTTTGCAAATCTGAAATTTCGCTGGCAGCAGATTGAAAGTTGTTCTGAATATTTGTAAAATTATTACGAAAACCCTGGCTAGAATTATCTTGCCCGGCTATGGGGAAAGTACCGTCTACTAAGTATGGATTAATGTTTGATGCCATTTAATGTATCCTGTTTATTAAGTATTTATCACGGAAATTGGACGCTACTAACTTAATGTAACATTGGCCCATTTGGTACCGTTATAGACCTGGATATTACCGGTTGTATAATTGTATACGGTCATACCTGGTTTGAGTGGTGCTATGTTTGCAACCTGTGCCGTGGTTAAATTTGCAAATAGTATGGCACTGGTCAAAGTTGCTTGGTTAATGGTAATATTGCTGGTTGTGATATTGCCAGCAGTGATATTACCACTATAGGTTGTTAAGTATGCACCAACGTTGGTATTGCCATAATTGATGTTGCCCTGCAGAGCTGTAATTTCTGTGGCCGCAGTGGCAAAATTATTTTTGATATTAAGGAAATTGGTTCTGAAACCCTGTGTATCATTGTCCTGCCCGGCGATTGGGTAAGTATCATCTATGTTGTTTGGGTATATATTTGATGCCATTTAGGTAAACACTCCATATTGTGGGAATTTAACATATTTATCCTCGGTGTTTGGAGCATAATAAGTATCTCGGTTGCTGAAGAATTTTGTTGTGTCGTTATTGAACGTGGTTCGCTTGGACACCGTTGTGACAGTAGAAGTGAATGGAGCATAGTAGGGAACGGTCTGTGCAGCCTGTAGATTTAAGGTATAAATCAATACAGCGCCACCGTAGGTGGTACCGAACAGGACTCTGACCTTTTGATTTGGATCAATTTCTCGAACAAAACTCAAATTTATAACATCGTTAACAACATTAATTTGCCATATGCCGCCACGTTGATTCACTGGGGCAACTCCTTGACTTTTTTCCAGGTATCCAGGAATAACACTATAAGTATCGTAACTTTCGCTATCGTAACCTTCATGTGTTGTGGTCAAAATATTATCACCAATGTAGGCATCGGTGTAATCTACCCATCCGCCGTATGGGCCAGGGTTAATAAAATTTTCCTGTTTGGCAAAAACCAATGTGTCGCCAGGTCGCCAATTGACATCACCATCTAATCCAACAGTTTGCAAATAGGATAAAGGTCTTCCGTTGATTTGATCAAATGGTACCTGTACTGCATAGTTGACCTGAGCAGCAATGGATCCTGTGTTTTGTCCCGATAGCACATCAAAGGTTGTTTCTTTGCTTGGTATAAAGGTCTTGGTTGCCACATCAAAGTTGGCGCTGTAGTGGTCATCCAGTAGATATCTGTCAACAGAAAACTCTACAGTATTAAAATTAATTCCTGAATTTTGCAGTCTGTAGGCAATTAGTTTACTTGCTCCAGGTACGGTGTAGGCCAGAACCACAGCACGTGTAAATCCAAGAGGTGGGTTAAAGGATCCAGTACTGGTACCGGGCTGGTTACTGGTCATCCAGTCTGGCAAACTGCTTTGATCATAGTAGCCAATTGTGTCGGCCAGTCGAGTGGTCATGTTCACCGATGTGTTTGGATAAATTATTTTGTAACTATTGTTGTCGGCATCAATGTAAGGATTTGCTATGGCATTGGTTAAATTCAATTCTAGTCCTGGCCCATTACCATTGGTATTGAGTTCAGGGTCGATCAGTTCTATATAAACAACTTCGTATTTGGTATTGTAGGTGCTGTCCAGTACAACTGCTGTTTTTATTTTGCCAAAAGTATATTGTTTGGTCCAATGATTTTTCATTATAGCAGTTGCATATTCATTGAGTGTGCTGGCATTCAATCCAGGTAGGAATAATGTGGTAATATGTTGATTAATACCAAACCACGGATCACTGGGTCTGTAAATCAACGATGGCACAAAAATTTCTGTATTGCTAATTATAGAATTATAAATTTGTCGTTGATCCCAGGTTGGCATAGCCTGTAGATACAGGCTTTCGTAGGGCTCTTTGTCAATGACATTTACTCTTAATGTAAATTCCTGTACCGACGACGCACTACCATCAGCGGTCGAAACTTTGACACTAAATGTGCAGGTTTTATCAATGGTGGTTGTATTTTTATCAAATGTTGTTGTATACCCGTCAATGCTGAAAGTTTCAAAGGTCACACGACCACTGAGTTCGCCTGAAGGTAAAAGTGTCAGGCCCTGTGGTAACCGAGCCGACACTTTGGGACTATCAACCAAGGTATATATCAAGGGTTTGTTTTCAAGACTAACTGCCTTGACAGCCAGATCACTGACAGTACCGTTGTTGATCGTGCCAAGATTGCTGGGAGTGATCCAATTGATTACGTTATTGATATCACCAAGAACCGTTATTGAAAAGTATTGTGGATTACTGGTGTAGGTTACATTTCCGCGTGTTTTGCTGACCTGGAGAGCAAAGGTATAGGTATCTGATGCTGAGGTAATCTCTGTCAATTGCCCATATAACCAACCAGTACTACTGTCCAGAGATAGGCCTGGCAAATTTGGAAGTGTAGCAGCACCATGTGTTTCCGCAATGTATGAAGCATAGTCAAATGTTACACCTGCCAGGTGAGATGCCCCACTGAGAGTGTTGGTGGTTTCTGTACTGCCATAATCAAAACCAGCATCAACATCAGCGACATCAGCATCAAACGTACCAACTGTGTTGGACAAATTATAGGTCAAGGTGTCACCTTGGAAATCGTAGCCTTCAAATTTGTACGCATAGAAACTGCCACCGCGACCCGATGGTAGCACACTTACGTTGGCATTCAGGATAACAGGTACATATACGTTTGTACTATCAACGGTAATACCAGTGGCATCAACTGTAACTTCAGTATTGTCCGCGGTAAAGCCAGCACGACTCACCACATTAAGAACATAATTTTGTAAATCGTAGTTGGCACCATCATAGGCCTGAATAGTAAAACTATAACTCAAGGTCTGATTCAACTGATTAAAGTCGTAGGGCCCAAGATCAAACTCTTGTTCGTCAGTGACAATTCCGTCAGTGACAGTATCACCGTCGTAGCCAGCTGGGCCGTATGATCCAACCAACTGCAATGGCTGTAGATATCCACTCAGTACACCATCAGAACTCAATGTAACGCCGGGCGGTAATGAACCAATGTTGCTCCAGGTCACACTGACATTGGATCCCAATTCGTTGACATAAAGTTGTCTGTTGTAAAATGTACCATCAAAAAATGTGCCCAATATGGTAGTGGCACCAGTGGTTGGTTCAATTACTGGACCGTAGATGTTGGTTACTGTTAGACTGAAAGCTCGATCATTTATGTGTCCGGCAGCATTGGTTGCACGTACGGTAAATCTGTATTCTTGACTTTGATTGACCACCGTTGATGTGGTCAAAGTTGGTACACCTTCGATGTAGCCATCAGCAGATATTTGTACGCCACTTGGCAGTTCACCAGAAATAAATTTAAAAGTTACATGGCCCGTGGCTGACACACTCAAAGGAAATCGACAAAATTGTGCAGTTGGAATAGTGCCAAGATTTCCAGCAGGTGTGACCCATTGGAAGTCTCCGTTGATGGTATTGCTGAGAATAATTTGAAATGACCCATCCAGTACAGCAGAGCCGCTGGTGGCTCTAATGATAAAATTGTAATTTTTTGTAGACCAGTAATTGTCAGCGGAATCGGCATAGGCAGGAGTTCCAGTAAGTACCCCGGTACTGGATAAACTTAACCCGGTTGGTAATGTCCCTCCAATGACCTGATAGGTCACAGGTGCCTGAGGACTGGCCATATTGTATGCAAAGACCGATAATGAAACAGGTTGGCCAATTAACGCATTACCAAGTGTTCCCAGTGGAGTTACCCATTGTAAGGACATATTAGATAATTACCGCCATGATAACTTTTTTACCGTCGGCTACATTGGTTTCAATTGATTTGGCAAATACAGCCAATGGGTAATCTGTACTGGTGCCTACACTGACTGCGTAGCCTGGATTTGCTCCAGCGGTAACCAATAGGTCTCCTTTGCGAACTGGACCAATGACATTCAACGGAATTTTACCACGTAGTGCAATGGGCAATCCATTTTCCAACGAGTTCATTAGGTATGCTGGATCTGTAGATACCGCACCAGCCACTCGAACATCGGCAAATTGTACGGTAGTGGTAATTTCTTCTGTGCCACCAAACACAACAACGGTGCCTGGAGTATAATCTGCGTCGGCTACATAGCGCTCTGCCAAGTCCGCATATTGTGCGTGAGTCGCTACACCAAAGAATGTGTTAAACCAACTGGTCACAGATCCAACGTTGGAAGTTATATTTGCAGTTGGAATTATGCTGCCGGCAATATTTAAATTGCCCGATAGTGTACCAATGTTGGTAATGTTGGGTTGATTTGCAGTCTGTATAGTACCGGTTAAATTTGTAGCAGTAACACTGGTAGCTGTGACGTTGGCAGTGACACTTGAGAATGTTGGGCTGGCTGTTGTGCGTAGATCCTGTGGAGTAGAAATGTTGGCATACTCTGCACCAACTGCTACGGTAACGCCATAGGTACCAGCCAGGCTCAGTGTGCTGCCACCACCAATGCTTGCTGTTCCACTGGTGCCATTCAGGGTAAATGCCGTAACCAATGCATTTGTAGTCAGGCTGGTAATACGTCCTTTGGCATCGACTACCACGGTTGGAATACTGGTAGCACTACCGTAATTGCCTGCGGTTACTCCAGTTGGCGTTAAGCTCAATCCAACATTGTATCCGCCTGCAACGTTGGCGGTAATTTCTGTGGTATTTCCAATACTGGTCGACACATGTGAAGATCCATTGGCAAAATAATAAGCAGGAGCAACCAAACCGGTGTTGGAACTGATATTGCCAACGCTGGTTATACCACCAGAACTAACTGCCAAAGATGTCAAGTTACCAACAGTAGTAACTGCCGATTGTACAGCAGTGGCCAATGCTCCATTGATAGTTGTAGCTGAAACGTTGGCCAGGCCTTGTATGTATCCACCTGTGATTGCCACGTTGGGACTGCTGAAGTTTGTGGCTTGTAAGGTCAAGCCAGCCATTGATCCGCCAGTGACACGAGCATTGGCTGTGCTGAAGTTTGTGGCTACAACGGTACCAAGACTGGATATGTATGGTTGTGATGTGGTAATAACAGCACCCTGTAGGCTACCATTAAATTGTGTGGCAGCAATGTTACCAGCCGAGACGTTACCAGCCACTGATAACACCTGTAGTCCTGTTAGACTTGGAGTGTTGACAGCTGAGGTTGCATAAATGTATGTGTATGTCAGGTTTGTACCTGCGGCAGATGTTGCGTTAAGATTGGTAATAGTACCCAGACTGGTAATGTTTGGTTGTGCAGCAGTTTGAATAGCTCCGTAAACCGAACCAACAAATGCGCCAGCATTGATGTTGCCGCCTACACCAACACCACCTTGTACTACCAGTGCGCCTGTGCTGACGTTGGCAGACGGAGTAGTGACATTGACTACCACCGGTGTTGTAAATATGGACCCAGCGTTGTATAATGTTCCCAGGCCTGGAGAATTTGTGGTAATGATTTGACCGCCATTGATAAAGCCGTTTCCGGTCACTACCAAGTTGGATGTGACATTGACATTGCCACCAATGTTGACATCGCCAGCAATACCTGTACCACCAGCAACAATCAATGCGCCGGTTGTGGTACTGGATGATGTGGTCGTATTACTTAGTAGTTGACTACCAAATTGTGTGTTACCATAAACACCGCCGGTGATAACACTATTGCCGGATGATGTGTCTATATTGGTAATCTTGTATATAAGATTGTCAGTGGAATGTTGATATCCAACAAATGAGTAGGTCGGACTGGGGTACTTGTTGGTGATGTTACCGTATACTCCCACATCCTGTATGTCGCCAATGTTAGAATGAGTGTGTACTAAAAACAAGCCGGCTTCTGTTGTCTGTGCTGCACCACCAGTAACTGCAACGGTATAGTAGAGATTTCTAAAAGGATTACTTGGACTGCCAAGGTCATACTGTCCCGAACCAACTGGAATAATACTACCGGCCACATCAATATTGCCGTAAAATACACTCTGACTTCCAGCATAAACACCACCGGTTGATATCACATTGCCTGCGGTACTATTACCTGTAAATACCGATGTGGTACCAGTGGCGTTGGCAGTGAATGAGTTGGATACTGTGAGATAATTTGTATTTAGATAAAGTTGAATATTTGCTGATGTTAAATCAACAATTGGCTGTAGCAAGAAATTTGAAATATTACCAAAGTTACCATCAATGGTATTGAAAGCATCGCGAATATTAAAACCCGTGCCATCATTGGGTTGGTACCCAGTAAAAACCGTTACATATTGATTTTGTGTCCAAGACGCCATAGCAATTTAATCCTTATATACGTTATTTATCGTATACAAGGCAAAGCCGGTTTTGGTTAAGAATTAAGTAGGTATATTATCCTGGACTAAAACTGCTTCCGCAACCACAGGTGGTTTGTGCGTTGGGATTTTTGATGCTAAAACTACTGCCGTATTGATCTTCTTTGAAGTCTATCTCAGCACCTTGCAGGTAACCGCCCGACATGCTATCTATCAAGACCTTGACGTCTTGTGCTTCAATTTCCCAGTCGTCCTCGGCCTGCTCCTCATCAAGAGTAAAACCGTACTGGAATCCTGAGCAACCACCGCCCTGTACAAATACACGCAGTTTTAGGTTGGGGTTTGCTTCTTCTGCCAGGATATCTCGCAGTTTTGCCACTGCTGAGTCGGTAATTGTGATCATAGTTTTCCTTTAATTAATTCAAATGTTGCATGATGCGCCTGCTCCAATGGGTGCTCGCACGGTCCAATTGGATACTCATTTTCTTTGGCCCAATCTACAAAACTGACCGGTACCTGGTGCTGATCCTGCCATACATGCCAGTGATCAAAATCTATAGCATCGTATAAATTTTTATGAGCAAGACCGTACTGTTTAATCTTTTCTGCTTTAAAAAAATCTGGATCAGTACTACTAAAAATATACGGTATCTGACGAACTTTTAAAAAATCCTGCAGTAATACTATGTCCGCCAGGTATCTATAGTAAGCATATTCGGGCACCAGATTGGCAAAAAAAGATTTTGCCAAGGTACCAAAATCTTTATAAAAATAGTGATCCTCATTTGCAGTGGGACCCAAATTTAACCATCCACGATAACGATGGTAAAATTCAAATCTATTGGAATAACTCCAATTGACCACCACCGACCCAATGTCAGCCGAAATGTTTTCAACAACAGATCTGGCAATGCTGTCATTGCCATAACCGGGTTTGGCCACACAAATGTATTCTAAATTTAAATGTTTGGCCAATAGTGCCGGGTAGGTCAACCAGCTGTGTTTAAGAGTTGATTGTTCATCTGTTAGTTCTGAGCCATAGATAAAACTACAACCCGATGCTAGTAATTTCATTAAAGTCTGCGGTTAACGGCATCCCAATCAATGATGCGCCAGATGTTATCAAGGTACTTGCCCTTGTCGGCATGATAGTCCAGGCTCCAGGCATGTTCCCACCAGTCTACTAGCAGGGCAATATCTGTGCGTTTGGCATGATTGCGTATGGTTTTGATCTGCCCTGACTTTGAAAGGTAAATCCAACCAGATCCCTGTATTTTCATGGCTTCTTCTTTGAATGCCTTTTTAAAGTCTACAAAGTTTTTGTGATGACGATTGATCAAATCCAGAATAGCACCATGTGGACGGCTTACACCAGGACGCTTGAACTGACTGAAATAGATACTGTGCAAGTATGCGCCAGCTTCATTGAAGGTGGCATCACCTTCGCCTGAGTTAAACTTGTCTACGTAGCCCTTGTACAAGTGCCCATAGTGATAGTCAATTGTGGCTGAACTCATTACCGGCGCTAGGGCGCCCTTGGCATAAGGCAGTTTAATCTGCTTGAGCTCAGGCTTTGATTTTGCTTCCAGGAGATCTAGGGTTTCACGTATATCGGTCATACTACTATTTATTACGATACACCACACGCCCACGGGACATGTCATATGGCGACATTTCAACGTCTACTGAATCGCCTAATAATATGCGTATATTATTCTGTCTTAATCTGCCACCAATTGTAGCAGTAATTCGGTGTCCATTTTCTAGTACTACTCGAAACATAGCATTTGGTAGAACTTCATCTACTACTCCGCTCATTTCAATTACATTATCTTTTGCCAATTTGGTTTGTGTCTCCTTTTACCGTCGCATTGTACTTATCTCCACGGCTTCATCATCGGAGAAAATGGGCACAGCGTTTGACTTGTGCATGGTACCAATACCTTTGACCTTGGTACCAGTATAGGTCTGATCGGTAGATTTGACACAGGCAGTCCAACCGGTATCCAAACTGGTAACCCTGGGTGCTTCGCGACCTGGAGGAGTCTGGAACGAAACTGTAAGTGTGCCTTTCATGTCCTTTGCACGAGTCTTACGTTCTGAGGTGATATTGTTGGCCTGTTTGAGTCTTTCCCAATCTTCACGCAGGATTTCAGCACGGCGTTTAGCCTCAGCTGACGCCCACTTGCGTGGTCCGCGTTTTTTACCGGTAGTGGACAGCCAAGGTCCTTCAAGGTGCATGGTCATAGTTATATTATACTATTTTGAGAATTATTTGCCAACTTGCTTTGGTTGCCACTCAGTTTTGGCCGAAATAAGATGGTTGGTAGGAAGGAAAAACATGTGATTAGGAAATCGGCTTTTTAGGTTAGCAATGATTTCTTCGTCTGATGCGCCCTGTGCCAAAAATTCATTATTGTCCATGTCGTACCAGTAGTAGGTATCGGATTGTTTTTCTACCCTGACACGGTGAATAATATCATTGAGATGCTGGCGTAATTTTTTAGCCAGCTCGTCATTGGTATTTTTGAGTGCATCATGTATGCCAATGACCAGGCTGGCAACAGCCCAGGTCGCGGCAATCCACAGCAATAGTAATCCTGTTGATTCAAACATAAAATTATTTATTTTTAATTGTGTCTTTGAGTTTTTCGGTATACTTGAGTTGATTTACTCGAACCTCGTATGCCAGGTTAATCATGGTAATGATAAAACCAACTATTAATGAAAAAATCAGGCCATGTACCACTTGTTCTTTGCCGTACATTTCGCTGAGAGTATTTAATACAAAAGTTGCCAGTGCGCCAACTGCAACAGCACCACCAACAAAACCTGCTACTTCTAAACCTGCTTTTAATCGAATATTCATATATATGTCCTTTTCCGAAGTTATTGATAATTGTTTACTACACTTACATTATAGCATTTTGGCCTTTATTGGTCAAGCCACGTAATTATAACGTTCATAGCACGAACATCGTCGTATTCATAGTACAAGGCCACGCTGTCCTGCACACCTAGATCGCTATCGGCTTGAATCAGCTGATCTACTTCTGGAAAATAATTTAGGAATGCTTGCCCCAGTCTATAGTCCGGAGTCTGTAACTTTTGCCAGGCATAATGCTTTTGGAATTCTTCCCAACGGTCTTGACTTACTCTATAACGTCTTGGATTCATAACCAACGCAATCTAAAATGTGTAGCATCTGCGGGATTTCTAAATCTAAAACTAAATCCTTCAGTGCTTTCAAAGCCGTGTAGGTGATACTCACCACCGGGTGCAGTTTCCAACCACTCTAATATTTGGTTAATGGGCAATCGAGATCCTGTACGCATGATATCTTCCCACAGGATTACGACTTCTTCCCAATCATCGGGCGGTGGCCACATTTGATCTGATGTAATGTGTTTCATCTGAATTTTAATGTAAAAGCCGTGGCATCTCTGGCCTCGATAAAATAAAATGCTGCTACATGATCGTAGTTGTAATCAATGTCTGAAGTGTCTACCAACTCTGACCATACCAGGCTTAGATCATTGTCCCAACACCATGTACGCATCTGTTTAAAATGAAAAGCAGGATCGCCAATGTGTACACAGTGACACCGTTCCAACACAGAATCTGGAGGTCTTGGTATGGTATAGTTATTTACGTGCATTATCTATTGATATGTTGAATTAGTTCCCAGTGTGTTGGTACCAGATCCAATACACCCTGTGCCATGGCATCGCGATGTTTGTAATACATTCGAGCACGTGGTAATAAGGCTTCGTTGATCTCACGAGTAGGACAATCCGCAAATACTCGCATGGTAGTGATGGTCTGTGCCCAGTCGTACTTGTTATAACGTGTATGGTCAAAGTCTTTTTCTCTACGATAGATATCGCTAAAGTGACGACCAAACCAGCCGTGTACCATATCAATGGCTTCCTCACGCTTGCCGGCCTGTTCGTGCCAGAAAGGAGTGTCGTTACGTTCAGTCAAGGCATAATGTGCCCACAAGAAGTCTCCGGTGATCTTGACTTCTCTGCTCATTAGTCTGCTGAGCACACGATCCTCGCCGTCATTCCAGTGGCCGTCGTGTTTCTTGAGTACTGCTACAACCAGTTCGTTGATCAAGGTGGTAAAGCTAATACTTGTGGCTTCCAAGGGCTCCAGGAAGTTTGAGCTGAGTCCGCAGGCAATCACATTACGATGTGCCGACCGATCCAGGATACCGTTGTCAAATGTCAGGGTGACCTTGTGATCCCACTCTAAACCCTGATTTTGCCAGTATGTTGATAGTTCTTCTATGGCCTGTTCAGTTGTGGTGTAACGTGTATCGTACACATAGCCTGATCCTATGTCATCACGTAAAGGAACACGCCACGACCAACCGTGGTCGAATGCTGTAGCGTGTAAGTTAGGCACACAGAATTCTGCTTCGCGCCCTTTGTAGTTTACACGTCCGCCAATGGCATTTTTACAAGGTAGTCGATCCTCGTAGCTGATCCATTTGGCCACAGGACCAATCAGTAAGCGTTTAAAGCCAGTACAGTCAATGTACAAGTCTGCGGTGTGTGTTTCACCTGAATCATCTACTAATCCGGTTACTTCCTCGCGTTCATTGCGTAACACTTGAACAATGTGACGTTCCAGGGTCTTTACCCCAGCCGGGATGGCCACGTGGTTCTTGATAGTTTGCCCTACCTTGAATGCGTTGATGTTGTAAGCATAGCCCGGCACACGACTCATATAAATGTGTCCTTCTAAGTTTCTGTGTGCCCGGCCGTTTTTGACCAGGTGATAGGTATCCGATGCATATTGATAGTAATCTGCTTCTGTAACAATGCCACGTTTGAGCATTTCAATCCAGTAATCGGCAACTAATACAGTATCTTCTTTGGCACAACTAATACGCTTGCCAAATTCATCCATGCTATGGCTAATACCCTTTTCGGTCACAAAGTCGCCAAAGCCATGCCAGCGAGTGTCTGTGCCTGTACGCCAGCCGTCAAAGGTCACACCGTACTTGAATGTGCTGCCAGATTCCCTCATCCAGGTATCTTCTTGCAAGCCCATTCGTTCCAGGTGATTACGGAACTGTGGTACAGTGGTTTCTCCCACACCAATGATCGGAACTTCCTTGCTGTGTATCACAGTAACTTCAACTTCGGGCAGTTGGCTGGCAATAAAACCCGCGCTGAGCCATCCGGCTGTTCCACCACCAACTACAATAATTCGTTTAACTTTCATTCTCTTCCATCCAATTTATCCAAGGTTGATTTTGCATACCAACCTATATGTCCCTCTGGGTCCATGCGTTGTATATCTTCTAGGGCTGTACGCATGATTTCACATTTATCTTCTAACCGGTAAACACGATTGCGTAGGTTGCTAGCATCTAACCATGACGCCACTGCGCTGATAAAACGAGCAACCAAATAACCCCAGTTTATCATAAATCTTTTAAATAGTCAAATGCATCGCCGTACTGCCAAAATCCGCCACCTGGACTCGAGACCCATCGGCGCCATACATAATCACGACAATACCAATGCCCATTGATTTGTCGCGGAAATATAGTAAAATGTCGTTCCCACTTGCCCATGGAGTTGCCTATCGTTTCGGGGATTGGACTCATAACCACCTCAACTTGAACAATATCGCATCTTTTTCCTGTGCAAACCAGTAGCAGTCAGGTTGTGGCCCTTGTCCCAGTACTGCCATGGCAATGTCAGGAAAGTCACGCCACCAGGCAATATTCCATTCGCCCACAGATTCCAACAACCAGGGCTCACACTCTGTATAGTGTGAGTAGGTCTTGACCGGTATGGTCAGGTGTGGATTACGTTCTGTGGCCACTATGCCCACCTCAACATAAACCAGGTATAGTCTTCTTCGCAGGCAAATTCAACTTGATCGCCGATTACTCTACAACGATACTGCTCGTGCCAACGTCGAAAATACTGCGCAGGACGTTCTAATTCATGAACCGGAAAAGCACGAAAAGCCCGATGATAGGCTTCGGTAAATGTAGGATCGCCGATGAATACTCTAATCATAATGATTCTATGTCTTTACAAATCAGTTTGAGCCAAACCAGCTCTTGTTCATCTACTCGACCCCACGATGTATCAGTGACGGGTCCTTTGATCAAGGTAACACCATTGGCATTTTCTAACCAGACACGAGTGCTATTTTTAATTGCTTCATCGTGCCAGACTGCATTGAAGAGTCCAGACTTGCCAGGATGCACATCAAACTGTGCTAGATAGCGGCAGGTAACACGTCCAAACATCTTGACATCTCGGTCAAGTTCGTAGTAGTAGTTCATCATTTTAATAGTGTTCGTGCGGCTTCAAGTTCAGGAATATAGTCACCCAGCCGACTATTTCTGGCCTGATCCAACCGATCATTGTATTCAAAAAATCTAGCTAAAATCTTTGGGTCGTAGTCATAATTTTCAAAACGATCTATGATTTCGTCAATGATATGATTGGTATTACGACCTACATTGTAGTAAACCTTGGTTTCTCTGCAACGACGCATGGATTCTAAGACTTCGGATCTCAATGGATTATGCCATGGGCCCAGGTGGTTGTCTGTAGTTCCGGCCG
>Ga0007852_1000221_pt1 | contig 18770 bp, 36 predicted proteins | sample CryBogCBH28Sep08_FD_71227 | JGI IMG/M metagenome (GOLD analysis project Ga0007852, IMG submission 71227) | Freshwater microbial communities from Crystal Bog, Wisconsin, USA - CBH28Sep08 | ecosystem: Environmental > Aquatic > Freshwater > Lake | place: Crystal Bog, Wisconsin, USA | collected...
AAATGGTAACGGGTCAGTACATTATAATAACGCACAGGCTCTAATATTTTTTCCTTGCTGATTAATGTTACTTCTTCACCCTTGTCATTGAATGTAGTGGTTCCTACAGGAGTTGTGTCCTTAATGAAGTGTGTAAATTTGCCTGCTTGTTGATTGAATACTTGATGCCCTACGGTATTTAGAACAGTTCCATCGCTGAATTCAAATCTGTATTTTTCTCCTATCTCTTCGGCTACTTTAATCCATATAGGTTTAGCTTCTGAAAACTCACCTAGATCAAAGTTCCATACTTTGATCAAATCACTGTATTCAATATCTTCAATGAGTTTTCTAGAACCATCAGCCATAGTGATCTCTGTACCTTCCACTAGACAAGGAATACCATCTAACGTCCAAATTCCAGGTTGGGCGTAGAAAGTATATCCTCTGCTATCTACCATATAGGGTATTACATTAACTGTTTGGAAAGCTAATTCATAATCAAAACCAAATGTAAAACTGTTATCCCCTAGACTAAAAGGAGCAGGGTTCCCAAATCCATCGACAGAAGTGTTTTGAGTGTATACTGTTGACAACCCCTGTAGTATGACTCCTGCGGATTGTGCTGTAGAAGTGGTGATGTTATAGGTTATAGTAATACCGCCGCTATCGGGTATGTTATAACTGCTGACATATGTTATCGGCACATCATTGTCTGCTCTGCCACCATCAACAACTCCGGTCCAGGCAGTGGTTTGTGCTGTAGAATCTGGGAATGTTAAAGGGGCACCACCGCCTTGGTCCCATCCAAAAGTCCAGGTACTATAAGGAACGTCACCAGCATCGCCTGTAGTGATTTTAACAGGATACCAACTATTGATATCAAAATGGCCACTACCTCCTAGTCCCACGACCTTATAGTCTAATGATCCAGGTAATGATGTACTACCGTCTGTACCTAAACTCAAGATTGCAGTTCCACTTGTTAAATGGTTGATTGGACCACTGGAACCTGAACCCCCAGTAAAAACTGTGCCATTCAACAACACAGATCCAGAAGTTGTTAGTGCAAATGTATAAGTGCCGTTGACCAGTGTTGAAACATTGGCATTGCCGCTGGGGCTAGCATCTACCCAAAATGTATCATACCAAACATATAATCGTCCACTGACATCATCATACCATAGTTGTCCAGTACTAGCACCTACAGGAGCTATGTTGCTAATTGTAACGGTATACGTTCCTACACCTGCTTCACTAACTGTAGCCCAACTTAACGCACTACCATCCGTAGTTAGGTATTGTCCGGCATGTCCAGCTTGACTAGGAAAATCTACACTGCTAGATCCTGCCAATAAGCTAAAATTAGCATTGATTTTGTTAAAAGCTGTTCTAAGACTATCTCCGTTACCAGCATTTGGGCTAGTGCCTGTGTTTATATACTGTATTGTCATCGTTTAATCCTTGGGAGACTCATATACATTGAGGTTCATAAGGTATTTAGTTGTACTTTACCATATTCTATGCTATACTTAAAGCTGTAATATTTGACTCAATAAATAATAAAGAACATGTCAGCAACACTTATTTTAAATGCAGATGCAAGCCCTGTATCAATGTTACCATTGAGCACAATCTCTTGGGAAGAGGCAATCAAATACCTAGTTACAGATAAAGCTGTAGTTTTAGAATGGTACGAAGATTGGGTAGTACACTCAGCTCGTTGGGAAACACGAGTACCTGCTGTAATGATACTAAAAGAATTCCAAAAAAAGAAAACTGGTGTGCGTTTCAGCAAACAAAATGTATTCTTGCGTGATGAATACATTTGCCAATACTGCGGTGATTTAACCAATCGCCGTACTGCTACACTAGACCATGTATTGCCTATCAGTCACAGTGGTAAAAGTGTATGGGAAAACTGTACTACAGCCTGTGCTGACTGTAATTCTAGCAAGGGCAACAACAAGAAGATTGTGCCAAAAGTTAAGCCCTATAGGCCAAACTATTTTCAGTTAGCAGATAAACGTAAAAAGATGAATTGGGATTTTGCTCATCCTAGTTGGGCAAACTACATAGGATAAATTATCTTTCGCGATATACAATACGGCCTTTGGTTAGATCGTATGGTGACATTTCTAATCTAACTTTGTCGCCGGCTAATATTTGAATTCGATTCTGGCGCATACGGCCGCTGATATGTCCTAGTATAATAGGACCTTGCTCTATTTTAACCCTAAACATTGCGTTGGGTAATACTTCTTGTACGATTCCTTCTGCTGAAATCTGATCTGATTTAGACACTTTGGTTACTTTCTCCTTTTAACGTTTTTAGTACCATTTCTTTGGCTCTTTGATTGAGCTCTGCTTCTTCTGCTTCTAACATCTTGTATGACATTAATTTCATATATTCTATTAGAGCTGTCTCGCCATCGTCGGTAAGATGACTATATTGTGCTCCAATTGAGCTACGATAGTAAAACCTACGATTATGTAGGATTTCCATTACTCCACCGTAGGTTAGATCTTTAACTGCTTCTTTGTCCATTTTAGATTTTTTCACCTGCTGTAAAGCCGCGGAATCTGAGAAATCTCGGAAACCGTAAGGAATATAATTCTTCACTGTCTTGGCTCCTAGTCGCCGCATCCGCCCGGATTTCGATAATCTGTCCTTGTAAAACTTCTTTGCTAGCCCAAAACTCTGCACGATCGGAGTCAGTAAAGCCACTGCCAACATTAACACGTATTTGTTTCCCATCATCTTCGCCTTCGCAGATGAGAGCGCCGAGTTTACCTTCATTGCGTCCTGTTCCTTCTTCAATGCCCACAACTGTTAGACTTACTTCAATAAATGGTTTCATTTTAAGCCAACTGGTACTACGTTTGGATTCGTACAATGCATCAACTTCTTTGATCATAATACCTTCAAACCCTGCTTCAATAGCATCCTTGTTATATTGTTTGAATAGTAGTTCACCTACATATTCATCTAAGTTAACTTCAGTTTGTGGAATAATATCAATTCCGCCAATCTTATCAAATACTTCTTTCATTCCACGTAGTAAATTACTACGACGACGTTGTCCTAATACACTTTTACCATTTTGGAATTCACTCAATGGTAGAATATCAAACAACATCAATCGAGCATCTTCACTTTGAACATCGCTCTTGCGATGAACCTGTTTCATTAATTCCTGAAAACTACTGCTAACCATTTCTCCATCTAAAACCATACTGCGTTCAAATAATCCAATATTCGATTCAATGGCATCAGTGATATGTGTAAAGTTTGAAAGTACTTTGCCGTTGCGGCTGTACATTGTAGCAGTCTTATTATCTGCATTGATTACAGTGATAACCCTAACTCCATCGAGTTTTGGTTCAAGCAATTTTTTACCTGTGATCTTCTTTTCGTGTTTGGCTCCATCGTGAGCTAACATACATTCAAATATTGGAATTGAATATTGAGATTTATTTGCTTGTTCGACTATTTTGTTAACGGTGGTTTCACTAAACCCGGCTCGCATATCTTTGATAAGAATACGGCGGTACCATCCGTTCCACTGATCTTTGGTACTTGCTGACAATGCTAATTCGATTGCATTTTTAGCATCGTGTCCTGTGAGTTCACGTAATGCCAGTGACCTTGCTAGTTCTTTGAAAGCAACCCAAGGAAGTCCTTGTCCATCTGGGCCATCAAAACTAGGAACCTTTTTAACTCCAAATGTTATCATTGGATCATAACACATTCGAAGTCCTTCAAAAAACTCTGTGTTATCTGCTTCTGCCTCTCGAAGGATAATAGCTTCTTTGGCCAAACGACTATTGTCTGCTTCAAGCTCTTGAATAATTTGATACATAGGTATTCTTGTAACTAGTTAATAAGTCTTTATTATACGCTAAAGATATCAAATAGTCAAATATCATACTGAAAAACTGTTGCCGCAACCACACGAAGATGTTGCATTTGGGTTTTTTATTACAAAACTACTGCCCATAACATCTTCCCGATAATCAATACTGGATCCGATTAAGTATTGGTAGCTCATCGCATCAATTAATAATTTGATTTGATCACGTTCTACAACAAAATCATCATCATTTTGGACTTCATCTAATGTAAACCCATATTGAAACCCAGAACAACCGCCACCTTGAACAAATACTCTAAGTTTAACATTTGGATTATTTTCATCTATGATGATATCCAAAATCTTTTCGTAACAGGTATCGGTTAATGTTATAGGTTGTTCTTCCATAACATTATTTAATATTTTTACCCCAATGTATCTTATTCCAGGCTCGTTCGTGTAACCAATATAAAAACATTTTTGTAAAAATTTCAGTACCGCCAATTGCCGCGGCCAGTTTAACTTCACCTGTGATTAACCAACTCAAAATAAATGTATCTAATGTTCCCAACGCTCTCCAACTTGCGGCTTTGGTAATACTACGAATATTTGAATCACCAGGCCTGAATATAATATCAGAGATAATTTTATCTGCTGTATCTTTTTCCCAAGAAGTAATTCTGTAATTAAATTTACTAGGAGGTTGAAATGCTTTATTGGTATCTTCAAATCTACCCGATGTGATAGTATCTAACCAAATTGTTATATCGGCATCAAACTTTTTACGCATTTCTGGTAATGCCGCGACAAAATCACAGATAACAAAATCTGTATTGGCATTATCTGCCATTTCCTTCATTCGAACACTTTGTCTGATACGACCTTCAGGACTGAAATCCCAATCATTATATTTTTCTCTAACAGTATCTGCATTAAACCAGGAGACTGTGTTTGTCAACATTAACTTTCTAACAAGTTCCTGACTGAGAGTTGTCTTTCCTGAGCCAGGCAGGCCCATAACTAAAATTCGTTTTGTCATTGTGAAACCTTATACTCTAAAACTTTCACCACAACCACATACATCTCTGGCATTTGGATTTTGAAATTCAAACCCTTCATTGAGTCCATTTTTAACCCAATCCAATGTTGCTCCAGTTAGATATACAATATCCGATTGTGATATCCATAGATTAACATCATCAGTTTGAAAGGTCAAATAAGTTTCATCCAACGGAGCATCAACATATTCAAGTATATAGGCAAGGCCAGAACAACCAGTAGTTTTAACTCCTAGTCTAAGTCCTAGTCCTTTTCCTCGTTTAATGATTTGCTGTTTGATTTTTTTGGATGCTTGTTCTGTTAGCTTAATCATTAGCTGTGTGATCCACCGTAGTTTTTAACAGGGCCGCCGTGTTTTTCACTTTTTGCTTTGCGACCTTTTAATTTATGTCCTGTACCTTTTATACCTCGTTTACCTGTACCGTCTGTATGCTCTGTATCGTGCTTTAATAGTCCGTGACTCACACATTGTGCATAACGTACATTACTTAAACGACTATGACCTATAGAGCATTGGCTAGCAGTAGGTACTGGTAATTTCTTTTCAGATATAAATTCTATGGCTCTCATAAGAGTATTTATTACTTAAAGAATATCAATACCATTAGGACACTTTGAACGATAAATCCAACTCCAATGGTAATAATATTAAGAATGTCTCTTTGAATAATGGCTTTGGCATACATCAAACTTAATCCACCCCAGACCAACAATACAATGTCCACGCTGGGCATTTTATCTGTGAGTCCTGCCATTACTGCCAGTAAAGTAGGAATAGTAGAAGCGTGTAATACAATTGCCGCTAACCATCCTAGTCCCTCGGCAGTAATACCTGCTAGTTTATGTTTGATAAATTCTGTGAGGGTGTTCAAATGTAACTTTTCAAAAAACTTATCCATTTTTATTCCTTATAAAAGATATGATGACCAATTTTTGCAATCTCACGTTTATTCCACTGTGGGTTAACATAGTCTGCGTGATAGTACATAGCGTCTTTAAGACCGCTAAGACGGAAGTCCTCTAATAGAACTTTTTTGGCTACTTCATAGCTCTCGTTATAAACTGATTTATGTAAAACTGGTGCAAGTCCTCCATTCTGGCAATACCAACTAAATTGGCATACCACTGATCCTGTGAAAGATGTTTTTTGATAAACAACCCCACAGATGTCTTTTGGGAATCGACCACTTTCTGAACGGTTCATTGTTACCTGGGCAACAGCAACCTTACCTTCAAATGATTCGTATCCTGCTTCATAATATATGTTTTTGGCCAAACAATCTAGTTGTCGTTCTCGATCTTTGGCTGTATATACAATATCAGAGCTTTCTAATGTAGAATCACGGAGTCTACCAAATTTTGCTTCTGTAAGAGAAGTAATCCCCACAGCAACAAATGTAAACCCAATGACGAACATTGCAAAACGCAAAGTTTTTTCCATTGTTTTCTCCTTGTGTGTTTTTCATTTTAAATGAATACTTAGTACTTATAACGCATAGTTAACGGAAAAGATACTAGGAATAGTAACTTTAGCAGGAGTTTTGGGAAAAAGCAAGTGATATGTTGTATTAACCGCCACCATTTACCATAGGAAATGGATCAATTATTGTTGTTTGTACAGCACCTGTACTGTCAAATCCAGTAAACAATCTAGTTTTGGATCCACCAGGACCATCGTATGGTTGAGAATCTAATTGGCTGTATGTTCGGTAACCTTCGGTGTAATAAGCCAAAATATGACCAAGGTTGTCAGTTGTTACTGAGGTTCCGTTGTCACCTGTGTTAGTAGGGGTTCCTAATACAATGTGTAAATTTCCAGTGCCATCATCTGTTATAGAAAACATAGTCCTGCTTTTACCATCTAATGAGAAAAAATTTCCCCAAACATTACCAAAGACTGGTCCCGAACTGTGAACAAGATTGTTGTACTGATCAATAGATATAGTTGTATAAAATGTTTGTGCAGATCCATTTGCTGGAATTGCAATTCTATATACCTCTGTCCAATGACCATAATTTATAGAGTCGGCATTTGCGCCAATTAATTCGTTTACATCGAGAATCTGTTGTCCTCCATTTTCTAAATCAGGAGTTACTCCTATACCTATTGTTATATATCTTGCATTTTGAATAATATCATAACTCATTCCTACTACCGCATCGTATACATACAACCCGCTTAACCAAGTTCCGAGATTTTGATTTATAATTGGAGGAAGGGTTATATTGTAATGAATCGAATTTGTTGTATAAGTAATTCCATTTAATGTTACATAAACTGTTAGTATAGATGTATATGTTCCCGGTGCATAAGGACTAGGCGGAGTAAATGTAACTGTTGGTCCTGTATGGTCAGAATTAGATACAGAATATTCTCCACCTGTTGTAAGAACTGATGTGTAAGTATAATTATAAGATTGCCCATCAGATGCAACGATAGTATATTTTTGACTACCTGGATTAAATGGGCCTGTGTCTGGGTATCTATATGTAATATCAGATGTTGGAGTAATACTAAACCCAAATGCACTTACAATTTGTGTCGTTGAAATTGTAATAGAACCAGCATCGTTATCTGAATTCACTGTAAAAGAATTATTAAATGTACCTGCTTGACTTCCAGAATAACTTAATGTAAATGTTTTAAACGTGCCCGGATTTAAAGTAAATGATGTTGATCCGCCTAGACCCGAGAAATCTGTTTCTGCAAGTACTCCGCCGTGTGTGTTTGAAAATGTAATTCCACTAACTGATATTGTGGCATTACCTATATTTGAAATTGTAATTGTTTGTAGACTACTTACTTGCTGTGATATCATAGCATATGCGCTAGGAGTAGACACCGACAATGTTTTATGTATAGATGGAACAACTACCGCATCGCCTAAAGTGTCACTGGATAAAACTGTTACCTGTGGAATAGGAGCAAGAATAGCACCTGCTGAGTGTTCGTAGATAAAAGTATTGCTGACCTGTAGTGTTGTGGTAACACCTGCATTATTAAATTTTGTTGTCACTGATAAAGATGCATCAGACAACGTTGCAGAGATTTGAATATTTAAATCCCCACTGATCCAACTAGCAAGTGTGACAGTTCCGCCAACTACGTAATTTGAATAATTGTAAACCAATGTTGATAAGTCGCTGGTATGAGAATCTATCAACCTAGCAAGAACAGCATTGTTGTTGGTATAAGTTCCGCTTGGATAAGTTATTGAAAACCCTATCTGTCCGCCAAGTTTAAAAAATGTACCTAATGATGTACCATCTACCCAATTGAATGTAGCGGTATGATGTATAAATGTTCCTGATCCCCAACCTGCACCTGTATAGGTACTTTTTGTAGTTGCATCTGACATTCGTTGTCCTGCAGGAGGTCTAAGATATTTGTTGTTGTCTGCAACGATAATTGAATCTACCAATGGTGCTATCCAATTTGATGATATAATTCCTCCAGCGGCTGGAGCAGTTGCATTTATTTGAAAATTAGAATTATTTTGATGAGTGTATATGATTTGGTAATCAGTTAAAAGGTTTAGCCAGTCTGAATGAGAAATGTTGTTGCCCGAAGTTACTGAAGCTGATACATTCGTAGAATTTCTGCCATAATCTGTTAATATATTATTAATTGTATCACGAATGGCGTTGTACCCATTGGCAGTAATCGTTGTTGTGTTATCAATAGGGGTCAGAGACATAAAAATAGTTTACCTTTTTGATATTTATTCATAAACTGTAGACTGTATTTTCTGCTACTGTAAATATCTATATGACAAACAGATTCAAACATTCAGGTGCATTTGGAGACTTAATTTATAGTTTACCATTAGTGCAATATGTTGGAGGTGGGGAGTTTTACCTACACCTTGACCAAATTAATTGGATTGGACAGCACTATTATGGTAGTGCGCCTAACCCATTCCATCAGGGCAGATTAAATCAACAAGACTTTGAGTTTATGCGCTCGTTTATGGAAGCACAATCATACATAACCAAATTTGATGTTATGTCTCGTTCCACAGAAATAACACACAACCTAGATCGTTTTAGAGTACCTTTTGTAGGACACCCTGGAAACTATGTTGATATTTACAGCACCGTATTTGGAATTAAAGACCCGGGTACCCAGGAACATATTCGAAATACCCCTTGGGTTACTGTACCCGAAGTTAACACAGTAAAAGGCCGGGATATTGTGATCAATCGTACAGAACGTTGGATACCAAAAACTTTGAGCAATCAATGGAACGAGTGGAAACAAGCAGGGTGGGAGGCCCGTAGCATATTTGTAGGGTTACCCACAGAATATGAGTTGTTCAAAAGCCGTACCGGCTGGGACAATATTCCTTATCAGCCTACCCAAACTATGCTGGAGCTAGCCCAATATATTGCAGGTGGGTCTACATTTATAGGTAACCAAAGTATGGCCCTGGCATTAGCCATAGGGTTGGGCAAGGAGTATTACTGCGAAGCACGTGATGATATGCCCTTGTCCAGAAATGAGTGTTATTTTAGCAACAGAACAGGTGCTACCTATTTTTAGGTTGACAATTTCAGCGTTTGGACATATAATATATACATATTAACACGTAATGGAGTAGGATATGTACAAATATCAGGTTTGGGTAAGAATCAATCAGTATCAAACGGTTAATGCTATTGTTTACGCAGATCACGACTATCAGGCCAAAATGATGGCCGAAGCCCAATATGGTCAGGGCAATGTTTTAAATTATACAAGAATAAATGGCTAATAAAATTGGAATTATACAAAGTAGGGGGTTAGGTGATATTGTTATTGCTATACCCATTGCCAAATCATACGCAGATGAAGGCTACGAAGTACTTTGGCCTATCTGCGAAGAGTTTTGGCCCAGTGTTAAAAATTACGTACCTTGGGTAAAATGGATACCCATACCTAAGGACTCTGCTGGCGAGTTTTTTTACTCAGAACCCATTAAACGGCTCAAGGCATTTAACTGTGACGAACACATATGCCTGTACCAAAGCCTTAATATAATCCCCGAACTCAGCCAATACCCGTTTTTTCAAATACAGCATTTTGACGAGTTCAAATACAGCAAAGCAGGCGTACCTTTTTTAAACAAATGGACCTTAGCTGACTGTGTTACCCGGGACCTAGATCGAGAGCAGGCTTTGATGGACCGTTTGGTCTCCCAGCCCTTGTACTATGTCACACACCTAGAGGGTTCAGATTTTTACACAGAACCCGATCTTACTGCCATACCCCTAGAGTGGCAACGCATAGACATCACACAGGGTGTCACAGACAGCATCTTTGATTGGATCAAAATCATAGAGGGTGCCCAGGCCCTGGTAGCCGTAGACTCAGTGATTGCCAATATGGTAGATCAGCTCAAATTAGAAGTAGACAAGTATTGGATACCACGTAGCCACATACATCTAACTCCTGTGCTGGGCACAAGCTGGACCATACTGGAAGCACCCGAGGGTAGTATGGCCGCACAAACCCTGTTTAAATCACGTAATTAAAGGCCAAGCTGAGTAAATACTCGTATGCCTGATCCGAACCCTAATTTGCCACGTGTGGCCCTTTTGATGAATGGTCTGCCCAGATTTGGTGCAGACACTGATACCCTGGTACAACGCTTAACGGGCTACAGCCAAATAGATTGGTACGTGAGTTTTTGGACACACCGTCCCGATGCACTCAGTGACTTTGATTCACGTTGGCAGGAGCTCAGCGATATACAGTTACGAGACACCATAGAAAGCCGACTACCCCCAGATCAAACCGTGGCCTACTGCGAGTGGGTAGACCCCTTGGATCTAGCCCCCATACCCCAAGACTATCCAGAGTTTTACAGTAACCCTAAAAACACCTGGCAACAGTACCAGCTACTGCAATGGAACAATAGGGTACGCAGGGCCTATGAAGCCAATCAACGTGTCAAATACGATTTAATCATACGTGGGCGAGCCGACTGCGGTATGAGCCATACCTTAGACCTCCAGGAGATCTACGATTATCTTGTTACAAAAAATCCCCTGGGTCTAATAATACCCAACAACCAACGCCAGGGCCCTTATCAGTTCTGCGATCATATGGCCATAGGACTACCCGGAGCCATTGATTGTTTGGCCAATGTAGTAGACAGTTTTGACTCAGCATTTCGCCAGGGCATACCCTATAATGCTGAAATAATGATCGGGAGCTTATTGACCAAGATGGGCTTAAACTGGCCCGCTACCAATTGGGAGTCCACGTTAAAAAGCCAGGGCTACTATGACGCTAATGGAGTATTTCACCAAGATCCAGGCCGTTGGGGCTTCTAAGGGTCAGGGCAAGGTAGTTTTGTCGATAGTAGTTGACTTTGGTCTTTGATTCCCAGCTCAGTGGTTCCAATTCTAGTTCCTCCAAGATTCTATCGTAGTTTTCCAAGAACGCTGTTTGATCTAAAAAGTCCGAGCTGTCCCAGTTTATGCTGTGATGCCCAATCAGTACATCTTCCAATTGTTGTTCACGCAGATCCCATATATCATCTACCAATGCTCGCATCACCCGGAATTCCAAACTATTGCCCACAAATATCACACGAGCGTAGGGATGTTGGCGCATCTGTGTGGTTAGTTCAGCGGCTGTTTGCACCTGTATAAAGTAGTTCTGCCCACGTTCTATGACCAGGTCACGTATACGCCTGCTGAGTTGGAAGCCGATCTCCCCGGGCACACTGTCCACCATAATATCCATACTGTTAAGCATATAGCGTATTTTGCTGTCAGGGTCCCGAAAATCAAAGTCCACCAATGGCTGTACTTGGGGGTGAAACCCCAGACAGTTAGCCAAAAATTTTGCACCCGAACCCCGCACTCCAACCAGGATTATAGCACGATCGTCGATGATTTCAGAGAATTTACGCACAGTCATTATATGTATATTTAAGTAAATACAAGTACTATGCGAGACCGAGAATTCCGATCACTGTTAAATGCAGCCATACTCAAAGGTGAAAGTCGCTGGCCCACTGAACGGGCTCGTAGTGTATACACCATAGCGTTTCTCACAGAGTTATTGGTTCACGCCGGGCACTATGATCAAGACGTGATAAACAGGCTGGAAAATCTGCTCACCGATGAAGAGCTAGACGAACTCCCTAAACCCTAATCAGCGTAGATTATTTCAGAATAGTCGGGATGTTTGAGTACCCAAATGACTCCATATTGTGCGCGACTAAACGAAATCCACCAATCTAGCACAGGATCCTCAGGCCGTATCACTGATCCCTTGGGCCAAAAACTCACACGTGGATCAGTGGCAGTTAACTCTGATCTCAAAGGTATAACCAACTCCGTGTGCCAGATAATCAGCATAGTGTAAATATTTACACAATGAATCACAAAAATACACGACAAGGATGGGAACCTGTGGACATAACACAAAGAGTGTATAATCCCAACCAAAGAGGTCACAGCATCATAGTCTACGATACAGCTATAGCAGATTGGCTACTGTCACAGCCCAGAGATGAATGGGAATTCCGCCCTATAACTGGAATAGCTACTATGACTTCACGTATATACACATTGTTCTTACTAAAGTATTCTAATAACGTATAATGTATAATGTATAGCGTCTTCTTGTATAAGCGAACATAGGTAGAACTGCTCAAGAAACTGCTATATAACATACTAGCATATATTAGCACATATTAGCATATATAGAGAGTATAACACATACTAAGACAACCTGTATATAGAGTTGGCTAACACATATAGTACATATAACACACATAGTACATATAACACACATAGTACATATAGTGTATAGAGTGTATAGGGCGTATATACAACATACCCCGCTGTAGCGTACTGCGAATTGAACAACTGTAACATACCCCGCTGTACGGTCTACACAGCATTGTATGTGCTAAAGGACCGTAGGGATGAGGAGAGAATACTGTGAAGATATGGTGAAGATACGGTGGACCATTTGACTATAGCCTCTCATCCCCACGATGAGGTCAACTGTTGTTACGCTAAAAAACCACAGAAAACTGCCCCAAAATATCCCAAAATGGCGTCAAATCTCGATGTTTTCCTCCTGATTCATTGTGGTTTCTGCCACAATTAGGCCATTTTTCCACCGTGGAGCCAACTTGACAGGACTGTGGATTCACAGTATAATAAGTATTAGAAGCAAGTATAAGTGCGCTTGTAGCTCAGTTGGTTAGAGCAGAGGACTCATAATCCTTTGGTCGCGGGTTCGAGTCCCTCCGAGCGCACCATATATACTGTAGACCAGTATATACACTATGTACAAACCGCAAGCAGTATGATATAGACTGTATAGTACAGTGGTAGTCCGATCGCTAGGCACTGTATGATGGACAGATGAAGGTAGGATCATAGATCCCCTGCTAGTACAGCTGAACCAGAGACCGTATTCTTTCGGCGGTTAAGTCTAGACTATAAAAAGTCAGGAACAATCTGGGCGGGACAGGGTCAGGACACTTGCTTAGGCTCTGTACTATGAAAGCACTACTTTTCTTAGGGAATGTAGTGCTTTTGTTTGACTGTGGATTCATACAGTAATACTAGAGTAGTATAGTACTTTAGTACTGTTGCGTAGGAGCAACGGTGAAAGTGCCAGGGGTGTGGCGTTTTATACACATATGAGTTGGAGGGTCATTGTGAAAAATGGTTGTCCAAACTGTAGAATGTTGTATAATTATGGCTTACACACTAAAAAGGAGCTAGCACTATGTTTAAACTCACCGATGCACAAAGCCAGCAAATTAACAACAGCGCATACACACACGACTACGAAGCAGAAGCTGTTGCCATATACGAAAGTACGGGCAACGACGGCATAGATGTGTTTACCGAGCGTTTTGAGCAGGAAACTGATATCGCACAACGAGCAGACTCGGAAGACATTGGCGGGCTTATCGTGTACTACAAAGGCCAGCAGTTACTAGCGTTTTACGACTACGAGCGTTTCGTCGGTACTGTATTCTAAATAGTTGACTAAAAGGGCGGGTCATTGACAGCCGGCCCGTTTTGTTGTATAATATGGGTACACAGGGGAGGAAGCACTATGAGCACCGCACGTAAGAAACGTTCAGATCGTACACATATCATCTATGAGCTCGTTGTGAATGGGCTTAACTACATCGGAGTCACTGCCAAGACTGAAAGTACTGTACTTAAAAGTGTTCGTGTTCGTGCTAATAAACACTTTTATCGCGCAAAAACCGAAGGCAAGGCTTGGCTATTGTGCGAAGCATTGAGAGAGCTTAATAGCAAAGAAGAAATTGAAATACGTGTACACGAGCTTGTTAGAGGCAAAGCGGCAGCTCATCGTCGTGAAGTTGAAATACGTAGAGCTATTAACCCTGCGCTGAATACGGATATTAGGGGTGACTAGTTGACAGCGTGAGTGTTTTCGGTTATAATACATACACTAAAAAGGAGCAAAGATGTTTTACAGCAACAAAGAATACAATTTCCAGGTACAAGAGCTCGTAGATCAGGGAATGAGCCTAACAGAAGCAGGCGCTATAGTAGAACAGCGTATGGCTCAGGACGAGGTAGAGTACAACGAATGGGTTGTAGAGCAGTTCAACCAAACACAAAAGGAGATGGCATAATGCGCAAAGAATACGATGAACTTGCCACTTACGAGCGTGATGGTTATACTATTATCGTGGATCGGACCTGGGAGGATGTGAGTCCCAGGGATCTGTTTGATGATTCAGTTATGGATGTTGAAGAGATTTGCCGTAAGATCGACAACTACACACTGGACTGGTTTATGCTTCGTGTACGTGTACTAGTGGATGAACACGAGCTGGCCAGAGAATATGTAGGTGGGTTCTTGTACGAAGATGCCCGTGAGGTACTACGAGATGGTACAGCAGAGGAAATGATTGCTGAAGCTATGATCACAGCAAAAAGAGAGGTCTATCGTATGTATAAGAAGTTCCAAGAACTCAGCTTTGCTGTTGATCGTGAGGGTGTTGTTTAATCACAACAAATACCCTTACTCAGTGTAGGGGTATTGACAACCCTCCATTTTAGCGTTATAATACACACATACACTAAAAAGGAGCGCACTATGTTTTTAAGTAACACACCCGCAAAAGCAAAATTAACTTTTAACAAAAAACTAAAAGTCTACAAGCTCGTTGTCGCGTTTAATGTACATAAACGCTTAGTTAAAAATAAATGGGGCGAGGAAGTATATAAATTTGCTTTCCCTGTACAAAAACAATGCGCTTATGTTAGCGGGGACATTAACGCAGAAGCTCTCTCAGAGGAGTTAACTAAATTACTACCTCGCGTACAAGAAGTGTTGCGTACAGACAACATTACATTAGTAGAGTAAAGTGTAAGGGCTTTGCTAGACAGCAGAGCCTTTATGCGTTATAATACAGTTATACTAACACAAAAGAGGAACACTATGTCAAAACATCATTTAGTAGTATTTGCAAATTTTGCTAGAGACACAGGCATGACGCTTGTAGAGACTGTAAAATACATAGGGGACAACTACGACGAGCTCGATGAGGAGCTTGTACAAGCATACGACGACACTTACATGGAACTTATGCAGTTTTGTAACACACAAAACGCATAACCCTAGACCCGCAAGGGTCTTTATAGCAAAGGGTTGACAATTGGACAGTCCCTCGCTATAATACACACATACACTAAAAAGGAGCCTCTATGTTAACAGTTAAAGATATTGTAAAAGAAGACGACTGCACAACTACACACTACACTTGCAATGAGGAAGTAACACTTGCTGGAGACAGTATTTGGGACTGTACACTTACTGGAGTAACAGTAACAGACATTGTAGTACACGAGTACGATGACTACAAAGAGATGGGTGTATACTATACAGTAGACGGCGAGGAAGTAGACGAAAGTTGGCGTATGTACACAGACAGCGGAATGGAAAAAGCAGTTAGCACACTACTAGGCTATAGAGTACACTTTACAGAGCAGGGAATGCAAAACAACGGTAGAGCGAGTATGGAGGCGTAACAGCAACACACAATAGCCCGCCTATTGTGCGGGTTATTATTTTATGTTATAATACACACATACACTAAAAAGGAAAAGCAAAATGACACTACAAGAATTTGAAGACAAAATGAACACATACGAGCTCGACGATGCTTATGCAGAGTACATTATGGAACACACTAGCATTGGCAATGACCATATGCTTATTGCCGCAATGGAGCGTGGCGACTTCTTTGAGGACTTTATGGACACGATGGTAACAGAGGATATTAATGCTTAACGTTTTGAAATGGGCAGGCACTGCCTTTACTATAGGCGGTGCACTTGCTACTAGTTTAGGGATTGATCCTGTTAACATAGTACTGTTTAATTTAGGAACAATTTGTTGGTTGTGGGCAAGTATTAAAATGAAAGACCGACCATTGTTTGTGGTTAATGTTGCCCTCTTGCTCATTTATGTTTTTGGTGCTATAATACGTTTACTTTAACAAAGGAGATAGTTATGTCAGGAATCTACGACACAGTACAGAACCCAATCCCCTACAGTGGCTTATTCACAGAGCCTACACTGGAAGAGATAAACGCACTGATCGAATCTATGCCACAGACACACAGGCGTAATGCTTACTTGGTAATGATGTATACACTGAATCGTTGCCACAGACTTGTAGAAGACAATATTTTAAGCAAAGAAATATTTGCTTAAAATGGTTGACAAGGGAGCAATCTCTTGTTATAATACATACTTAAACAACAAAGGAGCGCACTATGTTTTCATATAGTTACAGAACATCCCGTCCAGTTACTAGCAAATTGTTGGATAACTTAGAAGAAGGCCTATACGATAAAGATCGTATGATCGCAGACTTGCTGGGCTGGATGAGCGAGCGAGATGTAGCAGAGTTTGCTCGTGCCAATGATTACATCGTAGCACAGGACGAAGACGAGTATGATGGTCAGCCTGATGAAGCCCAAGAGTGGGAGTCCTTTGACCCAGATTGCTAATAACCCTAGAGGTTGACAGGGATTGCGGTCCCTGTTATAATACATACTTAAACAACAAAGGAGCACACTATGGATATTGAAACACTTCGCAGAGCAATTTTTAATGGTAACTGGTCCAATGATGATCTTAACAGTATGGCGGATGCACTCAAGTGGGCCCGAGCAGACTTGACCAAGAGAACAAAGAGAACGTTGACTCTAGGCGACACCGTTAACTTCACGTCTAGCAGAACCGGACGCAATGTCACCGGAATGGTTGTGAAGATCGCACAGAAGTATGTCACAGTCCGCACCATAGAGGGCTTGTGGAAAGTGCCAGCCAATATGCTCGAAAAGATTGAAGAGCCCAGTCCAATGGACGACTTCAACTATGTTGGAAGCAGACATCACTATTAACCCTACAGGTTGACAGGGCTTTGGGGCCCTGTTATAATACACTTACACAGACACAAAAGGAGCACACTATGACATCAGCATTGACAGCGTATGTAGATCGTAAGAATGCTTTCGCAGACATTTTCGGACAACGGCAGTTGAGCCTACAGAGTGCCGAAGATAGGCAAAAGATTGCCAGTAGCATTGACGCAGACTTGAGCCCAGAGAACTTGACTTGCGATGGCGAACTGCCCCGCGCACAGGTTCAAGCTCGCTATAAGGCTCTGCGTGCGGCGGCCAGCCAACTACAAGCATTGGACCCATCAGTTAGTTTTTACGAATATTAAGGAGCAGACAAATGGACGAAAAGGTTTATGAGCATGAGGTTATCACAACTGTACGAATTACAGTTCGTAGCCTAGATCCTATGCTGAACAAAGAGCGGTTCTTGGAGGACTACAACTATCTAACAGACTTCAGTGTCTTGTTAGGAGGCGAGGACTATCCTCGTGTGGTACAGACTTTTGTTATCAGCGATGAGATTGAATACATCGATCGGGAGATTCAAGATGCATGATCTAATTGAACTAGCACTAAACCAGATAGTGCGAGATGTTGAAAATTGGGACTTGACTGCCATTGAAGAGCTTTTGAGATTTGTACCCGAAGAAAATTTGATTGCTTACTTACCTGAGGAGATTAGAAATGCCTAACTGGTGCAACAACACACTCGAGATTACACACAGTGATCCTGCCATGATTGAACGTGCTAGGTCAGCCTTTGCTGACGGCAGACTGTTGGATGAGTTCCACCCAGTGCCCAATGACCTGAAGATCGTGGCAGGCCGTGTGGGCGCCGACGATGATCAAGCACAGAAGGATCTTGTGGCACAGGAACAGGCCAACCGAGCCAAATACGGTTATGCCAATTGGTATGACTGGTGTGTCAACGAATGGGGCACCAAGTGGGACGTTGGTGGCAACGGCTACGAAGCACAAGATATACCTAATGGGTTAATCATGACCTTCGACAGTGCCTGGGCTCCGCCCGTCCGTGCTATGGAACAACTTGTAGATTTAGGCTTTGATGTTCGTTTGATGTATTACGAACCCGGCATGGCCTTTTGCGGTGTATGGGAAAACAACGATGACGACTACTATGAAATTGGTGGTATGAGTTCGAGTGCTATTGCGGCTATGTTGCCTGCAGAATTAGACGAAGCATTTGGTATCAGCGAGCAGGTTGCTGAGTATGAAGCGGAGGAGGCCCAAGATGAGTGATGCTATTCAATGGATGGTTGACCAATTGACGAAATGATTGTATAATACATTTTTAGGAGGACACAAATGGCTACAGTAAAAAATTGGGACACAGACGAAGAGGTAGTAGTTCGAGTCGGCGACTGGGTCGGCTTTAAGTGCGATGTCGAGCAAAGCGGGGAAATTATTCGCATCGAGGGCAATAGACTGTACTTGAGATCT
>Ga0007852_1000223_pt1 | contig 18743 bp, 15 predicted proteins | sample CryBogCBH28Sep08_FD_71227 | JGI IMG/M metagenome (GOLD analysis project Ga0007852, IMG submission 71227) | Freshwater microbial communities from Crystal Bog, Wisconsin, USA - CBH28Sep08 | ecosystem: Environmental > Aquatic > Freshwater > Lake | place: Crystal Bog, Wisconsin, USA | collected...
CAAGCTGTCCAAAGAGCCATTGTGTGTTCCTTTTTTCTGTCTTACAAAAAATGAAATTATTTCTATCTGTAGAAAGATGATTAAAGTGTATCAGAAGAGAAGAAAAAAATGGTAAAATAGCTCTTGGCGATTTGTAGTTAAATTTTATTAATGGATTTTTGTTTCGAAAATGACTATAGTTGCTAATTAATCGATATCAAGCATCTGTATAAAAATCACTTTAGTTTAAATCTATAACGCATCGCACTAAAACTCGTCACTCTCAAGATATCAAGTAGAAATGACCGTAAAGCCGGTCAAAGACTGCCGGGGTCATTGATAAGAAGTGCGAGTGGGCATGATCGCTTCAGATTGCTTGTTATCAAAAGCTTGAGATTTTCTTTTGTCTTCATTGAAACTTCTTGAATGACCAGGGATGACCTTCTTTAAGACGACGTGCGTGGTGCACATCTATTTTAAATGGATCATTTTCATCTTTTATCAACTACCATTATCAGAATCTTGGCACTGAGTAATTTGGTCAGAATTTTTTTAAACTTTCACAGTTTTTATTGCTGTGGGATGATTCTGGTAATGGGAGATTCTTTTTTTTGAAGGCGATTGTTTTTTCGCTTGGTTGTTTTTTTGGCGCAGTGTCAGTTACTGCTACCATGATGCTACCCGATCTGCAATGGGCTTCTACCACTTCTGTTCAGAATTCTCCTTGGAAGGTGCGTGATTTTGAATTTCAAAAGCCTGTTTTTTCCGTGAAATCACTTTCTGAAGTCCTTGAGATGCATTTAGATTCACTCGATTTTGAAAGCCTTTCTTTTCAAGAAAAAATTCAGAAACAGGCCAAGGATTATTTGCGTTTAAAAAAAAATAAAAGCTTGTATTTTTTTCAAAAAATGAATTGTATGAACGATTTTGAACAAAATCCTTATTGTGCTATTTTGGGAGAGATCAAGCAGGTTTCTAGAAAAAAAGAAAAGCCTTGGAGGAGTTTTAATTATTCTCGCCGTCAAATTTTAACTTGGATTGAAAATGCTTCTTGGGTTAATTTAGAAAACCTTCATGAAGGTGAGTTTTCTCGAGCTTTGCATCTTTTGAATCATTTTTCAAAGCTTGAAAAGCTCACTCAAGTTTTGTTGCAGCTTCCTGGCAGGGAACTTCACATCATACTTGCTGTCAAATTAGAAGAATTTCTTCCGGATTTAAGTGTGAAGGAATATATTATCCGTCTTTATGAATCTGGAGTTCGTGCTACGAGTACATTGGTACCACTTGCACGATTTCGTTTGGGGCTTTTTTATATTTGGAATCAAAAATATGATCTTGCTTTACAGCAACTGAAGTTATTGGAGGTTGCAGACTCTGATTATAGCAGTGACTATGAGTCTCGTGCTTTGTATTGGCAGTATCGATTTTTGAAAGAAAATACTTCTGAAAAAGAACGTGTTTTAAAAAAAATGATTCAAAAATATCCTTTGTCTTTTCACAGCATTTTAATGCAAAAAGATCGTTTTTTGATGGATTTTATACTCTCTCAAGAAGATTCTGAGATTAGTTTAGAAATTTCTGATCCAAAAATCATGAAGCATATAAAATTAATTGATGCCCTTTTGCGAGTTCGTGCGTTTTCTCAAGCTAAAGAAGTAATGAATTCAATCGCAGAATCTTTAGAGAAAGTCGATCCAAACTTTAGGCTCTATATTGCAATTATTTATTCTCGAATGAAAGAGTTAATAGAGTCATTTAAAGTTTTAAATTCAGTTTTTCGAGATCAACCTAAGCTTTTTTCTAAGAAGGCTTTAAAAATTTATTATCCTCGCGATCTTTCTTTCATTGATTCTTATCCTCATGAAGATTTACTCATCGCTTTAATTCGTCAGGAAAGTGCGTTTAATCCACACGCACGAAGTCAAGTGGGCGCATTAGGTTTAATGCAATTGATGCCTCAAACAGCGAGGCTTTTTGAAAAGAGAATGAGTAAGCAAAAACTTTATGATCCAGAGAGTAATGTTCGAATAGGATCTCGCTATTTTGAGAAATTGCTTGAATATTATCAAGGAAATGCTTCGTTAGCTTTAGCGGCGTATAATGCGGGTTTGAATCATGTAGATCGCTGGCAAGCAAGGTATCCTTTCAATGATCCTGTGCTTTTTTTAGATTTGATACCCTTTAAAGAAACAAGAAATTATGTCGCTTTTATTGGAAGAAATTATTTTTGGTACAAAATGCTTTATAGCAAGACTTTAAATTTTCAGAAGCTTTTTCGAGAATCCGTTTTTCCTGATTTTCAGAAGCTTTTTCATATCTCTGATCCTAGTGAGAAGCGTTAACGGGACAGCTCCGCTTGAAATATTTATTTCGTTGAGTCTGAAAACACTAGAAATGGAGGTGGAGAATCTTCGCATTCCCTAGTTTTTTCATGGGTCATTGCCCAATGAGCTCAAGGGTCTGGATGAGTTTCAGGACTTTTGGGGATAAGCCCTATATCCCGAGGATTTTCAAGAACTTCTGCCATGGAAGAACGCTTACTTCGTCGAATTTCTGAGCATCAGAATCGATGGTTACAACAAACTTTTGAACCTTCTTGCCCAGAAATTTTTCGAAACTGGTAAATCCACCAAGACCTCTTTTGGAAAAGCGACCGGTTTTTACTTCGATGGCGTATGTTTCACCTTCCATCTCTAAGATGATATTGACTTCAGCGCCTGCACTCGTGCGAAAGCTTGAAAGTCTATAATCAAAATCCGAGGCAGAGAGGCTCGTGGCAAGTTGATTGAAGAACAAGGTTTCGAACAATAAGCCCTTGCGATCTTCTGAAAGTACAAAATTTCCCAGAAGTGCATTCAGAACCCCGACATCAAACAAAAAGAAGCGTGGATGCTGAATTAAGCGGGTCTTTTCACTTCTTCCGAAGCTATCGAGTTTTCGAATCAAAAGGGTGTCTTCTAGAATTTCAAAAAATCGCTTTGTAGTCTGGCGTGGAACACCAATCGCACTTGAAATCTTGGCAAGATCCAGAAACTTCGATGATTCAATGGCCAAGCGAAAAAGAAACCGAGTAAATCCTTCTACATTTTTAGTGAGTGCTTCAGCTTTCACCTCCTCGTTCAAATAGATCTGGGAATACGATTTTAGAGTTCGCTTGGATTGTCGTAGATCGGGTTCGGTTGAAATTCCAGGTAGCGATCCATAGCTCAGCCAAGATTTTGTATCAGCCTTGTAATTCATCTCACTGCTGATCAGGGGACCGAGCTCGTAGGCATGAATTCGGCCAGGCAAAAGATTCGCACGACCCCGGCGCAACTTCCGGGTGCTAGAGCCCGTTAAGGCAAAGTTCCATCCACGGTTCTCGTCGATCAAATATTGCACTGTGTTAAGCAGAGTTGGAACTCGCTGCACTTCATCGATAAAGACAAGGCCTCCCTGTGGCTGTTCTGCTTGAAGCGTGCTCTGAAGGTATGAGGGGTCCCGTACGAACTCAAGAAACGTCTCCTGATTCGCAAGATTGAACTTCGCTTTCGGTTTCATGGATTTGATTAAGGTCGATTTTCCTGTCTGTCGGGGACCGATGAGGAGTATGGACTTATTGGCCTTTAGGCTTTTACCAATTGCTGAGCGCAATTTTCTCTGAATCATTCCTGAAGAATACAACACATAGTGGTCATAAAACAATGCATTTTTACCACTATCTTTCAAAAGGGCATACTTAAGTCTGCTCTGTAACTACCCATTTTGGGATAAAAGATGCTTGACTTTTACCTTCTCTTTTTTGATGGAGTATGAGTCATTCAAGGTTTTTTTGTGAACAGAAATTCATTCCTTCAGTAATTCAGGTTTTCAATGCCTTCCAATCTTAAGATGTGCTGAGCTCCTGCATCCCCGATTTGATTGTATCTGAGATCTAAAGCGGTAAGATCAAGCATCCTTGAAATATGCTGAGCTCCCAGATCCCCGATTTGATTAGAGCTGAGATCCAAGTTAGTAAGATCTAGCATGCTCGCAATGTGTTGAGCTCCGATATCACCCACTTCATTGTCACTGAGATTGAGGGTGTTGATACCCTGTAATTTGGAAAGGTAGAAAGTCCCTGCATCCTCGATTTGATTATTGCGTAGATACAAGCTAGTAATACCCGACATCCTCGAAATGTGGAAAGCCCCTTCATCCCCGATTTCATTGTAGCTAAGATCTAAGCTGGTCAGACCCCTCATAGTTGAAATGTGTTGAGTTCCTCTATTTTTGATTTGATTGGAGCTAAGATTCAAACTGATAATTCCTTTCATACTTGCAATGTGCTGGGCGCCCGCATCAGCTATTTGATTGTAGCTGAGGTCCAAGGCGGTAAGACCTAGCAACCTTGAAAGGTGCTCAGTGCCCAGATCTCCGATTCGATTGGAGCTGAGATTCAAACTAGTGATACCTACCAACCTTGAAATCTGCTCGGCCCCCGCATCGCCGATTTGATTGTAGCTGAGATCTAAGGTGGCAAGACCCTGCACGCTTGAAATGTGCTGTGCCCCCTCATCACCGATTTGATTGTAGCTAAGATCCAAAGTGGTAAGGCCCAGTACCCTTGAAATGTACTGAGCGCCCGTATCCCCGATTTGATTGGAGCTCAGATCCAAGGTGCTAATTCCGAGCATACTTGAAATAAAGTGAGTCCCCGTAGGTCCTATATGATTGCCACGCAGATCCAAATGGAGGAGTCCTGGCAACCTTGAAATCTGCACAGCTCCTATGTCCCCGATTTGATTCGAGCTGAGATCCAGCGTGCTAAGACCGAGCACCCTTGAAATGCACTGAGCTCCGATATCCCCGATTTGATTGGAGCTCAGATTCAAGGTGATAAGCCCCATCATGGTTGCAATGTACTGAGCTCCTGCGTTGCCGATTTGATTGTAACTGAGATCCAAGCTAGTAAGACCCGGCATTCTCGAAATATACTCAGCCCCCGCATCGCCTATTTGATTGTAGCTCAGAGATAAGGTGTTAAGACCTAGCATGCTTGAAATGCAGACAGTTCCCTCATCGTCGATTTGATTGTCGCTTAGATCCAAGGTACTAAGACCCACCATGCTCGCAATGTACTGAGCACCTTCATTTCCGATGCTATTGTTCCAGAGTTTTAAGGTGACAAGACCTGCCATCTTTGAAATAAAGAGCGCTCCCGTAGCTTCGATTTGATTGTCACTGAGATCTAAGTGGGTAATGCTTGCCATGCTTGAAATGTACTGAGCGCCCGTATCTGCGATCAGATTTCGACTCAGATCCAAGGTTAAAATTTGAGGCATTTGAGCAATGCTAGAAGCACCTATGCTTTCGATGGAATTTTTGGCAAGATGGAATTCTACAATATTCAATAATTTTGTTATCTGAATAATGCTTGCGATGTCATCATTATTGATGCCGTTATTATTAAGACTGAGTTTTTTTAAATTCTTAAGATTCGCAAGCGTGAATAAAAGGTTTTCAATCAATGAGGTGCGATGATTCCGAGCGATGTTATCAAGAGATAGTTTCATCAAGGTTTCAGGAAGAAAATTTAACATCCTGAAATTAAAGACTGAACCAGAAAGATTCAATTTTTTTAGATCTCTATAGTAACTTTTTTTTATGTTGGAAAAAACTTCGGGATGAATAGATCTGTTCGTCATCGATAGAGATTGATGGGAACAAGCCCGACAGGCTTCTTCGAAAATTTGACCTTTATGGTTTCGTGTTAGCATGAAACTGAGGATATCGGATGGTGATAAAAAGTCGAAAATCTTTCCGCAATTATCTTCATTGATAATATAAAAGCCCTTTCCTTCGTTGGTCATTGACCAAGAAGTGTTCAAAGAAAGCAAAGTTAATAATAAAATGAGTTTTTTAGATTTCATGTGAAATTTCCTAGGTTGCTGGTTACTTCAAAGTGCTCTGGTTGGGTTACTGCACTGAGTTTTTTCTGTCAAGTGTTCTTTATTTTTGCTGCTGAACTTTTCTTTCAACGTTTCAAAGGGATGCTCTTAAGTTGGGTTTTTTGAAGTGAGAGGGATGGTGAGACGCTTACTTCATTGAGGTAGCTTCTGCTGCTCATCTCAATACTTCAATGAGTGTATCAGAGCTTCTTTTTTCATGATGGTGGGCTCAGTTTTTTTCTTGGATCTCTCTTTTTCAAAAAGCTAAGATGATTTTTTTGTGCAAGCCAGGCTCTTTGAGGGAGAGTGAGATTGAAATTTGCAATTGAGGAAGAGGGTTTCTGCCATGGTAGGTTTTGTCTCATGTTCGGGCTGTTGAAAGGTTCTCTCACTGGTTAATGCATCAGGTTAAAAGATTCGGTCGTGGGATCAATGACCGGCATTGCTTTGCAGGGAAATGGATGCACATAGCCCATGAGTGTGAGCCTGGAGGGTCTTCCTAAAGGATTTAAGTATGCGCTGAGCTTGGGTTGAAACACGTGCTGAATATGCTTGAAGTCATTTTCTGATCAAGTTTTTTCAAGTGGCACTTCATACTTGCTTGGATGACTTCAGGTTTGGAGATCTGATACTACGACGAATGATCATGGATTTGTGCTGAAGACCGATCTTCTGAGAGCTCTTCAGGAATTTCTCTGCTGAAAAGTTAGGGAAGATGGATAGGCAAGCAGCCATCGAAGTGTTAAGATGAGGGGCATGGATCAAAAAAGCCGAATAAAATGTTGGGCACCGGATTTAGATTTACCCACCCAGCAACAGATTCAAGACGTTGCATCTCTTCCTATCATTTATCGGCATGTTGCCGTTATGCCCGATGCCCATTTAGGGAAGGGTTCTACAGTAGGTACGGTCATTGCAAGCCTTGGTCATATTATTCCTGCAGCAGTCGGAGTGGATATCGGATGTGGGATGGCTGCCGTGCGTCTTCCTTTTCCAGCAGATAAGCTTAAGAAGCTCAAAGAGTTAAGGTGTTCTATTGAGAGATCGGTTCCAACTGGGAGGGATGGCAATCGTGAGATCTCTGTTCGAGTTGGAAGTGCTTTTCAATCGTTAGGATTGCCTCCTTCTATCCCCTATGAAGACAAACTGACTAAGAAAGCAGCTTACCAACTTGGGTCCTTGGGGAGTGGAAACCATTTTATTGAGGTTTGTGCAGACACGGAAGGTGGGGCATGGATCATGCTTCATTCCGGCAGTAGGAACATAGGTAAGCAGTTGGCAGAGAAGCATATTGATGCGGCAAAAGGTAGGTTCAAAGAACGGCTTGAGTCACTTCCGCATCCGGATCTCGCTTATTTGGAGGAAGAAACGGCTGAGTTTCAAGCTTATGTGAGAGATCTGCTTTGGGCTCAGCAATTTGCAAAGCTGAATCGAAAGGAGATGCTCTTGAGAGTGCTCAAGGATGTCTCCCATCACGTTTATGGGGATGCTAGACTCATGAGCGAGGTGGGTTCGCTCTTTCAAGTAAATGCCCATCATAATTATTGTCAAAAGGAAGTGCATTTCGGAAAAGAAGTTTGGCTCACCCGTAAGGGTGCTGTGAGTGCCCGAGAAAATGAATTTGGCATTATTCCTGGATCCATGGGTGCGAAATCTTTCATCGTAAGAGGTCTTGGAAATTCTGAGTCTTTTCACTCCTGTTCTCACGGTGCCGGAAGGAGAATGAGTAGGAATGAAGCCAGGCGTCGCTACAGCGAGAAGGATCTGAGGAAGCAGACGGAAGGCGTTGAGTGCCGTAAGGATCGAGCTGTGGTTGATGAGATTCCTAGTGCTTATCATGATATTGATCGTGTTATGGAAAACCAAAAGGATCTGGTTGAGCCTGTCTACGAACTCAAGCAGCTTTTATGTGTTAAAGGGGCCTGAATGGAATCAACGCTTAGGAAGCAGATCATGGAAATCTTGAAAGTAAATTCTGTGGATGCCCGTACTCTGTCTCAGATCGTTGAATTACCCAGCGAGCGGTCGAATCTCACTTGAAGCACGTTGAAAAAAGTGCGGGGAAGGCTTTTGGAATGGTTCCTGCTTCGTGTAGAGATTGTGATTTTAAGTTTAAGAGCTGAACTCGGACTACCAAGCCCGGTCAATGTCCCAAGTGCAAGGGTGAAGAAATCCGTCCACCTCTTTTTCATATAAATTCAGGACTAAGTTGCCGAGGTACATGAATGCTGAGGGAGTGGCATTTCCTGCTTCGGGATCATGGCTGAGGAAAGCAAGTTGCTCGTTTTTTGTGAATAAAAAAATGCAAAAGGCCCTAGGCGCTTTTTTTGGGCACATTTTGCGCACGTGGGATTCCTGCAGCATTCGTTCGCCAACTCACTTAAGCTTACAGGAGCTTTTAGGCTTTACTGGTTTCAGGATGAGATTTTTGTATTCCAATGAACTAGGGTATTTTTTTTCGGATGAAGCAGTAATTCACAGATATTTCCTGTTTGTACCTTAACGTTTCCTCGTTTCACTTGTTGCTCGAAGGCTCCTTCCACGCAGCGTAAAAAACAGCGTAATCTACCATTGCTTGTGATCGCTAAAACAGTTGCGTCAGGACTGTGGATCTCCTCGATGCATTTTATAAAACTTTGAACTTCTTGGATGATTTGCGCTTCACTGCTTTTCCACTGTTTTTTGGGCCAAAGGCATTGCGTCTGCCAGTCCTCAAAGGGTTTTCTGAAAGTCTCTTGAACTTGTTGGGCGCTGAGTCCTGTCCATTTTCCGTAATCAATTTCATTGAGTCTTTTGTCCACGGTAGGGTTGATTGCCAATTGAAGCTCTTCTTGTACTATGTGAGCGCATTGTTGTGTTCTTCGAAGGGGGCCGCAGTACAGGCCCTCTGGGAAGATCTCTTTTTTTTGAAGATACCTTCCTAGAGTGCGTGCTTGTGCAATACCTCGAGCTACCAGCGGAAGATCACAAGAAGATCCAATAAAAACCACTGGATCTTGTCCTTCAAAGGTGTCACCGTGCCGAGCAAGTATGAGATTCATGCCAAAGGGCTTTTACGATAGCCGTAGCATGCATAAGCTATGATTCCCACGAGAAGGCTGATTCCGAAGGGGGCCCAGTTCTCAGGCAGGAGCTGGAAAAAGAGAAAAAGGCACACACCCATCGAGATGGAGGCGACTAAGTAAATAGCTGGGCATCGAAAGGGCCTTTTTTGCTCAGGATGCTTGTACCTCATGATCATTGCGCATAAGGATACCAAGCTGAAATTCGCTAAAGCGCACATGCTACTCAATTGCATGAGGGTGGCAACAGGGGAAAAGCCTGAAATGATCATCATGATGAACCCTGTGATCAAAATACCGCAATAGGGTGTAGCGAAACGGGCGTGCAGCTTTGTAAAAAAAGCAGGCAATAAGCCGTCCCGAGCAATGACCAGTAAGATCCTGGATTGACCATAGATCTGAGTGATCAAGACAGTACTCATCGCTGCAACGGCTCCTGCAGCTACGAGTTTTGCCCCTAATTCGATGCCATTGCTTCTCATGGCAAAGGCGACAGGCTCTGAGTTGTTCAGGAGCGTATAAGGAACGATAGAGGTCAGGACCCCTGCTACGATGATGTATAAAGTTCCACAGATCAATAGTGATCCAATGATTCCAATAGGTAGATCCCGATTGGGGTTTCGGCATTCCTCAGCGGCACTCACTAAAGTGTCGAATCCTGTATAAGACAGAAATATAAAGCCTGTACCTGCTGCAATACCCCAAAATCCTTGAGGAGCGAAGACCTCCCAGTTTTTCATGTCAATGTGGGGTGCAGATAGCAATATAAATAGAAAAATAGCTCCCAATTTGATCCCCACCAAGAGGCTGTTGAGCTTGGATAGGCCTTCATTGCCTCTGATCAAGAAAAGGGAGAGTAAACCGATAATCACCATTGCCGGTAAATTGACGATCCCCCCTTGTGCTGGAACGTGAGTTAAGGCGTAAGGCAGGTGAATTTGAAAACTTTCTAAAATGCCGAGTAAGTAGCCCGACCATGCAGCGGCAACAGCGGATCCTCCAAACGTGCAAACCATGATAATGAGCCACCCGTCTAAAGTGGCGACCACCTCCCCTAAAGTGATGTAGGCGTAAGTGTAGCCGCTTCCTGCTACCGGAAGCATAGAGCCAAGTTCTGCATAAGTCATTGCTACAAAGATACAAGCAATTCCTCCTAGCAAAAAAGAGAGGGTGATAGCAGGACCTGCATAGGTTGCAGCTGCAATCCCTGTGGTTGTGAAGATACCGGTTCCTATGACTCCGCCGATTCCCAAAAGCAATAAGTCGAAAACCCCTAAGCTTTTATGGAGTTTGCTTTTTTGAGTCTCTTGCACGACTTCTTGTATGCTTTTTATCCGTAAACGATTCATCTTGACCTTCCTTAGATTTGACTGTTGCCAGCACCTAGCGCAGCTATCAGAGCGATTTGAGCATTGGGAGAAACTCTATCAAATGAGAAGACAATTGCAAGTTATTTGTATCGACAATCATTTTTGTTTTTCGAGAAAGAAGAACCTAAAAGTGCTGTGATGACACATCCTATTCCTAGCGTTTGCAGTTTATTGAGTGTTTCTCCGAGTAGGAGAAACGCACAAATAGCACTCACGGCGGGTTCAAGACTCATGCACATGCTGAAAATACGAATAGAAAGTCTTTGAAGTGTGATCATTTCTAAAGAAAAAGGGATAGCTCCTGAAAAAAGAGCTACGATAAAAATCACAGGCAGTTGTCGGAGAGGAAAGGCTTGTGTTTTCCAGATGGCAAGAGGAGCCGTTAAGGCTCCAGCAATGAGCATTCCTGATCCTGTTACCAATAAGGGGGGGGTAGATTTTCCTGCTTTTTGACCGCAAATGATGTAAAGCGACCAAAAAAAACCTCCTAATAATGCATAAAAAATACCCCATTGTTGGATTTCGCCATGCTGATGGATCAAGCTGATTTCCTGATGAGAAATTAAAAGCAGGATGCCTATCAAAGCAAAGATAGACCATAAGAAATCTAATAATTTTTTCGAGGCGATCAAAGAAAGACTGAGTGGGCCTATAAATTCAATCGCCATGGAGATTCCTATAGGAATTTTTTCGATCGATAAATAATAAAAAAGGGTCATCCCTGCCAAGGTGAAGCCATAAAAAAAAATGCGTTTCCATTCTTTTTGATTGATTTGAATTTTCCAAAAAGGGTAAAAACTCAGTAAAAAAAAACCTGAAAAAAGATGTCGCAAAGTGGTGGCAGCATAAGGATTGATGCTAGAAAATAGAGATTTGGTAATAGAGGAAGCTATGTGAATCGATAGCATTGCCAGGATCAAAATAAAAATTGAAAAAAAATGAGACCGCATAATTCACCGAAACTTGCACGAGCAAGAGTAGCTAATATACTCCGATTTTAGAGGAATGCCGAAATTTTATTAGAGAAAAATTTGGAATTGATTTTTTCTAAAAACCCGATTATAGTCGCCGTGCGTTGCAAAAAGTTCAGATCTTTTTGGACTTCCTAGGAGGTTTTAGAAACAATTCAACCATTGACATCCAGGAATCTAAAATTTATACGGTAAGAAACTCAGTCAGTGAGGTCTGACTCAGGCATGGGTTTCTCTCGGAAAACCTGTTCAAAGTCCTTTTTTTGTGAAATGTGGTTTGAACTTGCTCGTTTTTACCAGATAAAGGGATTTCGAGAAGGTCTTCAGGTTGTGCATTAGATAAAACGAGCTAAATTTACAATGAAAAGAGCTTACTGTTGGAGAAAATGGCATCGCTAGCAGTTTGTCTTGATTGAAGATGGTGTTATTATAGCCACTTCCTTTGGGAATTTTATTGCCTGTTGGTAAGTTCTCAGGTTTCTCTGCTTTTAGATGCGATGCATAATCTTGGAGTTTTTGCTGGGTCTTCCAATGAGCGATCGGTTTCATTGAGATGGCTCTTTGGTTTTAGACTCCAGTTCTAAGCTGACGATAGTTTCTAGTGTCAGTGAGGAGTTTTGCAGTTAGGTCACCTGGCTCGTTACTTCAGGCAGTGATCTAGGTTTTGATGGTAAACTTTTTAAGTCGATAAAGAGGTATAGAGTTTGCATCACTGCTTTTTCATGCAATCAGTGGTCTGCCAAGAGCTTTCTGCTGATGGGGTTGGAACTTTTCCTCAACGAGGCGTATTCCTGGTGTTTTAAAAATTCCTATTGCATGTTTTTTTTCGAACGATTCGAGTTTTCTAAAAAGGATAAAAATTTACTCAAAAAGAGCGAGATGAGGAAGGGGAGTGAGGCAAGAGGTAGCCTGAATCGATAAGATTGCTAAAATCAAAAAAAAGAGATCGCATGATTCACGAAAAATTCAGCCTCAATAACTGCAATTTTGGTGAAATACGGGAAAACATTTTATTAGAGGAAAGTTTAGAATTGATTTTTTCTAAAAACCTGATTATAGTGCTCCCTGCTTTGCAAAAAAGCCCTCTTAAGCTGCGATTGCATCAAAAGTTTTTACCATTGGGCTTTCTAAGGAGGTTTTAGAAAAATTTAGCAAGTGGCATCCAGAAATCTAAAATTTACACGGTTAAGAAAATGAGGAGCTAAGATGAGTCAGGGATTCGATATTAAAACCGCGAATTTAAAATCAAAAAAGGTTTTTTTTAAAGTAGGTAGTTTGACCTTTTTTATTTTTTTAGGTTTGATTGCAGGTTTTTTCTTGGGTGTTTTCGCGCCCCAGTGGGTTTCTGTCGTAAAACCTTTCCAGAGTCTTTTTTTTCGTGGTGTTAAATGTGTTGTTGCGCCCTTGCTGTTCTCGACTATTGTAACAGGTATTGCCTCTTCTGGAAGTTTTAAAGAATTAGGAAAAACGGGGCTTCGAGCCTTTGTTTACTTTGAAGTCATCACCACTTTAGCACTGGGTTTAGGTCTCTTGGTCGTGAATCTGCTTCAGCCAGGTGTGGGTTTACAGGTAGGTGAAGGTGTTCTCAAATCGGATCCTTTACTTGTGTCTCCCGGCACTATGTTGACTCTGAGTGGATTTGTAGAGCATTTGATTCCTGTTAATTTTGCAGATGCTATGGTGCGTGGAGATGTTCTTCAAATTGTAATTTTTTCGATTTTTTTTGCTTTCGGCACCCTTGCCATAGGGGATAAAGCTAAGCCCATTTTGAATTTATGTGACTCCTTAGCGAAGGTCATGTTTCAGTTTCTTTCTTATATTATGTATCTTGCTCCCTTAGGAGTTTGTGCATCTATTGCCATTGCTGTTGGAGAAAATGGTATTGGTATCGTTTTGCCTTTATTGAAGCTTATATTAACCTTATATTTTGCGCTCTTTCTTTTCATTGTGGGGATTTTGTTGCCTGTTTGTAAGTTCTATCAGGTTCCTGTTCTGCCTTTTATTCGAGCGATCAAAAATCCTGTGCTTTTTGCTTTTGCGACTACTTCAAGTGAGTCAGCATACCCTATGGCTTTAGAGGCGATGGAGAATTTTGGAGTTCCTAAGAGAATTGTGAGTTTTGTGCTTCCGATGGGTTATAGCTTTAATTTAGATGGGTCGACTTTGTACTTGTCTTTGGCTTCTGTGTTTTCAGCGCAGGTGGCAGGGATGCACCTATCTTTAGTCCAGCAACTCCTTATTGTGTTAACCCTGATGGTGACTTCGAAGGGGGTGGCTGCGGTGCCTAGGACTTCCTTTATCATTTTATCAGGAACGTTAACGGCCTTTGGAATACCGCTTGAGGGTCTGGCTCTCATTTTGGGAGTGGATACTTTCATGGATATGGGTCGTGCTGCGGTGAATCTTTTAGGTAACTGTTTGGCTTCTGCCGTTGTGGCTCGATGCGAAGGGATTGCCTTGGGGGTGAGTGTGCCTGCAACTGAAGAGGGTTCCCTCTCTGCAGTAGTAACGCCTATCAGCAAATGACGATTCATTCATTTCAAGTCAAGATCCTTTCGGGAGAGCTCGTGAGTTTAGAGCGTTATCGGGGTTTCGTGCTTTTGATTGTAAACGTTGCGAGTCGATGTGGTTTTAGTTCTCAGTATGCAGGTTTGCAGCAGCTTTATGAGACTTATGGTTCGCAGAAGTTCAGTGTTCTTGGTTTTCCATGCAATCAGTTTGGTTACCAAGAGCCTGGTTCTTCAGCAGAGATCAGGGAGTATTGCGATACTCAGTGGAAGGTGACTTTTCCTGTTTTTGAAAAAATTGAGGTCAGAGGTTCGGAGGCTCATCCTCTCTACCGTTTTTTAACGAAGAGTATTCCAGGTGCTTTGAAAATTCCTGGTATCAAATGGAACTTTACGAAGTTTCTCATTGATCCTTCAGGGGTGCCTTTGAAGCGATATGCTCCTCAATGGGATCCTTTAAAAATCGCAGCTGATATTCAGGCGCTACTTCGAAATCAAGGTTCTGCGTGATTTAACTGTCTAGCTCTTGTTTTTTTCAATCCATGCTACCAGTCTCTAGGGTGAATGGATTGAATGACTGAGAGGGGTTAGAGTTTTCATGAAAGTATTGAATTTAAAAAGAGAGGATCGCGTTGAGGCAGTCCTACTGCAGGTTGATTTAAGTGCATGCTCTAGCTAAATTTTTAATTTTGAAATAAAAAGTGATGCATCAAAATTCATTACTTTCAAGTCGAGTGAAAAAAATTCTTTTTTTAGATAGGGATGGAGTCAATGACGATGATAAAATCTCCTTGAATTTTTTTCAAAAATAGCACCCTTGTCGTTAAATATCATCATCAGCTTTAGCTGCTTTGGAGTTCTTGTACGATTTGACCGCCGTTGAACCACAAAAAGGGCCTCCCGCGAGTAAGACAGTACCTATTACCATTTCTAAGGGAGATTGTTTGGAGCTATCCGTAGCATATTCGTACATTTGGTCAGCGAGAGTTATTGTTCCGTCCATAAATGTCAGACAATTACAAGCCTGAATGAGTGCTGGATTAGGGTTGATGCAAGCCCCGGCACAAGCCAGAAGAGCTGCCGAATCAATGCTTAATGCTGCAATTTCAAAAGCATTGTTATCATGAGCGGCAAGATAAGCATTGCAATTGGATTTGAGCAGCGAGTTAGGATCGGAGTCGCTTTTTCTGACATGATTGCAGACGCATTTGGCTTGATTATCGCTCAGCGTAGTTTCTGGATTTGCTAGATCGTACTGATTAAAATCTTTGGAAGAGGCACCACAGGCTTCAAGAGCAGCATCCAGTTTTACATCAGCATACAATGTGTTAGATAGAATAAGTAGGGTTAAAAAAAGTATTTTCATGTTTTATCTATCGGATTTTTTTTAAAAAGATCAATTTTTTATGGATGATAGATCCAATTGTAGCAATAGCCTTTCACGTATTGGTGCAGTGTGTTTGATTGACCAAAAAGGTCGTCATACCGTTTCAGTACTTCACAGCTTTTTTCTTTTTCTCCTATTAAGGCATAAGCATAGAAAAGATACCAAAGGTAAGTAAAGTGATGGGGATTATAACGCAAGAGCTCTTGGGTAATTGCAATGGTAGCATGGTAGTGTCGAGCGTTGTACTGGAGCTGGATTTTGCGTAGACAAAAATGCCAGTTGTCTGGAAAAAGAGCGCAAGCTATAGTGCAACTAGGATAATTTCTTTTTTGATGAAGAAGCTCCGCACTCAGAAAGATGCACGAAAAATAACCTAATGCCACTGTTGGGAAGATCAAATAAGCAGGAGGTAGATGCTGAGGTTTCCAAGGTTTTTGAGCTAAAGAGATTCCTAAAAAAACAGCTGTCATAAAAAAAGGATAGAGATTATCTAAAGGAAACTCAAAAAAACAGTTAACTAAGATAAAAGTAAAAAAAAGAAGACTTATCTTGATTTCTGCTATTTTTTTCTGATTCAGTAAGAATCTTATAAAAACAAAAGTTAACGTCATAAGAATCAGAAAAAAGAGAACACCACCTTCGACTGCAGCTTGTAAATAAGAATTGTGAGGCGTTTTAACGATAATTTTTTCAGATACTTCTTCATCTTTTAAAACTGAGTTATGGTAAGGAATATATTCAAATTCAAAGCGTCCAGGAGCAATCCCGAAAGGGTGCTCTTGAATCATGCGAAGCGTGTTGGCCCAGCGAGCAATACGAATATTGACGTTTTTTTTTTGACCTCTTGTATTTGTTCGCTACTGATTCCCCTGGCATTGAAATGTTTACTTTCCCAATAAAAAAAAGTGAACATCAAAAGATTGTAAGCAAAGTAAGTCGAAATTCGATATTTTTTTTTCAATAAAAATCCAATAAAAGACGTGATTGCTAACCCTACTAAAACACTACGACAAGCAAGTAGGTGGAGGTAATACATACTTAGCGCTAAAAAAATACCTAGAGCTAAGTATCCTTGAAGAGGGTACTTACGTCTTTGGATGTAGAAAATTTGCAAGATTAAAGAGATTCCTATAAATTCTGCTGTGATATTCTGAAAACCAAAAAAAGAAGAAGGAAAGCCGTTTTGAGTTAAGACAGGAATTTGGATGCCATACGTTTGTAAAAAACCATAGGTCATGACTATAGCTGTTGCTGCGTAAGTAATTAAAGTGAGCTTTAAAAGCATTTTTGGATCTTTTTTAGCGAGGCGATAAGCATTTAAAAATACGAGAAAAAAGGATAACCAATCTGCAGTAATTTTACTGTAATGAGCGTTCCAATGGTCTAAGATACTTCCGAAATAAAAGATCAGTAATCCTACCAAAAGATAAAAAATTTTTTGATTTTTGATCCAAAAAGGAAACCAAAGGTGTTTTTCTCTCAAAAGACAGATGCCCGAAAGGGTGCCTATACTATATAAAAGAAGAGTCTTTGGCGCATTGTACTGCTCGTGAAAGGTTTGCCAAAATGCGATAGGGAATAAAAAGCATCCCCAATAAATGGGTGAACCTAGCATCAAAACCACCTTTCTGAATCTTTTTTTACTACTGATTGTTCTCACTCAGCCTTCAGGCTTTTTATACCTGATATTTTGAATGTAGAAAGTAATTTTTAATTGATGGCATAAAAAATACACTACTTGGTACATGAGTTTGTCTTTTCTCAGTTGAGGCAAGGGCGATCAGAGTCTGACAAGTTGATGAAAAAAAACTCAGTTGAGGGTTTGCTTGATGAAGATCTGATCAGATGATTTTAAAAACTAAGCAAGTTCATCGTGTAAAAATCCAAGGTAGATAGTATTCGATAAAAATTTTTTAATCACAAAAAAAGTAAGCAAGAGCTAGACCATGTAAGATAGAATGTGATAAGAAAAATGAAAAAAAGAAGTGGCAGGGGACCTGCCAGGGGTCAAAAATAGAAGTTTCAATGTAAACATTTTGACAAGTCTCAGCAGGAGCCTGCTGTGGTTTATTTCGTTGACCCAAGTGTTCTTGTCGCTTGCAATGTTGCCTGTGTTTTCGAAGATGAGATAGTCTTAAAAGGCACTTATATGAGCTGATTGCATCACAGGAATCGAAGTCACTATTCTATCAGAGGTAGAAGTTCGATACTTTAGCCATGTTCAGGAAACGAAATAATAAATCAAAAAGATTTAGATCATTTTCTTGTTTCTTAACTCTTCCATCATTCCTAGAGAAAGGTTCTTTCATTTTTTATAAATTTATTTAATAAAACTAAAAAGCTCCCTTATTATTTTTATACGATTAAAATTACAGAAAGTTATAGATGATTCTAATGGGAGAAAGGGTCATCTGTGGTGCTTTGATGTCTTTCGGATAGATATGTTGTTAAAATAAGAAAAATTGGTTTAGTGACAGTTCGGTATTCCGTGTGGAGAATTCAAAAAAATAAAATCTGAGCATGATAGTGTTGGAAGAATATTTTCTATAGAGATTTTTCCAAAAAAGACAAAATTCAGAAGATTTTTTGAATCAAGTTATAGATATTCCCGCTATGGATGCTTATCTAAAAAATGTAGTTGAATAAAAATTTAATTTGATTTTTGATAACAAAAACTAGAGCGGTGATCACTGATTTTATTCAAAATATACTAATTAAATTTAAAATTTTTGGATTTTCTTTCGAAGACTTAAAAATTAGTATATTTTTTTTTTAAAAAAAAGCGTTTTGAGTACACTAAAGTTAACTGATTATTTTTATGTCATCGTGTTCAAAATAAAAATTAATTTTTTTCTTACGCGGTTGATTTTTGAATTAAGATAACCGTATTTGTTTTAGTTTTATTTAGCACTAGGCGATATTAATACGATAACTGCAAAAAAGTTTTACTTAAGATGCTAAGAAAATCAAAGAGTTGATCGTACATAGATTTTTATTAATACGGTCTTAAGCTCGTTATCTAAAATAAATTATTTTTGTATAGTTTAGAAGTATGTTTTATGATTATAAAAAAAGTCTTTACGGGCAAATTGCGTCAAGAAGTTAAAAAAATAAACTTTTTTAACATTAAGTCGAAGTATCTGTCATGATTAAAAATAATAACTTTATTCTCATGTTCTTTTTTCTCTTATTCTTGAGCATTTTTGTTAGTTTTAACGGTTTTGCGGATGAAAGTGACTATAAAGATCTAAAAGAAAAAATTGAAAAAGCTCGGGTGAAAGAAGATTTTGAATGGTTGCATGAAGTTTTCGAATCTCTGCGTGACAATAAAGAAAACGATAATGAAGATACAAAAAAGATGCGAAAACTTAATGCTCAGCAGAGCTCTAAACTGAATCAAGTGTTTGAAGACAAATTAAGTAATTCAAATCTAAGTAACTTGAGAGTGACGAGTTTTGACTTGATACATTATAGAATCGAGACTAAAAATAAATTGAAAAACTTTCTTTTAGTGAGTCTTAATATCTCGTTTTTGAAAATCTAAATTATCTTTTTAAC
>Ga0007852_1000229_pt1 | contig 18646 bp, 16 predicted proteins | sample CryBogCBH28Sep08_FD_71227 | JGI IMG/M metagenome (GOLD analysis project Ga0007852, IMG submission 71227) | Freshwater microbial communities from Crystal Bog, Wisconsin, USA - CBH28Sep08 | ecosystem: Environmental > Aquatic > Freshwater > Lake | place: Crystal Bog, Wisconsin, USA | collected...
ATCTCTCACTCCTTGCACCGCAAGAATCTGTTCAACGAATTGTTGCTGCGCTCCAACAAGCACCGGTAGAGATCTTCAAAGCTAAAGATGTCATGAGGGCAGCAAGGCTTCCGCTACTCACTACTGAGAATTCCCATGTTGATCGTGACCTCAAGAAGATTAAAGATGGCAAAGCGCTCTCTCCCATTCTTTTAGTACGTGGTTCTGGTGAGCGCGGTATTCATCTCACAATCGCCGACGGCTACCACCGCGCGTGCGCTGTCTATTGCAATAGCGAAGATGATGTCATTCACGCCAAGATCGTAGATTGGTCCTAGTCCGCTGTGACTTCATCACATAGTGCAGCGAACGCACACCTCAACTCAATAGGCGCAAACACAAACGAAGTCAGAATTGAGATGGTCTGTCTTGGAAATATCTGTCGCTCGCCTCTTGCGGCGGCGGTACTCTCGAATCGAGCAGCGCAGTTATCTACTCCAACAATAATTGTCTCTAGCAGCGGTACCTCGAATTATCACGTGGGTGAAGGCGCGCATAAGCTCTCTGTGAAGACGTGGCAAAGCGCTGGCTACGACTACCAACACGTTGCTAAACAATTCTCTGTTGCATCCTTTGAAAGTCAGGATCTGATTCTGACGATGGATCTCACCAATCGCGCCATGGTGCTAAGCGCTGCTAAAAGTGAGGAAGCTAAGGCCAAGGTCTTTATGCTGCGCCAATTTGACCCAGAGCTTGCCCATATCGATCCGCTCTCACGCGAAGCAGAACTACTCCAAGTTCCAGATCCATGGGGCGAAGAAATTGATTCGTATCAGCGCGTTCTTGAGATGATTGAGCGAGCTGTTTCGGGACTACTGACCCGACTCGACCCAGCGTAAGCCGCCAGGAACGCTTCTCATATTCTTTGGGATGTTCAGTTTTGCGCCTGGAAGCACTGTGAGTGCAACGCTTCGCAAATAAGATTTCCCATTAATCACCTTTAACCCGGACAACTCAATTCGCACCGGCGTGTATGAATATTTGCCCGCTGCGCAATATGGGTCACAGCTATTGATTGCGAGCGTCGCACTCCCCGCTGCGCCTTTCGCACTCCATGAGCTCCAATGAATATGAATCACACTCACCCCGGCATCAGCACAGAACTGCGTCAGCGAATCGGGCTTGATGCTCGGCGTTCCGCAATCATTCACAAATACTTGAGTTGCTGCATGAGCCACGCTTGGAGCGCTCACCCCAACCCCAACGATCACTCCGCTAACGAAAAATGGGGCGAATGCCATGAGTCCAGCAAGCGCTGAACCTTCAGATTTATTGAACTTCATGCGAATCATTCTCCTCTACAATTTTGCCATGACACACCAGCAGCGCCCGTGGGGGTATTCAAATACCACTGACTTCGATGCGAGCCAGTCTCCTGATTGGCAATTGCATGAGCAGACACTGGCTGTGCGCGCAGGAATCGCCCGCTCTGGTTTTGGCGAGACCGGTGAGGCCATGTATCTCACGAGTGGCTTCACCTATGACTCTGCCGAGCAGGCTGTGCAATCGTTCACCGAAGAAGTTGATCACTATGTGTATGGCCGTTTTGCTAACCCAACCGTTGCGATGTTTGAGCAACGTTTGGCAGCAATTGAAGGCGCACCGTATTGCGTTGGAACCGGCTCTGGTATGTCCGCGATGTTCGCTTCGGTGGCTTGTCTCGTTTCTGCCGGCGATCACATTGTGGCAGCGGCTTCCATGTTTAGCTCCTGTTGGGTAGTCCTCGCTGAAATTCTCCCCAAGTGGGGCGTTACCGTTGAATTTGTCGAAGGCAACGATCCAGATGCATGGGCAAAGGCGCTTAATCGCCCAACCAAAGTAGTCTTTATTGAAACTCCATCAAACCCAATGCTCGCAGTGGTCGATATCGCTATGGTCTCAGAGCTGGCTCATAAAGTCGGAGCTACCGTCATTGTCGATAACGTGATGGCTTCACCAATCATGCAAAAGCCACTACAGCTCGGCGCCGATGTCGTGATGTATTCGACCACCAAACATATCGATGGCCAAGGACGAGTCCTGGGTGGCGCGATTTTAGGCGGCGAGAAATACATCAAAGAACAACTCAATCCATTTATTCGCCACACCGGTCCAACGCTGAGCGCGTTTAACGCGTGGGTTCTGCTCAAATCTCTTGAAACTCTTGCTATGCGTGTTGAGCGAATGAACGAGAACGCACTCGCGGTTGCACAATTCTTGGAAACTCTCCCCGGTGTTCACAATGTGAATTACCCATTCCTGTCTTCACATCCATCGTATGAGTTGGCAAAGAAGCAGATGAGCGGTGGCGGCACTACCCTCTCCTTTGAAGTTAAAGGCGGCCAGGAGCAGCTCTTTAAAGTAATGAATGGGCTTCGCGTCATCGATATTTCAAACAATCTGGGCGACAGCAAATCTCTTATTACACATCCATATTCAACAACTCATCGCAGACTTGATGAGGCGACAAAGGCCGGCATGGGCATCACCCAATCACTCGCGCGCCTATCGGTTGGGCTAGAGCACAAGGATGACTTAATCACCGACTTGGAGCGTGCCTTTAAAGGCTAGCGACGATTCGATCGATTCCTTCGGTCAGAATTTCAAGGCTTGTTGCAAAATTTAAGCGGATAAATTGTTCGGAGTTGCCGCCAAATACTCCGCCCGCTGAAACTGCTACTTTTCCACGCTCAAGCAGAGTCGCTGAAGGATTTTCGCCCAAGTTATACGCGGCAAGATCAATCCATGCCAAGTATGAGCAATCTGGGATGCGATATCCGGCTTCAGGTAACTTTGCTGCGAGCTGAATCGCTACCGCTTTGCGATTGCGATCTAAGGTGAGCATTGCAGCATCGAGCCAGTCGGTGCATTGATAGGCCACGGCACTAGCCTTCGCTCCCAGCAGCGAGGCGCGAAATTTCACTGCCATGGGCATGGCATCTGCCAGAGCCTTCATTCGGGGATGAGCGGTGACAATCTGTGCACACTTGAGTCCGGCTAAATTCCAGGACTTTGATGCCGAAGTAACGCAGACGCCAACTTCGCGAGCAGCGTCGCTGACTGCGAGAAACGGGACAAATGGATGATCGGCGAATGTGAGAGGTGCATGAATCTCATCGCTGGCAACAATGACGCCATATTTCTTTGCAAGTTCTGCAATCGCGGCTAACTCGTCGCGCGTAAAGACGGTGCCAACCGGGTTATGCGGATTGCACAAATAATGTAACTTCACACCCGCTTTATAGCCAGCTTCGATTCCCGCCAAATCAAGGGTGTAGTGCAAACCATCTTTAATGAGTGGCACATCAAGCGCCTCGCACTTAAGTTCGGCAATCCAGTTTGTCTTCATGTTGAAATAGAGCGGCGTGTGAATCATGATCAGATCGCCAGGGTTCACAATCTGGCGGCTTATTTCGACCATTCCAACACCAACATCGGTACAGATGTAGAACTGCTCGGGATCTACTTTCCAACCCCAACGATCGGAAGAAAATTGCGCAAAGTTGTGGGCCAACTCTTTGCTGGTGCCCATATACCCAGTATCTGAATTCTTGAGCATGGTCATCAATGCGTCGGTGATAGGCGTCGCTACTTCGAAATCCATCTCGGCGACAGGCATCGGCAGGACATCTGGTGCGAATCCGCTCCACTTTTCACTGGTCCGTTTACGCAACTTCTCCAGTGAAACGCCATCTACCTCGACATGTGATTGAGTCATGTGCTGAGTCTACTTCCGGGCTCGGTCAGAATCTCTGGTTTGGCTGCCCGGTCAAGACAAGGCTAGGCAAGGCGACGCCTTGCTCGGACTAGCGCTTCTTGCGAATAGCCGTGGTGAATCGCGCTCTGCCAGTCAGGTCATTGAGCGATTTAATATCGGTGAACTCTTGGGCAAGAGCCGCCGCCATCAGTTGTGACTGAGTCTCGTGGTGTTCCATCGCCACAAAGCCACCACACTTGAGTAAGCGCGCTGCGTTTTCGATAAAGAGCGCGGGAACTTCCATGCCATCCCCCTTGCCTCCAAATAGCGCGGCTTCAGGTTCAAAACGAACGTTCATAGGCAGCAGTTGTGAATTAGGAATGTAGGGAGGATTCGCAACAACGATGTCGAAGCGTTCATCTGCACACGCCTGCGCCACATCGGCCTGCACAACTCTTACATCAACACCGTGAGCTACGACGTTCTGAGTAAGCCATTCAAAAGCTGCTTCTGACTTTTCTACCGCGGTCACTTTTACCGGATGAGCGCACTCTTCTTTAGCTAAGGAAATTGAGATACAACCAGAGCCGGCGCCAAGATCAATAATCTCAACTGGGCCTACCAACTGGGAGCCATCAAGCTCGGCGATCCGATTCTTAACCAGATCCACCAAGGTTTCAGTCTCTGGACGTGGGATAAGAACGCCTGGTCCAACTTTTACTTCGATATATCTAAACGGAGCGGTACCAATGATGTACTGAGTTGGTTCGCCATTTTGTCGACGCAAAACAAGTCGACGTAACTCTCGATCGAGTTCGCGAGTTTGTTCATCATCGAGTTTGAGCAGCTTTAACTGCACTTCGCCTTTGCTACATCCAAGTAAATGAGCAAGAAGCAAATCTGCATCGGCAGTCGGAATATCTTGAGCCTTAAAGTAATCCTTGGTGATGTGCAGCAGATCCTTGCGAATCATTAATGCTCCTGGCTCGCTAGCTTCGCCGCCTTATCCGCTTCAAGCAACGCATTGATGACATCATCGAGCTCGCCATTGAGTACGGCATCCAAGTTGTTTGCCTTGAAGTTCACGCGGTGATCGCTCAAGCGATTCTCCGGGAAGTTATAGGTGCGAATACGTTCAGAGCGGTCAACTGATTTCACCTGAGCGTTACGAGCCTCGGAGGCAATTCTGTCGGCCTCTTCTTGGGCTGCTGCGAGCATACGCGCGCGCAGAATACGCATCGCCGACTCCTTGTTCTGGAGCTGTGACTTCTCGTTTTGGCAAGAGACCACAATTCCCGTTGGGATGTGGGTGATTCGTACAGCAGAGTCAGTGGTGTTTACCGATTGACCGCCTGGGCCGGAAGAGCGATAAACATCGATACGCAGATCCTGTTGGCGAATTTCAACATCGACTTCATCGGCCTCTGCCAAAATCAATACACCAGCAGCCGAAGTATGAATTCGTCCCTGTGATTCGGTTTCTGGAACGCGTTGAACACGGTGTACTCCGCCTTCAAATTTCAACTTTGCATATGGAGTGTGGCCGGGCTCGGCTACGCCCTTCGACTTGATAGCCATGGAAACATCTTTATAGCCACCCATTTCCGAGTCGGTGGCATCGATGATCTCGGTTTTCCAACCATTCTTTTCAGCAAAGCGTTGATACATGCGCAGCAGATCTCCGGCAAAGAGCGCGGATTCATCGCCGCCAACGCCAGCTTTAATTTCCATGATCACATCGCGGTCATCATTAGGGTCGCGCGGCAACAAGAGCTCTTCTAGCTTTGTCTCTGCCTCTGCAAGAGTCGCCTCGAGTTGAGGGATCTCGGCAGCGAAGGATGAATCTTCAGCGGCCATTTCGCGACCAGCAGCAAGATCATCCACTGCGTTTTTCCATGCACGATAACCAGCAATCACGGGACCGAGCTGGGCGTAACGCTTTCCCAACTGACGTGCCTTACCTTGGTCGTTATGAATAGAAGGATCTGCGAGATCAGCCTCTAGTTGAATGTATTCATCCAACAGTTCGTGCACATTGCCAAACTTGTCGTGAGCTTCTGACACGGTTCCTCCTTACAGATCATGTAAAACGCGCAATAAAAAAGACCGCGGGCCCCCACAGGTGTGGGCGCAACACGCGGTCTTTTAAGAAAGCTACTTAGATTCTGTTGCCTTACCGAAACGCTTTTCGAATGCAGCAACGCGTCCGCCAGTATCCAAAATACGCTGCTTGCCGGTGTAGAACGGATGGCACTCAGAGCAGACTTCAACGTAGATCGAGCCAGTTGGCTTGGTTGAACGGGTCTGGAAAACTTTTCCGCAACCACAGGTAACAGTGGTCTCGATATATTCTGGATGAATCTCTGGCTTCATGATGATCCTTCGTCCTGCTTAATAGTCTGTACTGGGTCGGAAATCCCGTGAACCAGCTGCGCAATCCTACAAGGATGCCCGCCCGCAAAGAAATCGGGGGGACCCCGGAGACGATTGAGGCGGATTTGAGCGAGAAATCCACCCCGAGAGCCCAGCCTGCGCTGGGCGTAACCCCGTTAGTTTCCGTTTACCGGAGAAGATCCGGCTTCGGCTTCGTTGATTGTGGTCTTCTGGATCTGCATCAAGAATTCCACGTTCGACTTGGTGCCCTTCATCTTCTCGAGGAGAAGTTCTAGAGCCTGCTGAGATTCCAACGCATGAAGAACGCGGCGCAGACGCCAGACGATATTGAGCTCTTCCTTGCCCATAAGAATTTCTTCCTTACGAGTACCAGAAGAGTCGACATCGACAGCTGGGAAGATGCGCTTATCTGCGAAACGACGATCGAGCTTGAGCTCCATATTTCCGGTGCCCTTGAACTCTTCGAAGATCACTTCATCCATCTTCGAACCGGTCTCCACGAGCGCGGTTGCCAGAATGGTGAGCGAGCCACCGTTTTCAATGTTACGGGCAGCACCGAAGAACTTCTTTGGCGGATAGAGCGCGGCAGAATCCACACCACCGGAGAGGATACGACCAGATGCCGGAGCTGCAATGTTGTACGCACGGCCCAAACGAGTAATCGAATCCAAGAGCACGACCACATCGTGACCCATTTCGACCAAACGCTTAGCGCGTTCAATCGCGAGTTCAGCAACGCTGGTGTGATCATCTGCTGGGCGATCGAAGGTCGAAGCAATAACTTCTCCCTTAACGCTGCGCTGCATATCGGTCACTTCTTCTGGACGCTCATCGACAAGTACAACCATCAAGTGAACTTCTGGATTGTTCGTTGTGATCGCGTTAGCAATCGACTGCAAGACCATGGTCTTACCGGCCTTAGGTGGTGAGACGATCAAGCCACGCTGACCTTTACCGATTGGCGCGACCAAATCAATGACGCGAGTAGTAAGAATATTAGGCAAAGTCTCCAAACGAAGACGCTCTTGTGGGTAGAGCGGAACGAGCTTGGCGAAATCAACACGATCGCGTGCTGCTTCTGGATCCAAACCGTTGACGGTATCGAGTTTCACAAGTGCATTGAATTTTTCTTTACGTTCGCCTTCACGAGGAGCGCGGACCTGACCGGTGATGACATCGCCCTTGCGCAATCCGTAACGACGGATTTGTTGCAACGAGACATAGACATCGTTTGGTCCAGCTAAATAACCCTGGGTGCGAATAAAGGCGTAGGAGTCAAGGATGTCGAGCAAGCCACCGACTGGTAGCAAAACATCATCCTCAGAGATTTGGATTTCGCGCTCAAAGCGCTCACCGCGTTCGCCACGATCACGGAAGCGGGAACGATCATTGCGATCACGACGACCATTACGGTCACGACCATTGCGATCATTTCGGTCACCGCGGTCATTACGATCGCCACGGTCTCCTCGATCGAGAGAGTCACGACGTTGCGATTCACTCGACTCGCTACCGGTATTTGATTCTTTCTCCGGCGCTGAGTCTTCATCGCCATCATCATCAGAATCGTTCTCGGCGCCGCGTCCTGAAGACTTTGCGCCGCCTTGCGAATTCTTATTCTTCTTGTCGCGCGCAGCTTGACGTTCAGCGCGACGTGCTTCGCGTTCTGCCTTTGCGGCTTCGCGATTAGCTGCCTGAAGATCGCCGATCGACTGAACTAAGTCAGCCTTGCTCATCTTTGCAGCGCCTTCAATGCCAAGTTGTGCTGCTACTTTTTTAAGCTCAGGTAGAAGCATTCCTGCGAGCTCGCCTGCGGCCTTAGCCGGGCGTGATGTTGTTTCACTCATTATTGGTATTTATTTCCATTTTCTTTTGGGCTCACATCTCTTAAGGGCTCACGCCAAGAAGAAACATTTGTGAGATTGAAGTCCGAGAGACTTTCGTGAAATCAGAGTTTCACTCGTGTGGACTAGTAGAAAAGTAGCACAGCAGGGCTGCTTATTCCACTCCCGAACGAGAAATTGCCAGATTGAGAGCAGTAAATCCGCTGCTCTCCCCTGTGCCAGAGCCCCCTGTGTGTGAGCCTAATTGGGCGATCACTTCGCCTGCTTCGTGCTCGCCGGTATGGAGAACAAGAACGCTTGGGCCGGCGCCTGAAATTGTTGCGGCATAGCCTTCCTTGCGTAGCTTCTCAACGAGCTCCATCGACTTTGGATATCCGCTGCGGCGATAGCTTTGATGCAAGAAATCTTCGGTCGCTGTGAAGAGTAACTCCGGGTGGGTCGAGAGCGCGACTGATAAGAGCGCGGCGTGCGCTGCATTCGTTGCAGCCTCGGTGTGTGGAACCGTTGCGGGCAACAACTTACGCGCCTTCGATGTTGAGAGAGAATTTTCTGGGACAAAGAGCACGGCTTTGATTGCTGGGTTCACCGGAATGCTGATGCTTCGTCCGGCCTTAATACCCATGACATCATCGATCCAAGCAATAGTGGCGCCGCCACGTAGGGCTGCGGCAACGTTATCTGGATGTCCTTCGAGCTCGGTAGCGAGCAACATAATGTCGTCATTGCTCATATATTCTTCGCCGCCCAAAACCAATTCACGTGCCAGAGCAAGTCCACCAACGATCGCTGATGAAGACGATCCAAGGCCTTTGCCATGTGGAGTTGAATTAAGCGCGCGCAACGCAATTCCCTTGGGCTTTTGTCCCATGTATTCAAAACCGCGCATCATCGCTTTAATAACGAGATTGTTCTTATCTTTCTTTACTTCATCGGCACCTTCGCCGGTGACATCGACATCGAAAATTGCTTCATCCAAGATTTGTGCTGCGTAGCGATCGCGCAGATCTAACGCGATTGCGAAAGCATCAAAGCCTGACCCTAAGTTCGCGCTACTTGCTGGCACGCTCACTTGTGCCATCTGCGCCTTAAAGGTCAAGCGATTGTTTGCCATCTCTCTTGTACCTTTACTTCAAACCCATTGCGGCAGCAGCAGCTGTGAGATCTACAGGAATCACTGTTGGAGCAGCTGCGCCATCAAGAATCCAACCGACATCTTTCAAGCCATTACCAGTCACTGTGATCACAATCTTCTTACCGCGTGGCAGTTGACCTTGTGCCTGCTTCTTAATGAGGCCAGCGATACCGGCCGCTGAAGAAGGTTCAACGAAGACACCTTCGCGAGCAGCAACGAGGCGGTATGCGTTCAAAATTTCTTCATCGGTAACACTGTCAATGAGTCCACCGGATGTGTCGCGAGCTGCAACTGCCTGCTCCCATGACGCAGGGTTACCGATGCGAATTGCAGTAGCAATTGTCTCGGGTTCGCTCACAACTTTTCCAAGAACGATAGGAGCTGCGCCTGCTGCCTGGAAACCCCACATCTGTGGCAGACGAGAGCTCACGCGATCCTTGTAATACTCCTGGTAGCCCTTCCAATACGCAGTGATGTTTCCTGCATTTCCGACAGGGAGCACATGCATATCTGGCGCATCGCCAAGGAGATCGACAACTTCAAACGCTGCAGTCTTCTGACCTTCAATGCGATAAGGATTGACTGAGTTCACCAGCGCGACGGGATAGTTATCTGCAAGGTCGCGAGCAAGGGTGAGGCAATCATCGAAGTTTCCATCGACTTGGAGCAAGGTGGCGCCATGCGCGATCGCTTGAGCCAACTTGCCCATCGCAATTTTTCCTTGAGGAACTAAAACAACCGGAGTCATGACAGCCTTTGTGGCATAGGCGGCAGCAGATGCCGAGGTATTGCCAGTGGATGCGCAAATGACTGCTTTGGCGCCATCTTCTGCGGCCTTAGAGATCGCCATCGTCATGCCGCGATCTTTAAAAGAACCAGTTGGATTCGCGCCTTCAACCTTGAGCCAAATTTCGTTGCCCAACATTTCTGAGAGCACTGCAGCATGAACAAGTGGAGTGCCGCCTTCGCGCAATGAGACTATCGGTGTCTTTGAAGAGACCGGCAAGCGGTGGGCATACTCTTCAATAACTCCGCGCCATTGATGAGCGCCTTTCTTCTTTGCGAAAAGTGCCATCACACGACTCCCTCAACCCGAATTACGCTAACAACTTTCTGAACAACATCTAGGTTACGCAGATCTTTCACCGTAGCTGCCAGAGCATCTTCGCGCGCTACGTGAGTAAGAACTACGAGCTCTGCATCTGCGCCACGACCTTCTTGGCGAACGGTCATGATCGACACATCGTTCTTGGCAACAGTGCTTGCGACAGAGGCGAGTACGCCAGGAACGTCGGCGACATCCATGCGAATTAAATAACGGGTGCGGCTTACACCCAGCGGTGCAATGTCGAGGTCGGCATAGTCAGTCTCGGTTGGTCCGAGCGAGCCTTCATTACGGTTACGGGCGACGGCAACAAGGTCACCCAAAATTGCAGATGCGGTAGGTGTTCCACCTGCGCCGCGACCATAGAACATAAGCTCGCCAGCTGATTCGCACTTAACGAAGACAGCGTTGAATGATTCACGAACTGCAGCAAGCGGATGATTCGCTGGAATCATTGTTGGATGCACACGTACTGAAATTGTCTCTTCGTTGCTGCCATGGAGTTCATTTGCCTCAGCAATAGCAAGCAGCTTGATCACAAATCCCATCGCCTTAGCGACGCTGACATCTTCGGCGGTGATCTGGCGAATGCCTTCGCGATAGACATCTTCATCGATTACTTGGGTATGGAAAGCCAGGCCAGCCAAGATCGCTGCCTTTGCCGCTGCATCAAAACCATCAACGTCGGCAGTTGGGTCGGCCTCGGCATAACCGAGCGCTTGTGCTTCGGCGAGCGCATCCTCAAAGCTTGCGCCTGCTTCGTGCATGCGAGTCAGAATGTAGTTAGTGGTTCCGTTAATAATTCCCATGACTCGCTCGACGTGATCGCCGACCAAACTTTCAGCCAGTGGGCGCAGAATAGGAATCGCTCCGGCAACAGCAGCCTCGTAATAAAAATCAACATCGGCAAGATCTGAGGCGTGGAAAAGTTCGGCGCCATGTTTTGCAAGTAGCGCCTTATTTGCAGTGACGACGGCCTTGCCATTTTCCATGGCTTTCAAAATCAAGGTACGAGCGGGCTCTACCCCACCCATCACTTCGATGACTAAATCAATATTGGGATCACTCACCACAGAGTCAGGATCATCGGTAAGAACAGCAGCGTCTATTCCTGGGCGCGGGACCGAGAGGTCGCGGACAGCTACCTTGGTGATGACAAGACCCACACCTGAGCGCGCAGCTAGGTCATCTTGGTTGGCGATCATTAACCGGAAGACTTCAGCGCCTACATGGCCAGCGCCGAGCAACCCGACGCGCAATACGCGATCGTTGCTCATTATGTGACTTCCCCATTCTGGCGATCCACGGTTGCAGATCTCTCCAAATATCAGCCCATATCGATGCTGGGCTAGGCGCCTATTCTAGAGGTAAGGCTTGACCCCAAGGCTCCCGATTAGAGATCGAGTGCGAGCAAATCTTCGTGCGTCTCGCGGCGCACAATCACGCGAGCCTTGCCATCGATCACTGCGACCACGGCCGGACGCGGAACGTGGTTGTAATTGCTTGCCATCGAGCGGTGATACGCCCCTGTGGCTGGAACGGCTAGTAAATCCCCAGGGCCGCAATCACTCGCTAAGCCAATGGAGCGAATAATGATGTCGCCGCTCTCGCAGTGCTTTCCAACAATGCGGGTATCAACCTCAGCAGCTGCACTCGTGCGGTTTGCGAGGATCGCATGATACTCGGCGTCATATAACGCAGGACGAAGGTTGTCTGACATACCGCCATCGACTGAGACATAGCGACGCATCGCGCCACTTTCAAGGGTGACATCCTTGGTGGTGCCCACTGTGTAGAGCGTCGTTGTGGTTGGTCCAACAATCGCGCGTCCGGGTTCAATCGAAATCTTTGGAACAGAAAGAGCGTGCTTTGCACATTCGGCTGTCACAACTGCAGCAAGCTCTGTGAGGACATCTCGTGGCACAAGTGTGGTCTCACCGGGCAAGTACGCGATTCCGTAGCCCCCGCCGAGATCAAGTTCAGGGAGTTCCTCACCATACTGATCACGATAGCGTGCAAGAAGTGCGATCAGCTTGTGAGCCGCGGCGCTAAAGCCTTCACTCTGAAAAATCTGCGATCCAATATGAGAATGAAAACCGACAAGTGCGAGTGAAGTATGAGCGCGAACATCTTCGATTGCTTGTTGCGCTGCTCCGCTTGCGATTGAGAATCCAAACTTCACATCTTCATGCGCAGTTGAAATGAATTCATGAGTGTGGGCTTCTACCCCTGCAGTTAATCGTAGGTAGACGCGTTGAACTTTGCCCAGCTCTGCAGCGATCGCTGCAACGCGCGTGATCTCAACAAATGAATCAAGAACAATGGTGCCAACACCTGCTGTTATTGCGGCACGGATCTCTGACTCTGACTTGTTATTTCCATGAAGTTCAATACGCGCGGTAGGAAATCCTGTCGCTTGCGCAACTGCTAATTCACCACCAGTACATACATCGAGACCGATACCAACGACATCAAGCCAACGCGCAACTTCTTTGCATAAGAAAGATTTGCCTGCGTAATACACGGTCCCCGCGTTTTCACCGAATGCGGCGACGAGGGCATCGCGCCACGCTGTGGCACGATCGAAGAAATCCGCTTCATCAAGTACGAATAGTGGAGTACCAAATTCGGCAGCGAGGTGAGCGGCGTTCACGCCACCGATGGATAACTCACCATCGATCACGACGGCTTGGTGAGAGAAAACTTCTGAAGCAAAGTGAGACATGGCTACATCTTCTCCGGAGCGCTCACACCGAGGAGGTCGAGAGCATTTGCAATGACCTGCGCAGTTGCCTGACAGAGAGTTGCGCGGGCGCTATGCAAGGGAGTTGGACTCTCATCGCCCATTGGCAGCACTCTGCAATCCGCGTAAAAACGGTGATAAATACCGGCGAGCTCTTCTACATAGCGAGCAACTCGATGTGGTTCGCGCAGTTCTGCAGCGCTAGCAACTATGCGAGGGTATTCAGCAAGTGATCCCATGAGTTCACGCTCACGCTCGTGGACCAAGAGGCTTGGGTCAAAGGCGATCACGCCATAGGCAATTCCAAGTTCGGTGGTGTTGCGCAGGACTGCACAAATTCTGGCGTGCGCATATTGCACGTAGTAGACCGGGTTCTCATTGGTTCTGCTGCGAAGCAGATCAACATCCATCACCATCGGTGTTTCTACCGGATAGCGAATGAGGGTGTATCTGGCGGCATCTACGCCAACTTTTTCAACGAGTTCCTCTAACGTAATGATTGTTCCGGCGCGCTTTGAGAGCTTGAGCTCTTGTCCGCCTTCCATGATCTTCACGAGTTGGCCGATGCGAACATCGATGTTGTACTCAGGGTCATCGCCAGCACAGGCAGCAATTGCTTTCAAGCGATTGACGTAGCCGTGATGGTCAGCACCGAGCATGTAAATCAAGACATCAAAGCCGCGTTCGCGCTTGCTGATGTAATAGGCAGAATCCGAGGCGAAGTAGGCATGCGCGCCATCGGATTTGATCATGACGCGATCTTTGTCATCCCCGAAATCGGTGGTGCGAAGCCAGGTAGCGCCGCCATCAACAAAGACGTGACCCTGCTCCTTCAAGCGAGTCAAGCAATGATCGAAGAAGTTATTGTCATACAAACTTTTCTCTGAAAACCAGATATCAAAATGGGTGCGGAAAGTTTCGAGTACTGCCTGCTGCTGCGCTAGTTGCAAGGCGTAGCCAGCATCGCGGAACGCGGCATTTCCCTGCGCCTCATCGAGTTCAAGAAATTCTGGATGCGCTTTAACTACCTCTTTGGCTAAATCTTGAATGTAATCGCCGTGATAACCATTTTCTGGAGTTGGTTTTCCGAGCGCTGCAGCGCGAATTGATTCGCCAAACAAATCCATCTGATTTCCGCGGTCGTTGATATAGAACTCGCGAGTTACTGCTGCTCCGGCAGCACTGAGAACTCTGCCCAGCGCATCGCCCACGGCGGCCCAGCGCGTGTGACCTAAGTGCAACGGCCCCGTTGGGTTTGCGCTAATGAACTCCAAGTTGATGCGGACGCCAGAAAGGAGTGAGCCAACTCCGAAAGATTTTCCGGATTCGAGAATCGAGGTAACGATTTCTGCTTGGCTTGCGGTATTTAAGGTGATGTTAAGAAAACCAGGGCCAGCGATATCGATGGCAGAAATTTTTCCTGCTAGAGCCTCGTCTGCATTGAGGTATTCACTCACGATCGAGGCGACCTCCCTTGGTGCAAGTCCAGCGGGTTTAGCGAGCGCGAGCGCGATCGAGGTCGCGTAATCGCCATGGTCGCGATTCTTCGGCCGATCCAAGGTAATTGACTCTGGCACCGCGAGATTGTTCGGTAAGCGTCCTGCGGCCTTCGCCTGCGCCACGCTACGAAGAATCGCTGCGCCGAGCTCATCCTGGATCGAGAGCTCTCCCGCTGGCGTATTCGCAGAGTTGGTTGAGGTCATTCCCGTAGCCTAACGGAGCGAGTCCTGGCTCTTTTGCTCATTTGGTGAGGAGCCACTGGAACCTCTACCCTTACCCCTGTTCACCTTTCAGGTTCACGCGGCTTGCTTCTCTAGCTTGCCTAGTTGATGCACCGGCCCGAAAGGCACTCTCGCGGGAGTGGTGAAATGGCAGACACGCAGGTCTTAGGAACCTGTGTCTTCGGACGTGTGGGTTCAAGTCCCACCTCCCGCACTCACGATCTGGGTTTTCTGCATGACCCCCTTTGATTCTCTTCTGTCCCCCACCCCCAAACAGCGGTGTTACAGAAACCCAATAACCACCTTAGAATTGCAGAATGAGCGACAAAAACCTTCTCTCCTGGATGGGCTTTAAAAAAGGCGACCTCCCTGAATCTGCATCGAGCAAAAACTCAGTTGAGTCTTCAGCTTCGATAGCATCCCTTTCTGCCTCATCAGCTAATTCTTCATCCTCATTCCCAGCTCCGACCTCATCGTCAGTAGCGCCTTCCTCATCTGCGCTAGAACGAATTCGCGAGCTTGAATCACAACTTGCTGATCTGCGTTCTCGTCGCGACATCACCAGCTTGACCAAGGAAGAGTTTGAAATTCTTGCTACCGAAACAGCAATGAATCTCATTCGCACAGCGCAGACTCGCGAAGCGCGTGCAATCAGTACTGCGCAAAAGGCTGTTGAAGATGCGAAGCGTCTCACAGAGCAATTGCGTGCAGATGCCGAAACCAAGGCACGTGGAATTTTGAGCGCTGCCGAAGGTCGCGGTAAGAAGTACGTCGACACCGCCGAATCACAGGCTCGCGAACTATTGAACCAAGCACAGAGCACCGCAGAATCTCTCCTTGAGAGCAAGCGTCGCGAATCTGCTGCGCTCGCTAGCGCCGCAAAGAAAGAGGCCGAGCGCCTTATTCTTGATGCGACAAGCGATGTGGCAAGTTTCAAGAACTGGCTTGGCTCTGCCATCTCTGAGTCTGAACGCTTGCACAAGATTCAAATTCAATCTCTGGGTGCAGCGGAAGAAGCAATCAAGCAGACTCGCGCTCGCTTGGCTACCGCTTTTGAAAAGCTTGAGGCACTTGGATCAGATGTCTCTGCCAGCCTGACCGCGGATCACCGTCCAGTCGCTAAGAGCTTCACACGTGAGGCTTTGAAATCAGCTGAAGAGGATGTTGCTAGCGAAAGCACAACTGCTAAAGAGGCACCTGCAGCGAAGAAGAGTGCGCCACGCAAAGCAGTCTCATCTCGAACTTCTCGATCTGCCGCAAGCAAGTCTTCAACCGCTAAGACAGCAGCAAGTAAAAAGAAGAGCGCAGCCAAGCGCAAGTAACGCGTTATGGCATCTCCTCGCGCATCTCGGTTTATCCCAGCAATCGATGGCCTTCGGGCCATCGCTGTTACCGCTGTCATCCTGTATCACTTGGGGCTCTCCTGGATTCCAGGTGGCTTTCTCGGCGTAGATCTCTTTTTCTGTATCAGCGGCTACGTCATCACGCGGCAATTACTCGACTCCGTCATTATTCGTGGCGGACTAGATCTAAGAGAGTTTTTTCAGGCACGCGCCCGGAGACTATTACCGGCGCTGCTTTTTATGCTGCTTGGCGCCGCCATCATCAGCGCTGTGCGAGCACCGGATTCAATTCATCGATTCCTGAGTGATCTGCCTTATGTTTTAACGGGCAGTGAGAACTGGCACTTAGTTGCTATTCATCAAGATTACTTCGCCTCTATTGGTCGCGCGCCGATCTTGCAGCACACTTGGTCGCTCGGAGTTGAAGTTCAGTTCTACATTCTCTGGCCGTTGATCATTCTGCTTGCCTTTAAATATTTTGGTAAAGCTCGAATTGCGTTGATCTCACTGATCATTGCAGCCTCATCTGGTGTCGCCCTCTTCGTATTTTCATACTCGTTAGATGCCCACGGATCCAGTCAGATCGCAGATCGAATCAGCCACGTCTACTTTGGAACAGATACTCACTCACTCGCGTTATTCCTTGGTGCATCTCTTGCGGTCAGTTGGGTGCCACGAAATCTTGACTCTCAGATATCACGCAATGCACAGAACTTCATCGATGGCATAGGAGTCTTTGGACTACTGGGGCTACTCGCAACGTTTCTCTTCATCAATGAGAGCAATCAGACCTCGTACCAACTCGCCTTCCCGTTAGCCGCGCTCTTTGGTTGCGCAACGATTGTTTCACTGGTGCATCCTGCTTCCCGCATTACACCGCTGATCGGATCAAAGCCGCTGCTGTGGATTGGTTCTCGCTCCTACGCAATCTATTTGTGGCACTGGGTAATTTTCCAAGTGACCAGGCCATCTGCAGATCTCGCTGGTGAAACCTGGGCAATCGATTGCGCCAGAGTGCTGCTTGTCTTGGCCTTGGCCGATATTTCGTTGCGATTTATTGAAACGCCGATCAGACGCGAACGCGTGGAAGACTGGCTTCGTGGTCGTAAATATCGCAGCCGCAAAGTAGCTCAACGCCAGCTTGCAATTGCCATAGCTACACCGCTCGCTTTTCTTGGGGTTTTCGCTGCTGCTTCTGCGATTGCACTCGAGCGCGATAACTCAATGACGCGCGCCAACCGCGCGCTTGCGGCGACACCTATCAATGGACCTGCCTCACAAGGTGGGGCTATCAATGCGCAGCCAATTTGGGTTACTGGTGACTCCATTATTCTTGGCTCCAAGCCCAAGCTTGCTCAGTACTACCCGATCGCAATATTTAATGCCCGAGTTGGCAGACAGATTGGCGAACTCATTCAGGTCGTCACAGCCGATAAGAGCGGTCTGGAAAATGATCCGGTCGTTATAGATGTGGGCAATAACAATCATTTAACTGCAGCTGACTTACACACCTTGCTCGAACTCTTGGCGAGCCAACCCAAGATTGTGATTGTTAATACCGCGGTTCCGCGCACCTATCGCGCGGATAATGATCGCCTCATTGCCGCAACTGCCGCACAGTTCCCGCAGGCAGTATTGGTTGACTGGAATTCAATCAGCACCAACCATCCCGAGTACTTCCAGCCAGACGGGGTTCACTTGAGCGATCTAGGAAGCACGGCGTATGTGAATGCGATTGTGGAAGCGCTCAAGAGTTCCAAGTAGCGGTTCAAGATAGAAAAAAAGCGCCTCCCGTTTTTCCGAGAGACGCTTTTTGTAGAGCTAGTTTTGGGGCTCAGGAATTGCTAGGAATTCTTAGGAATATTGTCCTGGAAGTCCGAAAACGATTCCTGGAACTGTTGTTCCATCTGAGTACACAGCAGAGACCTTGAATGAATCCCAACCATCGCTAGAACCCTTGGTGATGTTTAGTGAGTTCTGTGTTGCTGGAACTGTTGCGATGAGCTTGAACGCTCCACCGTTTGCAGCAACTTCAACGTTGTAGCTGGTGAGACCTTGTGCGGCTGCTGGAGCCTTCCAGAAAATTGTTGCACCAGTTGAGGTGAAGTGGGCAACGATTCCTACTGGAGCTGCGTGGGCAGATGCACCTGAAGCAGCTGCGGTTGAAGCCGCGGCTGGAGATGCTGAAGCACTAGCAGCAGGGGTTGCTGAGGCGCTTGCCATGCTTGAAGCGCTAGCTGATGCGGTTGCCGCAGCAGTGCTTTGAGAAGAGCTATGTGAAGAGTTGTGTGAACGAGCAACAACGATCAACGCAAGAAGCGCTACTCCGATTACTACTGCGATTACTACGCGAGCTGAAGAGCGTGAGTTACCGTCGCGGACAACTGGCTGTGACGGAATCGAGCTCTTTGCAGGAGCTGTTGGAGTTGATGAAACCGAAGCAACAGGAGCTTTTGTTGAAGCAGCTGAGGCGGTTGATGCTGGACGAGCAGATGTGCCTGGGACAGGAGGAATAACGATTGACGAAGTGCTTGTGCTCTTCTTAGCAGCGGACTTCTTGACTGCAGACTTCTTCGCAACTGACTTCTTAGCGGTTGTCTTCTTTGCAGTCGTCTTCTTGGCAACGGCCTTCTTAGCGGCTGTCTTCTT
>Ga0007852_1000232_pt1 | contig 18609 bp, 30 predicted proteins | sample CryBogCBH28Sep08_FD_71227 | JGI IMG/M metagenome (GOLD analysis project Ga0007852, IMG submission 71227) | Freshwater microbial communities from Crystal Bog, Wisconsin, USA - CBH28Sep08 | ecosystem: Environmental > Aquatic > Freshwater > Lake | place: Crystal Bog, Wisconsin, USA | collected...
TCCGCATTCGGGGCAGCACACTTCGTCTGGGAGAGACTCCCAGTCTGCTACTGATAATTCATGTCCACAAACGATGCATCGATATACTTGTTTCATAATTTTCTCCTTAGACTACCGGAAATGTGTGTGCATCCAATTTAGCTTGGTATGCTTCTGCGTGACGCTTTTCAACTTTGGCCAGTGCGGCAAAACGCTTTTCTGCCAAGGCCAAGACTTTCTTAAATTGTTCAGCGTGTTCACGGCTTTCCTCAATTTGTTGTTCTGCTTCTTTGGCGGCTTCTAACTCACCTTCACGAACAGCAATGGTTTGGAACTCGGGATACATTGTGGTAAACTCATAAGTTTCACCTTCGATGGCAAGTTCTAAACATTCCTTGGTCGTAGGCTTTCCAATCAACAATTCTAAATGGCCCCAGGCGTGTAGTAGTTCTTGATCTGCTGTGTGCTCGAAGTGTTTGGCCACTTCTTCAAAGCCTTCTGCACGAGCCAATTTGGCAAAGTAACGATACTTGATGTGAGCCTGCGACTCGCCTGCCAATGCATTTTCAAGATTTTTAATTGTAACAGACATAATTTCTCCTTTGTGTGTCTAGTTTATATTGTAGTAGTATTTAATAATAAGATCAAGCAAATTAATAGGTTTTTCCTATTATTTTATCTATGTGGAAAATAGGAAAAAGTTATTGCCTTACATCAATAATATTGTACACAAAAAGAAAGGGCCCCTCAAGGCCCTTTGGTTTTTTCTGTTACGAGGTATTTCCTACCCTAAGCAGTGTTTAGGCTGCTAATGCGAACTGTTCGTCGTTTGCGTTTACGTTTTGTGTGTCTTCGATCAGGTCACCCCAATCCTAACGGCTTCTACATTGCCGGACTGTCCATTTCATTACTCTTGACCCAATCGATCCTGTGTCAGGCCCGGCATAAACACACTTCATGGATGAACCCACTTGTCGCCTTGCGGCTAGAGTATGTTTATGGTGGACCTGGCGGGCACTGCCCCCGCGTCTTGAATCCTTTTCAATCTACTTCATACAGTCTTACTACTGTATTAGTTTGGAACTAATACAATTCTTTGAGCATTGATTTGCGAATCAAAAATTTGCTCGTAATGATATCCATATGGTGGAGGGGGTAATGTTGGTTGTGGAACAAACACGGGTTGTGGTTGAACATAAATTGGTTCGTTCACAATGTAGGGATATGGACGAGCCAATTCAGCACCGATAATAACTCCTGCTGCCAATGGCGCTACACCACAACTCCAGCATCGTTCGCGATGATAATATTCACCTCTATGCCATTCGTGAGCACCGGCGCTGACTGCAGTTAGCCCTGCCAAAGCCAATAAACTTGCTAGAATAATTTTTTTCATCGCAATCTCCTTTTATTGTGTAAATGTTTGAGTAAACACTTGTCCACGATAGCTAAAAGTTACAACAGATCCCTGTTGTACGGTAACTGGAATATATCTGCAGACTTCACGCACTTCTGCTCTAGCACCATCCTTACCTACTTCGTTGCCAATAGCACCACCGATCAATGCACCGGCAATACCACCGACTAGTCGATCGTTACTGTTGCGACCAATTGTACTACCAATTGCACCGCCTGCTAGGGCACCGATAGTAGTATCCCCGCGGCTATTATCACGAGCTACTTCACGCATTTCGCACTGCCTCTGTTGGACTGTGACAAAACGTGGTTGAACATTAACTACAGTAGCAACTTCTTGTGCCATTGCTAGACCGCTTACAGATAACAAAAATAACAATAAAAACTTTTTCATAGTGTTTCCAAAAAAAATATGACGGAACCGTTAAATAGCCTCCGCCCGGCCAGTACTGGACCTGCTACGCAAGTACGCTTAACGGGTTATGTATTTATTATACACTAATCTTCATCAGGTGTCAAGCATTAGATAAATCGTATAGTCCAGTTACTCCGGGACCCTTACAATTACGATCATTCATAAATGTTAAAACTTGACCTCTATTGCTACCAGCGTTGAAACTGATATGGTGCCAAGGCTTGCCTGTACCTGTGGTTTTATATTCCAAAATAAATTGATCAAAGGAGATGTTATCACGAACCCACTGTGCCCTAGTATAATAGTCAGCTTTGCTAGCTTGTGCATATTGTATATCACAGGCCAGGCCGAGATTATGCTGACTTTTAGCAGCACCGACTCCGGCAGCTCTAAATGAGCAAGTCATAAAAGCATCCGGAAATTGAATCTTGATAGGATCAAAACAATTTTTAACTAGATTGGCTAGATTCTGTACAACTGCATCAACTGTAGTTCCGTTGGATGCTGCCAAAGATGCTACATCATAGGGAAATACCACACCGGGCTGTTTGGTCACAGTCTTAACATAATAGGTAATACCGGTGCCTGTTGGTTTTGCAGGACTGACATATAATACCGTATCATCGACTGTACTACCGGGAGTAGGTGTACTGGCAGGATCTCCCGCTTTAGGAGTACCGGCGGTGGTATCAGCAGCAGCAGCATTATTACCTGCTTGGCTACCGGCTGTTACATCAGCCTGCTGGATCGTACCTTTGTCTGCTAATTGTGCTGTCGATGAAACAACAGCTTGGTCAGCAGCAACAGGAGGATCAGCTATACCCTCCTGCGCTTCCTGAACTTCTTGTTCTGCCGGAAAGTCGGGACTATTGATAGCGGCTGCTATTGCGGCTGCGACAGCCGAATCAACTCCGTTTTCCCATAATGCAATAGGGACATTATTGGCATAGACATTGCCACTATGATAAACATCGTCAATACCACCTAATCCCGGAATATACGGCATACTCTTTTCCTTATTTCAATGCAATACCTGTAGTACCTTCTACATACTGATCGGCAGCATCTTTCTTGCTGGCACTGATAGCCATTACATGACTCTTTTGTAGAGTAACAAAGTCATCACTGCCTAACAACATCCAAGGCATCATACCTAACCCGCCACCCTGCATGGTTAACGCTAACGGGCGATGAATTTTAACTTCGGTATCAGTTTCACTTTCAAATCTAGCAATAAGTTCATCGCTGTTGATCAGCTTTAAACTAACGGTATCGCCTGCTTTATAACCTTTGTTTAATAATAACATATTTTAGTACCTATAAGTTTCTGGTTTATATGGGCCACTTTGGTCAACACCGATATAATCAGCTTGTTCTTTTGTCAATGTAGTTAGCATAGCACCAATCTTATTTAAATGCAACTTAGCAACTTTTTCATCTAAATGTTTGGGTAATGTATACAATTCACCTACATTATATTGGCCGGGATTGGTCCACAATTCAATCTGTGCTAGAACTTGGTTGGTAAAACTATTGCTCATAACAAAACTTGGATGTCCTGTGGCGCAGCCTAGGTTGATAAGTCTGCCCTTGGCCAACAAGATAATTTTCTTACCGTCTGGGAAAACAACGTGATCGACCTGTGGTTTGATTTCATCCCAGGTGCAATTGCTGAGACTGGCAACATCGATTTCATTGTCAAAGTGACCAATGTTACACACAATGCTTTGATCTTTCATAGCATCCATATGTGCTCTAGTGATGACATTGACATTGCCTGTGGCTGTTACAAAGATATCTGCTTTGTCAGCAGCATATTCCATAGTGACCACGCGATAGCCCTCCATAGCAGCCTGTAGTGCATTGATAGGATCGATTTCAGTTACCCATACTTGAGCACTTAGTGCACGAAGTGCCTGTGCTGAACCTTTGCCCACATCACCATAGCCAGCAACCACAGCAACTTTACCTGCAATCATAACATCAGTGGCTCGTTTGATACCGTCTACTAGACTTTCTCGGCAACCATACAAGTTGTCAAACTTAGATTTAGTCACTGAGTCATTGACATTAAACGCACGGAATGGAAATGTACCAGCAGCAATAGCTTCTTTAATACGATAGATACCTGTAGTAGTTTCTTCGCTAACACCAACAATACCTGCTACCAATTCCGGATGCTTGTTAATGATCCACCAGGTTAGGTCGTGCCCGTCATCGAGAATCATGTTAGGAGTCCAGCCATCGGGGCCAGTACAGGTGCGCTCGATACAGTCCCAATATTCTTCTTCAGTTTCGCCTTTCCAAGCAAAAACAGGAATACCTAGATCAGCAACAGCAGCCGCAGCGTGATCTTGTGTGGAGAAAATATTACAACTGCTCCAACGAACACTGGCACCTAATTTGACCAATACTTTGATCAACAGGGCTGTTTGAATGGTCATGTGCAATGATCCAACAATACGAGCACCTGCTAGAGGTTGTTGATCTTGATACTCTGCTAAAATCGCCATCAAACCTGGCATTTCTGATTCAGCAATTGCAATCTCTTTGTGTCCCCAGGCTGCTAGGGCGATGTCTGCTACTTTATAATCGGTCATATATTCCTTAATTTTTATGATGTTGCCAATGTTGATCAGTACCACCTAGGTGTCCCCAATCGCTGTCGACTGTTAGTTTACTTGAGATGCCGCCACGGGGACGGAACTCTATTTCTATTCTAATACGATCTGGTTCGTAAGCAGCCATCAAGTGCTTGTACATTACATCCATGGCACGCTCGTAACTGATCACGGTATCTCTATATTGGAATAGATATTCTTTTAGACTTTTCAATTCTATGGTTTTATCCTTACCATAGAACCAAATAGTAATATTTCCAAAGTCCGGTTGATTATGCACTCCTAGAAATGTAAATTCCGGAATGCTAATACGTTGTTCATATCCCTTGGCAGCATTGGGCAGACTTTTTAGTGTGGTGCCGTCAATAGCACTCCATAATTTCTTTGTTGTCATTTTTACCTTAATTAATCGGATCTTCTTTTGTTGGCATTGTGCACAATGCTTCTAAAGTTTTATAATGTTCGTAGGCCTTTTGTAATGCCTCAAAGTGTTCTAATTTTTCTAAATCTGGTTGTAGTATAGCCAATCTCTTTTCTATAGTTTCTAACAAATCACCTAGACTACGACCCTTCCATTTGATATCGCCGTCAAAGTTAGCATCGCCGGCAACTTCTAGTGTAGACTTTGAGGTAGTCAACGGAGCAGTAGAAATAGTATAGGGACCGCCGGGTTGATGCCAATTATATGATCCCGGCATACTACCAGTTAGATAAGAACCGCTGGAACCATTGGCACCATTACCTAGTATAGATCCACTAGTACTACCGCCAGTTCCACCATTGCAGGTAATATTACCCCATATGGAATTCAGTGTAGAAATATCTATAGTAGTTAATGGCGGGAGGCTAGAAGAGTTTAAAGTAATATGATTATATGCTTCGTCAACTTCTTGGGCTATTATACCTTCAGATTTTTCTTCGCAGGATACTTCGGCAGCTTTTACTCCGCATAGTGCCTCTTTGATTTTATCAAGATCTTCTTTAGTCGCCATACCCGCCAGCCGTTTCCTCAATATACTTCTTGAGTTCGGTAAAGCCACCGATTAGATTTTCATTGATAAAAATCTGTGGAACAGTACGAGCAGTGGGAACTGCTTCTAATAAATCTTCTTTGGTATAACCGTCACCAATCTTACGTTCCTCAAAAGGAATACCGCGTTGATTTAATAATGCCTTGGCTTGTTCACAGAAGGTACAGTGATACTTACTCCAAACTATTGCTTTTGTCATTGTTATTTTTCCTTTTATTATAAATCTGGTAGTTCATCATAGCTAACATTGTCGCTCATCACACCAATTACATAATTGGTAGATTCATTTTCTTGCAGAGCAGTTTGTTTCTTACCTATGTTAACGTGTTTGTTAAACCATGGGATGGGGCTGCTCTTAGGATGTTCTCCTAGATATTTAATGCCTATATCTTTAAGGCGAGTAAATGCTGAATAGTCAACAAAGTTCTTTAGAATGTCTGCGTTAAGTCCGATCACAGGACCTTTCTTGAATAGATAGTCAGCCCACGCTTTTTCTTCTGCGATGACTTCCATATACATAGCATAGACTTCTTCAGCACACTCAGTTTCTAACTGGGCAAAATCTGGATCATCTTTAACACATTGATTGATCAACCAAGCAGTCCATTCTGCGTGTAGCAATTCATCTTGCAAGATCAAACTAATGATATTACCGTTGCCGATATAGATTTTATTTTCAACCATGGCCAATGATGTAGCAAATGACACCATGAATCTTAGGGCTTCGAGTGCGTAGCTGGCCTGCAGAGCCAACCAGATAGCACGTTTATGTTCCATTGTCGAAATTTCCTCACCCAACTCTTTGCGGCAGTTGAGTTCGTGTAGTGCTTCGTAGTATCTACCGACATTAGCAGCCATTGACACAATTTCTTGTGTATCGTGGATTTTATTAAATTCTTCTTTTGGTACACCATAGACATTCCTTATAATGTGACTGTAGCTCTTTGAATGAATATTAGTTTCGAACATCGACCAAATAGACACTAAAGATTCCAATTCAGGAATACTTACCACAGGAGTAAAGATTTGCACAGGAGCACGACCTTGTATGCTGTCTAATGCAGTTTGACGCAACAAATTTGAAGTGAATATATGTTTAACAGCCTCGCTAGCATCTTTATGATCCATTTTGTCTTTGGTAAGACTAATTTCTTCGGGAACCCAAAAAAATCCTCTCTGAAGTTCTTCAAATTTAGCAATTTTAGGATGCCTATATTCTTCAAATCGTTGAATAGTAACTCGTCCGTCTAAGAACATTTTACGCTTCAAATAATTTGTAGGCATAGATAAATCATATGGTCTTGTCATTTTTTTTCCTTAGAGCTTACAGGCCTCACATGAATCATCTTCAAGCTCTGCATATACTGTAACAGGCTCGACAGTGATTAATCTATCAGTTTGAGTATTTAAAATATTCTTAGCACCAGTTTTGTTTATCAAACTGTAGTACATGGTCTTCAAACCCCACTTGTAGGCCAACATTAGATTCTTGGCAATCAATGTGCCGGGAACCTTACCATCGGCAAAGTGTGCAGGATTATAGAAAGTGTTTGTACTCAACGACTGATCAATATACGCTGCCAACACTGCACTGGTCTTTAGATAACCTACACAGTCTTTCTGTTCCCACATTAGTTGATAGCGATTCTTTAATCTACGATATTCAGGAACTACTTGCACGAACGAGCCGGCTTTGGATTCCTTGACACTGATCAACTCCATTGGCATTTCAATACCATTGGTGGAGTTGAGTACAACCGAACTAGATTCAACTGGCGCCACAGCCATTAGAGTAGCATTGCGAATACCATATTGTTTCATACGTTCACGCAGTGGCTCCCAGTCTAGGCTAGGTGCAAAGTCTGTTAACTCGTTAACACCGGCATTACGGCGTTCCCAAGGAAATACTCCCTTACCGTAGAATGTATGTTCACTACGTGTGCAGGGTCCCTTTTCTTGGGCAAGCTCAACACTCATATCGGTAAGGTAATAGGCTTGGTGTTCCATCCAGCGTTTGACTTCTTTTAAGGCTTCTTCAGTACCATACTTGAAGTTGCGTTTGGCATGCCAGTAAGCTAAATTGGTAATGCCGACACCTAGTGGTTCGAACTCTTTGTTGGCCAGTTCGCTTTGCACCGACAAGAAGTCCTGATAGCTCAATAGATTACTCAATGAGCGTACTAACACTCGGCAGGCTTTTTTCATTTCCTGAGGGTTACGGAAGGCGCCCCAGTTGATGCTGCCAAGAGTGCAAAGAGCAATTCGTCCTGTAGAGTCTTCAATTCTCTGGAAAGGTCTCGTGGGTAGAAGGATCTCTTGGCATAGATTGGATTGATAAATTGGATCAACTGTTGTATCAAATGGGCCCTGCGAAATGACGTTGTCGATATTGACAAGGTATATGCGACCCGTATCAGTCCTTTCTTTAAGAATTTGATTTTTGAATATCTCATCTGCCGATACGACTTTCTTTTTAATTGTCGGATGCTTTTCATAGTTCAAGTATAGTTGTTCAAATTCTTCTGTGCTACGATAGTAGGCTTCGTATAGGTCCGGAACTTCGTGCGGATCAAATAGTGTAATGGTTTGATTATTCTTATAACGATTCCAGAACATCTTATTGACTACCACAGAGTAATCCATTTGACGAACACGAGTTTCTTCAGTTCCTTGATTATTTTTCAGAACAATAAGGTCTTCAAATTGGTAATGCCAGATGGGAAAAGTAACTGTGCAACTTGCGTTACGAATCCCGCCCTGTGAGCAAGAGCGTAGGTCAGCAAACCATTTCTTCAAGAATGGTATCATACCCGTGTGTTTGATTTCTCCGTTGCGAATCGGTGCTCCTAAGGGGCGGATTCGGCCGATTTCTAGGCCAATTCCAGCTCGTTTTGAAGCATATTTGGCCATCATTTCGCCTGCGGCAAATATACTGTCCAGGGTGTCATCTGAGCTAATAAGCACGCAGCTTGAAAACTGCTTAGTGGTAGTGCCCAGCCCAGCCAATACTGGTGTAGCAAGGGTAAAGTGGCCATCGCTGGCACATTCATAGTATTCTTTAACATATTTTAATCTCTTGTCTTTGGGTTCTGCGTGGAACGCTGTGGCAGCGGCAATGGCATAGCGAACTTGGGGAGTTTCGTAGATGGTATTGGTGGCACGATTCTGCACCAAATACTTTTCTGTTAGCTGTGCGATAGCAGCATAGGTATAGTCTTCGTCTTTGCTATGGTCGATAAAAAGATCAATGATGTTCCATTCATCTTCTGTATACCAATCTAGCAGTTCGGCAGTATACATACCTAGGCTAACATTCTTCTTAACAATGTCAAATAACTTGGGAGGAGTATAACTACCGTAGACTTCTTTACGCAGCATACTGACACGCTGACGCCCTGCTACATACTGATAGTTAACATTGTTAATCTCTGGATTTTCTGTTTCGTCAATTAAATCCACCATGGCCTTTAACAATAGTTCATCTATTGTCTCTGTGGTCATGCCATCGTGTAGTTCTATCTGTGCTTTAATTTCCACCATGCTAGGACTGACACCGTCTATACCTGTGCAAGCATGGGCTACTTGTCTTTGAATCTTTGAAATATCGAGAGGAACGCTCTCTCCATTACGTTTGACCACTGTGATCATATGTTGTTTAGTAACCTTTTCTATTGTGTCGAGAATGATATTTACCGGGGGACTTCGACTTCAACTATATTTTCTAGGTAAAATGAATCGGGCACTTTTTCCAGTGCTACAGGACCATTATCGTTGTAGTTAATAGCCCAAGAATCGTCGACACAGACTATATTATACTGTCTAGATTGGCTACGATCTACTAAAATCCTAATGTTTATTACACTATTATTAAACTTTTTAGTCAATTTAAGTGTTTGTGCTATCATTAGAGCCTTGGTAAAGTCATCATAGACATTTTCTGCTATGATTTCCCACGGTGTTGCCCAAGTCTGCTTGTTGAATGGATCTATATTTCTATTGTAGGGAACAAAGGGAGCATCTCGCCAAAAGTCCCACACTGTTTGTAAAGGGTCGTGAGACTCTTCTAATTCAGCACGATGATGTGCCCACGACTCTAGTCGGTCGTTGACATTTTTTTTAAACATTAATATTATTTAATTGTGGTAATTATATATTCGAAAACGTAATTATTACTATCTGCGTTATTACATGTTAGTGTAACATAATTTCCGCCACCACCTGTATAGGGACTATTAGATAAATCAGTAGAAAATGTTAATAAAGTACTAGAGTTTGGTACTAGTTCACTGAACGAATAACTATCCGATACACTAGCATACCCATCTGCGGAAATTACCAAGGTCAACACACCGTTTCTAGTAAATGTGGTATCGTGATTTAATGTATAATTAAAAATTAAAGTTTGATTATGCCCAGTTAAATCTACAGGCTTAACATTGTTTTGGCCAGGAGTAATAGTAATGTATTGGACAGTAGGGTTACTCGATCCACCGCCACCACCGCCACCCATTATATTGTTAAGATCAACTTCGGTTAAAATGCGAGTATTGTTATTGTCAATAGCACCTTCTGTAATGCTTTTACCAATATAAAGATGTTGAGTGTCTTCTGCCCAACCAAACTCGCCGGGGCTGAGTTTTGGGATACCACCTGTACTTTCTTGCCCTCTTCGGACCTGAATTTTCGCAATTTCCACCACAGCCATAAATTATATCCCCTTATAGGATATTTATCTTACTGTGTTAGCAGTTGCTTGTAGCCCAATAGTCCTGTGGTATAGTATTGTTCGACTTTGTTAAGCCAAGCATCTTGCCACTTATTAAAGTCTTCAGGTTTAAGTGTAAATTGTTGATATTGTAGATCTCTAGAACACATAAAGATATGTCCTTCGCGAATATCAGTACCGTAGACTTCGTTGTGCGCTAGAATATAGGCCATAAGCTGTAGATAATAGTCATCTACCCATTCTTCTTTCTTGGGCTTATTGGTCTGTTTATAATCGCAAACTGCAGGCTTGCCTTGATATACGCCCACTAGGTCAGTGGTGCCCGAATAAAGCCCGGGAAAATATAGGCTTTGTTCCATGGCCCAAATTTCTTCCATGTGTGCTAGGCCGTTTTGGATAATAATATCAGCCATTTTGTTGGCTTGAACATGCACAGGGTTATTGCCCGGTTGACGTTGCTCGCCTACAATAAACCGTTCCAAATTGGCGTGCATGGCTGTGCCAACACCACTGGCTTCTTTGGTAATCTGTGCAGCCTTTTCCTCGCCAATGCGGTTACGCCATTCGATTAAGTGCGTTTGATCTTTGGTAGCACCAAGGATAGTGGTTACGCTGGGCAACGATTCTCCGTCGGGAGTTTGGTACGATCGTTTTCGAGTTACAGGATCATTTACCTGTACACAGTTTTTATATTGGAATCGTTCAACGAATGGTGGAGGAGTAAATGTAGGTGTCATATATAATTAATTATAACATCTAAAATAAGATGTTTGCAATCATGACAATTAAGCTGTATAAGATCCGCAACCAACCGTTTTAAATATATGAGCCCAATAAGTTATGTTACTAACAGTGAAGTTAGCAACAACATCACCACCTGTACCAGTTGGTCCTGTGAACTGTACAGATGCACTTACTGCACTAAGGGGTACCGCAAGACCAATCGTTGGTGGATTTGGTACAAAATTAGTATTAATCGTAACTGCACCGGTTGATCATGGTTTATTTGTTCCTTCTATACACAGCGTTTGATGTATTTTATCAAGTTATTTATATTAAATTTAAAGTTGGGGTAGTTATTTTTTTATTATGCAATAAAAAAACCGCTAGATGTAAATATAAACACAGTATTTGAGCCCACTGTAGCAGTTGAAATACCAGAACCAATATACCTTCCATGCCAAGATACAGTAGGTACCGATACAATAACAACACCCGAGCCGCCGGCACCACCCCCCGGGAGGCCGCAAGAGGTCATGCCACCAGCTCCACCGCCGCCAGTAAACGGTGTTCCGGGCCTCCCGGGATACACAACACCGCCAACACCGCCACTACCGCCGCCACCTAAGCCGCCCGAGCCACCGTGGGCGCCCGAAACCCATCCAAACCCTCCGCCGCCGCCGGCAAAGTAGACAGCATTAGTAGCAGTAATGTACTGCCCTACACCTAATGCAATTGCTGTAGTAGTAGAAATTATTGTAGTAGTTGTACCAGTACCGCCTCGGCTACTGGTTCCGCCAGCCCCATAAACACCGTTATAACCAGCTCCACCTGCACCACCGCCACCGCCACCGTCACCGTAGATACCACCATCAGAAACACCACCTGCAAATCCTTGGTACAATGTCCCGGCTCCGCCTGGTGCAAATGTGCCTCCACCACCACCACCGCCAGAACCACCACAGCCACCGGGACTCTGTACCGTGTAATATGCACCGCCGCCATAACCGCCACCTATGGCAGTATATCCAAATGCAGAACTATTTGTTCCAGAATTTCCATGTGAATTGGTAACGACACCAGCACCCCCGGCACCTACAGTAATAGAATAAGAAATTCCAGAAGTTAATACAGTACTAGAAGATATAACTCCACCAGCCCCGCCGCCACCAGCTCCACCAGCATTTTGGCAGGCTGCACCGCCGCTACCGCCACCTGCAACTATTAGATAACTGACACTGTATTGCCCAGCGACAATAGAATCGCTAGCAGTCGAAAGAGCTCCGGCTCCCCTTATATTAGAAGCATAAACTTTGAATGTATATGTAGTACCAGTGGTCAATCCCGATACTAGTATACTACCCGATGCACAGGTGCTGGTAGTTGCACTGATACCTCCGGGCAAGCTAACAGCAGTATACAAAGTTATTGTAAATCCGCCATTATTTGTAGGCGCAGTATAGGATACTTTGATATTTGAACCGCAGAGTACTGCACTGGTAATAGTAGGAGCATACGGAACTGTTAAATTACACTTAACCGTGAATCCGGTTCCCTGAATATTAAAGCCGCCAGATATTATCATAGATTATTTCCTATGGCGTATTTATGGATTATTTAATTGCAGTTTTGGCGTTATGAGCTGCCATTGAATCTACACTAGGACCGCCACCGCCGCCTTGAACACCCTGCGAGGGTTCTTGGGGAGCATTTGGATCTTGTACAGTGGTATTTAGAATAACTGTACCATCATCTTTGATGTCTTTGATAACATCACCTTGTGGATCAATTTGATTCTTGAGAGCAATCAATCCATCAGGTGTGCTGATGCCTAGGGCAAAAGGTCTTAATATATTTTGAACAACAGGCCAAGGTAATTCACTGGCCTGTTGATGGCCAGGTTTATTAGCTAGTCCTTGGAGGACAGCTAGAACTTCTCTAGATCCTCCTTGGTCAACTTCAAACAATCTCATTTTGCTAAACGAGCAATAATACTGTGTGCTTCAGCTAGTCTGCGAGCTGTGCGTTGTTGACGGCTTTCACGAAGACCACGGCCGGCAGTTTCTGGTCCGCCAACAGCAGCATCACTAGCACCAAACTCGTCGCCCGGATTCATAGCATCAGGAGCACCGATATCTAGACCAGGTTCTTCGCCGGGCATACCACCGGCCATTGGGTCAGCGCCCATAGGAGCAGCTGGCATACCACCGCCTGCTAGACCAGCAACAGCATTGCTGATAGCTTCACGTTGTTGTGTTAGTGTTTCTAGTGTAGCACTCAAAGCAGGAGCAACAACTTGTTTGAATGCTTCGGCTTGTTCTTGACCAAAGTCAGCACGAATGCTGTCTGCTAGTTCAATAAGAGCTTTGGTTTGATATTGACCAACACGTTGCATCCAGCTGGTATAATCATTAACGATGTCACCGGCGGCTGTGATTGTCTTGGCTTTGGCTTCTTCGTCTTCGGCTAGATAGAATTCTAAACTTTCATTTACAAAACGAACATTGTGTTTAAATTGGCTTTCTTCTAGTTTGCCGGCCTTGGCCATTTTAGCACGAACAGCACCTGCTACACGTTCTCCGGCTTTCTTGCTACCATATTCTTTAGCAGCCTTTTTAGCCACTGCTTTGAAGCCAGTGGTCTTACCGTTATTGTGCTTGCCTTCGTCGCGTTCCATCATAGCACATTCTTTGCAGTCGCAATCTTGAGGATGCTTCATGCCTTCCTTCATCTTGTGTACACGGCCTTTGACCGCAGCTTTAGGAGCACCACCTAACATACCTTGTAGGTGGCTGGTGTCTTTCTTACCATTGTCGCTAGAGTCTTTGTCAAACTCTTTAGACTTCTTAGTGTGTACTGTACCAGTAGATGTTTTCTTCTTGTTGAAGCGGCTAGGAGTATCTTGATCAGCATTACGATCACCGTCAAAGTTTTCTTTGACATCATACTCTTTTCCACCAACCTTAATTTTCTCACCGGGTTGAACGCCATCTTTTTTAGCATCACGAACAGCTTTGCCAAAGGCATTACCTTCCATTTCTTTTTTATCTTTCTTGATGGTTTCTTTGACCTTGGCACTCTTAGCAGCACTCTTCATTGGTTCTGTTTTATTACCATCTTTGTCTAGATCTAAAAAGTCTGGTTTAGCACCTTTAGATGCTTGTGGATGTTTGGCGACTTTAACGCCTTTTTTACCTTCTGTTAGTGCGTCGATCTTGTCGCGCAGTTTTTGCATTTGTTCGCCTAGCATTTCTTTAATCCTTGTGTTGAGCAATTCTAACATTGCTTTATCTTTTTGGTAAGTTTCGTTGGTTAATAAATCATTGAACTTAGCAGCACCTTCATGTTGGAAAATACGAGTACGTAGTTTATTACGAAAGTCTTCCAACTGTTCGCGACCATATTTTTCTAAATTAACACGGGCACCGAATTGTTTTTCTAGGTTCTCGTTTAGATGAGAACTAGTCATTGTTTTGTTAAAGTCAGTGGTCTTCATAGGGTTTCCAAAAAGTGTTTAAGTTATTTATACGAGTTTTAAAAGTTTGTCAAAACTGTTAACTATAATCTTTTTGTATTCTGCCTTCTTGATGCGTGCAATATTAAATTTTGTTACGCTGATGTGATAGTTATCGAGAGACTTCTTGCTGCTTGAACGAATGGCACGATCGTGTAGTTGTTCTTCAAATAGAGCATAACCATATTGGCGATCAGTATTGACTAGATCAGTGTCTAACATTCTACCCAGTGCCAAGCTATTAGCTACAACCGCTGCGGTCTGTGGTAGGTTGATTTGTTTGACCACTATATCACCCCAAGCATCTACTATGTTATACCAACCTGCTTGATTCTTCACTATGGTATAATCACCTATCTTGATATAACCTCTAGGCAATTTAACAGGAACCACTAGACCCTTGTTTCGCAGTTCGGCTTGAATTTCGCGAGTTGCGTTCAGTATCTTTTGGTATAGATCTTCAGATATCTCTTTCATTGACATTCTTTATTAACAAATTACTATCTTTACTTATTTTATAGATACCCTTGCGTACTAAACCCTGGGCAAGCCACTGATCGTGCTCGTCTAGGCTGGTTAGTTGCACACGCTCGTGGCGTTCTATAAACTTGTTTTCTTCGTTGTTAACTGGAATGTCTAGGCCAGATAATAGCTGATGTATTTTCATACCTGTGCCTGTTGAGGTTGGCCTAGCTTTTGTTGTAGGGCCTGTTGCTGTTTTTGTAGTGCTTGAATCTGCTGTGTCAATTGATTCATCTGCTGTTGGCTTTGTTGCTGCTGTGGATTAGGTTGTTGTTGCTGACCCATTGGCTTACCAACTTGTGGTGTAGCAGGATTGCCTTGTTGTCCAGGAGCAGGGGATTGAGGGTTTTGATTGCCTAGTGTAGGCTGTGGTGTTTGCCCTGCTGGAGTTGCAGGTGCTGTACCTGTAGGCTGTGTTGTCTGAGGTGTGTTAGAAGTGTTAGGTGGACCTTCTGTAGGTGTTGTGGGATTATCACCACTGGCTTGTCCGGGAGGCACTGGTGCGACTGTTTGTTCTAACAATTCTCTAATTTTCATATTTTAATGTTTTTGTAGTATTACAACAATTAAACCTAGGACACCTGTAATAACAGTGCCAGCAGTGCCAATAATGACCTTGGTCATACTAGAATGGCCATCTTCGATTAGTTTCTTTAACGAATCAAATTTACCTTCAATGGAAGTCAATCTGTCGTCTAGACTCTTGTAGCGTTGGGCACACAGGTCAACGTGCGCTTCTAGGTTTGTTTTTTCTATATCAATAATCGGTCCGGTGGACATTTGGGTAGCTCCTTCAGTTGAGTAGTACGGTGCCTTAAATTGTGCCTAAATGTGCCTTGATGATTGTATTTTTAGCGGCGATATCTTTGCAGTCAAAGATCGCCTTGTCAATATTTACCGTTTCTGTAAGATTTTTAATGATTGGCACACCGTCTAGATCATCGAGCAACAGTCCTAATATATCACCGGTAGCACTGGTATATACACCATCACGATCGGGGCTAAAGGAAAATGTCCACACACGATGTTTACCTTTATAGTCAGTGCCGAAGCCCAACTCCTTTAGATCAATTTTTTCAACCTGGGGTGGGACTTGATAACTCACAATGCTGCGTAATTCTACACATTGTCTCAGTGTGATAAAATTTCTATTTTGGTCGTACTCTAGTGGAGAACCTTGGTTAGGTCTTGCCACCTGTGTATTGGTAACATCGACCAAGGTTTTAATTTCAAATGTATACATAAACTACCTATATAACATATTTATAGCCGTAAAAAAAGGGAGTTAAAAAACTCCCTTTTATAGTTACAGTATAATTTAAAATTATAGAGTAACGCTGGATGTACCGTATACACCGCTAGTAACAGTAGAAACAGCTAGGTTGAAACCGTTAACTGTGCCTAGTGCTTGAACAGCAGCTTGTAGCGCTTGAGCTGTACCAGCAGCACCTGTGCTATAGCCAAATGCATTTTCGCTAGAACCTTGGCCTAGACCAGTTGGAGCTGTTTGACCAGCAACATTGCTCAATGTACCTGTATCTTCAATAGCAAAGTTAACGAAAGTTGTACCACCAGCAACGATTGGTGTACCAATCAAAGCAACTGTAGCGAACTGGTCGATAGCAATACGGAAAGAACGATCTAAAGCACCGTCTGGTGTTGTAGCATCGCTGGTGTTTAAGTTTCCTGGAACATTTAAGTTGAAGAAACTGATTGTGGATGGACGTTGGCTAGGTGCTGCAACATAGCCGTGTACTCTTGTGATTCCTGCTGACATAATATATCTCCTTTAATCGAATATGTCCACTCCGCTCCGGAGTGTTTTTTGTAAAAGTATTTATGTCTTTTGGAAAAAAATACTTATAATGGCAGTTTAATCTTCGTCTTTAAGATCACCCTCAATGATCTTAAAAGTTTTGGCAGTTTCTTTATTGTCGCGTAGTTTGCGAATACTACGAGTAAATTTACTAGCATCGCCGCCCTTGATTGAATTGATCAGTCTGCGCTCTAGTTCGTAGGCTTCTTCTGGATTAAAATTCTCTTTGATTAGACTTAATAGGTTAATGGCACTGTCGATCACGTGGGTAGCACGAGCTTCGATGATGGCTTCACCATTTTTACGTTCAGAGATACTATTAAGTTCTTCTAGCAGACTGCGGGTGACACGTTTCAAGGCTGTTTCCTTTTGTTTCTAATATTTAGTATACACGACATTTTGGTAAAATACAACTATTGACATTTATGCTGCGACCGCACATACTCGTATAAATAAACATATCAGTAGAAACACTGATAGACAAAACTCACACAGAAAAGGAAACACAAAATGTTAACATATATTACATTAGCCCTAGCAAAACTAGGCGAAATGTTTAGCTCAAAACAAACCAGTTTAGAGCGTTTTATTGAAGCCCAGAACCCAACCAATGCTGCCGAAGTAGATCACTATATTCGCCAGTACGATCGTATGACTCGTAGTAGGAGTTATCTATGATCAGCAAAATCTTTAAGAAATCCAGCTGGTTCCTAGTAACTGCCCTAGCAATTTACGCCACACAAATGGCTCTGGCTATAGAACTGTTTGCCAATGTTAAGTAAAGCTGAGCTATGCCGGGCCAAACTATTAGAAGGGTACTACAGGGTGAGTACTCTAAATATCGCGACCACCTTAAAGCCCTGGATGCAGAATCTAGGACACTTCGGTTTGCTAATCCAGTCTCTGATCTTGTAATTGACAATTTCTGCGACGGTGTAGAAACCAAATACTACAACCACATTCTATTTGCCATTGAAGACAGTGATCTTAATTTTATTGCTGTAGGGCACATTGCCTTGGAAGAAGGTCGTAAGATGGAACTAGCATTCAGCGTTCATAAAGACTATCAAGGACAAGGCCTAGGCAATAGGTTAATGGCACGTTGTATTCAATGGTGCAGAATACACGGGTATCTTGATGGCTGTATGGTCTGTTTGCGTTCTAACAGCAAGATCCGCCACCTATGCCGCAAGTATGGCATCACCGTTGAAAACGAATGTGATGAAGCACTAGCAGATATTAAACTATCACCTGCTGACTTCGGTGCTTACCTGGGCGAGACTGTAGATACACAGCTAGGTGTGTGGGACTACTGGAGCAAGCGTGCTCTGGCAAAACCTAGTCTACTATTTTAGTCAGATTAGATTTATTACAGATATATTGCTGTATAATAAATATATAGGCAGTTAAGTTTTATACTGCTTACACAGACATTAAACACACATAAGGAGAAAAATATGTCACAATTTGAAATGCCTAAACTACCAGAAGTTAAATTCAACAAGAACGGCTACGAAATCCGCACAGACATTCTAGCAATGGCCAAAGAACTAGTTCAAAACGAGTACTCTACAAAGTTTGCTGGTTGGGAACTAACTGCCAAGAAAGATCCAAAGACTGGTCAACTTGTTAGCACTGTGGCAATGCCAGAATTTCCAGGTCTAGACAAAGTTCTTGAAACAGCAGAAAAAATGTATGCATTTGTCAATGCTGGAAATGCAAAGAAATAAATATTATTCAATAAAAATATAAAGTGGCGTAGCCATTATAATATAGTATGAAAAGAGAAAGCACCTTCGGGTGCTTTTTCTTATTCAGTTATTGGTTTAGCCGATAGATACTCGGGATA
>Ga0007852_1000238_pt1 | contig 18266 bp, 13 predicted proteins | sample CryBogCBH28Sep08_FD_71227 | JGI IMG/M metagenome (GOLD analysis project Ga0007852, IMG submission 71227) | Freshwater microbial communities from Crystal Bog, Wisconsin, USA - CBH28Sep08 | ecosystem: Environmental > Aquatic > Freshwater > Lake | place: Crystal Bog, Wisconsin, USA | collected...
AAGACCCGCTTGGGCAAAGCTATTCGTGCTGTTTCGATGTCCGAAGAGAATTCTCGCCTCATGGGTATCAACCTCAACCGCGTCATCTCATTGACATTCTTGATCGGTGGACTCGTTACCGGTGCTGCAGCATTTATGTATATGACCGTGTACGAGCAGACTGTATTTAACGTGGGATTCAATATCGGTATCGCAGCGTTCACCGCAGCAGTACTCGGTGGAATCGGAAACTTGCGCGGTGCCTTCTACGGTGGGCTTTCCCTCGGATTGGCAGAAGAATTTTTCTCTGCTCTCCTTGGATCGCAATGGAAAGAGATCACCGTCTTCTTGGTGCTGGTTTTCGTCCTTCTGCTTAAGCCAAATGGACTGTTCGGTGAAGCCGTTCAGCAGACTCGGGTATAGGGGGAGTCATGATTAATCTTCGCGACAAAGGTGCAGAAATTTGGGAGGGCTGGAATAAGCCAACCCGCATTCTCTTTGCATCTGTAGCAATTTTTGCTGCGTTAGTTCTTCCTTACGCTGGCAACTTCTCATTGACCAACTTCGTCAATACGCCAATTAGCTCATATGAGGCAGTACTGGTTTACCCAGTGGGTATGTACGTATTGATGGCGCTTGGACTCAACATTGTCGTAGGTAAGAGCGGCTTGCTCGACCTTGGTTATGTGGCCTTCTTTGCGATCGGTGCTTACACCGCAGCGATCATGGGAACCCATACTCATTTGAACACCTGGGAGATCATGCCTTTCGGTATGGGTTTTGCGATGATCGCAGGTGTTGCACTTGGTCTACCAGCGCTTCGCCTTCGTGGTGACTACCTAGCAATCGTGACCCTTGGATTTGGTGAGATTGTGCGTATCTTCGCAATCAACACCCCATCTATTGGTGGTCCTAACGGAATTGCAGGCGTTCCTCAGCCGCCAACGTTCTTGGGGCAGGCTTTCGATATCACTCATCCAGATCACTTCTTCTGGCTCGTGGTCATCATGATCTTGCTCGTTATCTGGATGGTGCGCAGACTTTCTATTCGCCGCCCTGGTCGTGCGTGGGAAGCTATTCGCCAAGATGAAGATGTTGCGGTTCTCATGGGAGTCCCGACGCTTCGTTACAAGATTTGGTCATTCAGCATCGGCGCGGCCGTAGGTGGCGCAGCTGGCGTGATCTTTGCTTCTGAGCAGATGTTCGTTGCTCCTCAGAGCTTTAACTACAACGTCTCAGTCTTGATTCTTTCGTGCGTTGTATTCGGCGGTATGGGAAATATTTGGGGCGTCATTCTTGGCGCATCGATTCTTGCCTACCTGCCTGAGCGCATCCGTTTCATCTCGAACGCGCGTGAATTCGTATTCGGATTGGCGCTCGTTATCACTATGAACATTCGCCCAGATGGATTGCTGCCTCGCAAGAAGCGTGAACATCTTTCAGCAGAGGAGCGAGCAGCCCTTAAAGCAACTCGCGCTGCGTTGAAGGCCTCCAAGAAAGGAGCAACCAAGTGAGTACAGAACGTATTCTCGATCTCCAAGATGTCACCATGCGTTTTGGTGGAGTCTCTGCTCTTAACCATGTGAACTTTCACGTCAATCGCGGTGAGATTGCTGCATTGATCGGCCCTAACGGAGCCGGCAAGACAACAGTCTTTAACGTTGTGACAGGTGTTTATCGCGTCACCGAAGGTGATATCAAATTCAAAGGCGAGAGCATTGTTGGCAAGAAGCGCAACAAGATCACCGCTGGTGGAATCGCGAGAACCTTCCAGAATGTTCGCCTCTTTGGTGATATGACCGCACTTGAGAATGTCATGACAGCGTCAGATGTTCACAAGGGCTCTGGTCTTATCAGCGCGCTACTTGGATTGCCTAAGTCTCGCAAAGAAGAGAAGCGCGATCGCGCGCGTGCCATGGAACTCCTTGAATTTATTGGTATCGCACATCACGCAGACCACCTCGCAAAGAATCTTCCATACGGCGATCAGCGTCGACTCGAGATTGCTAGAGCGCTCGGAACTTCACCAGAGCTGCTTCTTCTCGACGAGCCTGCTGCTGGCTTTAACCCAGCGGAGAAGGTAGCCCTTGCTGCCACGATTCGTAAGATTCGCGATGCTGGCTACACCGTGCTCCTCATCGAGCACGACATGTCACTCATCATGGGAATTTCAGATCGTGTATCTGTTCTCGACTTCGGTCAGAAGATTGCAGATGACATCCCATCTAAGGTCCAAAACGATCCAAAGGTTATCGAAGCCTATTTAGGAGCACCCGCTGATGCGTCTTGAAATTAATGACATCCACGTCTTCTACGGAAAAATTGAGGCGATCAAAGGTATTAGCGTTGTCGTAAATCAAGGCGAGATTGTTACCTTGATTGGTGCGAACGGTGCTGGTAAGACCACCACCCTCAAGACCATCTCCGGTTTGCGCAAGCTCTCCAGTGGAACGATCATCTTCGATGGTCAAGATATCTCAAACCTCTCGGCGCATGAACGCGTGGAGCTAGGAATCTCACAGGTGCCAGAAGGTCGCGGCATCTTCCCTGGAATGACCGTCCTTGAGAACCTTGAGATCGGAAAGTACTTCCGTAAGAATCGCAACGCTGAAATGGCAGAAGATATCGAGCGGGTATACACCTTGTTTCCACGTCTGAAGGAGCGCATCAACCAAGCCGGCGGAACTCTCTCCGGTGGAGAGCAGCAGATGCTTGCCATTGGTCGCGCACTCATGGCGCGTCCAAAGGTGCTCTTGCTGGATGAACCTTCAATGGGTCTTGCTCCCATGATGATTCAGAATATCTTTAACATCATTACAGAGATTAATAAGTCGGGCACAACCATCTTGTTGGTTGAGCAGAATGCACAGCAGGCTTTGCAACGTGCGCACCGTGCTTATGTTCTTGAAACCGGCAGCGTCGTGAAGGAAGCGAAGGCTTCAGATCTGCTGAACGATCCTGCGGTACGAGCCGCATACCTTGGAACAGGTGCGGATCACGCAATTTAACGAGTAGCAGGCTACTTCTTATCAAGAATGAGGCTGGTGATGCGAGCAGAACATGTTCGCTCACCCGCCTCATTTCTTATTTCAATCTCATAACAGGCCAAGGTACGACCGCGCGATACTGGCGTAGCAACGCCCGTCAATATTCCAGACTTTCCAGCTTTGTGATGAGTAGCGTTAATGTCTACGCCAACGGTCATGCGATCGGGGCCAGCGTGCAACCAAGCTCCGACAGAGCCAAGTAATTCAGCGAGTACAACATTCGCACCGCCGTGCAAGATACCAGCAGCTTGTCGATTGCCATCTACTGGCATAGTTCCAACAACGCGCTCAGGGGAGGCTTCAATGATCTCGATTCCCATTTTTTGGTCGAGTTCACCGAGTCCGCGCTCATTGAGTAGTGTGAGGTAATCGATCATGGCTCAATAATAGGCGAAAAGTCGCCATAACCGAGGGCTGAATCTTGGTTAGAATCCCGAGAATGAAGCGCCTGCTGTTAGTCGATGGACACTCGCTGGCGTATCGGGCTTTCTTCGCGCTTCCTGTTGAAAATTTTTCCAACAGTAAGGGTCAAGCAACCAATGCGATCTACGGATTCGGTTCCATGCTGGTCAATCTCATTCAGAGTGAGAAGCCAACGCATATCGCGGTCGCCTTTGACGTCTCGCGCAAGACCTTTCGCAGTGAAATATTTCCAGAGTACAAAGCTACGCGCAGCGCCACCCCGGATGAATTTCGCTCTCAGATGGGCTACCTCGAGGAACTTGTTAGCGATCTAGGAATTAAGCGCTTTGCTCTTGCCGGGTACGAAGCAGACGACATTTTGGCGACGCTTTCTAGCCAAGCCGCGAAGGATGGCTTCGAGGTATTGATCAGTACCGGGGACCGCGATTCGTTTCAGTTGGTCAACGACCAGATCACGGTTCTATATCCCAAGCGCGGCGTGGGGGAGTTGGCTCGCATGACGCCTGCTGCTGTCTTTGAAAAATATGGATTAACCCCAGAGCAGTATCCAGACTTTGCTGCACTACGCGGAGATCCTTCCGACAACTTGCCATCAGTTCCAGGAGTGGGCGAGAAGACGGCGACCAAATGGATTGTTGATCATGGCTCGCTCGATGCTCTTATCGCTGCGAGTGAGAGCATCGCTGGCAAAGCAGGCGAATCATTTCGCGCCCACATCGAGGCAGTAAAACTCAATCGCCATCTCACTGCACTTCGTCATGATGTTGCCCTGGATACAACGATTGCAGAATTGGAATGGCTGGGTCCAGATTTCTCGAAGATCGATGAGCTATTGCAGTCGCTCGAGATCAAGGCGCTCAAAGAAAAAATTCATGCGCTGGCCCCTGCTGGCGAACGTCGTGAATCGACAGAAGCACCAATCGCTCCGGCACAGGAAATTTCAGTCATTGAAATTTCGGCATCGAAGTTACAGGAATTGCTCAAGAAGCACGTGGGGGAGATCGCGCTATTCGCCGAGGGAGATCTTGCCAGCGGCCCATTTGCTGTGGCTATCAACGGTGAGAGTGCATATCTTTGTAACGAACCAGCGCCACAGTGGCTTCTCGGCAGTCAGCACCCAAAGATTGTCCATGGTGCTAAGTCGCTGCTACGAAACTCTGATATCTCGAACATTATTTTCGATACAGAGGTAGCTGCGTACCTCATCAATCCAGGTGGAAGAAATTTGGATGTGGGGGATTTAGCAGAACGCTTCTTGGGAATCTCGCTAGGCGGCAGCGGAGATGATCTCTTCTCCACCCTCGATGCACCAGCCGCAGCGGTAATTTTTGCCTTGCATGGGATTCTTAGCGCCGAACTCGAATCACGCGAGCTCTCGGCGCTGATGCGAGATCTGGAACTTCCGACGACTTTTGCGTTGAGCCAACTTGAACGTTGCGGCGTAGCAGTTGATCTCAAAAAATTGGCCGCACTTAGGTCCTTCTTTGCCGAGGAGGTGGCCCGAGAGACTACTGCCGCTCATAATGCGGCTGGTCATGAATTCAACGTGGCATCGCCTAAACAGTTGCAGGTAGTTCTCTTTGAGGAACTCGGACTTCCCAAAACGAAGAAAATTAAAACGGGTTACACGACCGATGCAGAATCACTTGAGGCACTCTTTGCAAAAACTGGCCATCCGCTACTCAATCATTTGCTTCGTATCAGAGAGACATCCAAACTATTAACAACGGTAGATGGCCTGGAAAGTGCAGTTGGCAACGATGGTCGCATTCACACAACTTTTCAGCAGACCGTTACCGCGACCGGTCGACTATCGTCTACTGATCCAAACCTGCAAAACATTCCCGTTCGCACCGAAGAGGGTCGTCGCATTCGTGACTGCTTTGTGCCGGAAGCTCCCTATGTTTCGCTGCTCACCGCGGATTACAGCCAGATTGAAATGCGCATCATGGCCCACCTCTCGAAAGATGCTGGTCTTATCGCAGCGTTCAAGAGCGGCGAAGATCTGCACTCCACCGTGGCATCTCACGTCTTTGGGGTGGCGCCAAGTGAAGTAGATCCAGAGATGCGTCGCCAAATTAAGGCGATGTCGTATGGGCTTGCTTACGGACTTTCTTCTTACGGATTGTCCCAACAACTTGGACTCACGCCAGGTGAAGCTCAAACTCTCATGGATCAATACTTTGAACGCTTCGGCGGAATTCAGCGATACCTGAAATCAGTTGTTGCCGAGGCGAGAGAACGTGGCTACACCGAAACAATTCTTGGCAGGCGTCGTTATTTACCGGACCTCACTAGCGAAAATCGTCAGCGTCGCGAAGTTGCAGAGCGCATGGCGCTCAACGCCCCGATCCAGGGTTCGGCAGCAGACATCATCAAAGTAGCGATGCTCAAAGTTCTCGACGCGCTGCAGATTGCCAAGCTTCAATCACGACTACTTCTGCAAGTGCACGATGAGCTTATCTTTGAAATCTATCCAGGCGAAGAAGAAAAATTGGGAGAGTTGGTGCGCGAAGCTATGCAGAACGCAGTAGAACTTTCGCTACCACTTTCAGTTAACGTCGGTATCGGAGCTAGCTGGGACTTGGCCGCGCACTAGCAAGTGACGACCTAAGTGAATAATCGTTAGCCCAACTCCCATCAGCAGGCTGGTGATTGCAAAGCATGCGTGCGGTGAAATGTGTTGCGCAATAAATCCACCAGAGGTCTGACCAATAGCAGCAAAACTACCTTCTAGTGTCCATATCCAACCGAGCGCGGAGACAGCGCTTCCGACCGGGCGGACAAATTCCAACATCTCCAAGTAGAAGACCTGTTCGGCGCCACCAATGAATCCGAAAAGCGCGCAGACGCTTAAAAATCCCCAGCCCGGATTCATCGCCATTAAAGGGAGCGTGGAGAGAAACCAAAATAGATAGATGGCGCGAAATCCTCGGACCGGCAGAATGTGCTTGCCAAGAGTTCCAGCCAGCAAACTACCCACGATTGATGTGGCGGCGCTTACGGCAAAGGCGAGACCAGCAAAGTGGGGCTTGTTGTGCAAGGTGCTGAGCGCGGGAATTCCAATTTGGAAATTGCCATTGGCAAAACCCATCACGACTGCTTCAGCTAAAAGAACGCGCATGGCGAGAGATTTAAAAAGACTCGGCGCACCTTCGATCTTTTTCTCTGGTTCCCATTCTTTGGTGAAGCGCAGGAGCGAGAGTGAAATACCGCCGAGCAAGATAAGAGCGGCCGTGACTTCTAGGGCAGACTCCGGCCTGCTTGAAAGCGCAAGTGCTGTGACAACGGGGGGACCAGCAATCACGCCAACGTTGAGCGATGCGGTATCAATGGCAACTGCGGTGCGATATTGCTCAGGCGGAACTGCTGTCTTCCACATCGGACGTACCGAGAGATTGATTGGGGGAGCAGTCGCTCCCAATAACGCCGAACAGAAAATCAATAAGCCGGCCCCATGAGCATGGTCGACCAGGTACAAAGCAATTGCATACCCGGGCACAAAGATGCGTAACGGAATCATGGAACCAACCCGCTCAATCACATGAGAGCGCAAGCCAGTGGTCAGTGAGCCGGTGATGCCGTTGGCGCCAGCGGCGAGTCCAGCCAAGGCGATCGAATGGGTATCTGCGTGAACCTTGAAATAGAGGCCCAATCCGACCATTCCATAGGCCAATCGAGCGGGAAATGCGGCAAGAATCATGGCGCGAGCCCTGGGATTGCGCAGAATGGCCAGGTAGGAACGCATATTTTGAGTCTAGTGGCTAGGGGTGAGTTCTGGACGAGTTCTGAACGGGTTTGACCCCTATTCCGCGCTTAAGTAACCTTGGGACTTCGCACGCCGTGCGAGATGTACGCCCTACTACTTTCTATCCCATCGGAGCATCACACTTGTCTAGCAACCACGCAGTAAACGATATTGGCTCAGCAGAAGATTTCCTTGCCGCAATTGAAGGCACAATTAAGAATTTCAATGATGGAGACCTCGTCTCTGGAATCGTTGTCCAGATTGATCGCGAAGAAGTTCTCCTCGACATTGGTTATAAAACAGAAGGTGTTATCCCTTCACGTGAACTTTCAATTCGTCACGATGTAGATCCTTCTGAGCTCGTCAAGGTTGGCGATCGAGTTGAAGCTCTCGTCATGCAGAAGGAAGATAAAGAAGGACGTTTGATCCTCTCCAAGAAGCGTGCTCAATACGAGCGTGCCTGGGGCGAGATCGAAGGCAAGAAGGAGCGTGACGAGGTCGTCACCGGTATGGTCATCGAAGTTGTTAAGGGTGGCTTGATCGTCGACATCGGACTTCGCGGATTCCTACCAGCGTCTCTCGTCGAAATGCGTCGCGTACGCGATCTCACTCCTTACATCGGTAAGGAAGTTGAGTGCCGCATTATCGAACTCGACAAGAACCGTAACAACGTTGTTCTTTCCCGTCGTGCTTATCTTGAGCAGACTCAATCAGAGTCTCGTACCACCTTCCTTAACCAGCTCACCAAGGGCCAGGTTCGCACAGGTGTGGTTTCATCGATCGTTAACTTCGGTGCCTTCGTTGATCTCGGTGGCGTAGATGGTTTGGTTCACGTGTCAGAGCTTTCATGGAAGCACATCGATCACCCATCAGAGGTAGTAGAAGTGGGCGATGAAGTTACTGTTGAAGTTCTTGAAGTTGATTTCGAGCGTGAGCGCGTCTCACTCTCACTCAAGGCAACTCAAGAAGATCCATGGCAGGCATTTGCTCGCACCCATGCGATCAACCAAGTTGTTCCAGGTGAAGTCACCAAGCTTGTTCCATTCGGCGCATTTATCCGCGTATTCGAAGGAATCGAAGGCCTTGTTCACATTTCAGAGTTGGCAGAACGCCACGTTGAGATTCCAGAGCAGGTCGTCCAGGTTGGAGATGAGCTCTTCGTCAAGATCATCGATATCGATCTTGAGCGTCGTCGCATCTCACTCTCACTCAAGCAAGCTAACGAAGGTCACGAAGTAGAGATCGAAGCTTTCGATCCAACTCAATACGGAATGCCTGCTCGTTACGATGCCGAGGGTAACTTCATTTACCCAGAAGGTTTCGATGCTGATTCACAAGAATGGCGTCCAGGCTTTGAAGCACAACGCGAAGAGTGGGAGCGTCAATACGCTGAAGCTCAAGCCCGCTTCCTCGCACACAAGAAGCAAAAGGCCGAGGCTAAGGCAGCAGATGCTGCAGCCGAGACCACAGAAGCAGCTGCAGAGTAAATTCAGCACCAACTTCTGTACAACTGACGTTGAAGCCCCTGACTTCGGTCGGGGGCTTTTTCATGCCCCAAACGGCAGAGATCGGTAGGCTTAAGAGGTGCTTCGCGTTGCTCTGACAGGTGGGATCGGTGCTGGAAAATCTCTGGCGGCCGAGTACTTTGTCCAACTCGGAGCGGTGAGTATTGATTTCGATCAATTGGCTCGAGAGGTAGTGGAGCGCGGCAGTGAAGGTTTCGATGAAATTATTGCACGCTTCGGTGATGAGGTCTTAAGCAACGGAGAACTCAATCGCAAGGCGCTCGGTCACATAATCTTTGCAGACCCAGTCGCTAAAGCTGAGTTAGAGGCAATTACCCATCCTCGCATTCGCAGCGCATACCTAGATTTCTTAGCAGCGCAGGAGCCTGATTCCATTGTCATCGCCCAAATTCCATTGCTCGTTGAATCGAACAATAGATATACCTTCGATCTCGCTATCACCGTCAGTGCAACCGTAGACGTTCGCGCGGCACGGCTTCGCGCCAAGGGTATGAAGGATTACGAAATAGAGCAGCGATTTAAGGCCCAAGCGAGTGATACCGAGCGGGAGGCCCTTGCAGATATCGTGATTACCAATAACGGTAGCGATGAAGAGTTATTGCGCCAAGTTGAGAATATTTATGAGGATCGACTGTATCCGCTTCGAATGAAGGAACGGTAATGCGCCCGGTTACAGATTTGCAGCGCAAGGTTCAGCCCTTTCAGGTTATCAGTGACTATGTGCCCTCAGGTGATCAGCCGACTGCTATTGCAGAGCTTGCGGCTCGGATCGAACGCGGAGATCAGGATGTAGTCCTTCTGGGCGCCACGGGTACAGGTAAATCTGCGACCACCGCGTGGCTGATAGAGAAACTACAACGCCCAACGCTGGTCCTTGCGCCGAATAAAACGCTTGCGGCTCAGCTGGCAAACGAGTTTAGGGAACTCTTGCCTAACAACGCGGTTGAGTATTTCGTCTCTTACTACGACTACTACCAACCTGAGGCATACGTTCCGCAATCCGATACCTTTATCGAGAAGGACTCTTCCGTCAACGAAGAAGTTGAACGGTTGCGTCACTCTGCGACAAATAGTCTGTTGACCCGTCGTGATGTTGTTGTCGTAGCCACCGTCTCGTGCATCTATGGTCTGGGTACGCCTCAGGAATATGTTGATCGAATGATCAGGCTCCGGGTGGGCGAGGAGATAGAACGCAACGCGCTGTTGCGCAAGTTCGTCGATGTTCAGTACAAGCGAAATGACATGGCATTTGAACGCGGCACCTTCAGAGTCCGCGGCGACACCATTGAAATCATTCCGATGTATGAAGAGAACGCCATTCGCATCGAAATGTTCGGCGATGAGATCGAACGAATCATGACGTTGCATCCATTGACCGGCGAGATCATTAATGAAGAGCAAGAGATGTATATCTTCCCGGCATCGCACTATTCGGCTGGCAACGAGACAATGCATCGGGCGATGGCCGAAATTAGCAAGGAGATGGAAGAGCAAGTTGCCGCGTTTGAGCGAGCAGGCAAACTCCTTGAAGCCCAGCGCATTCGAATGCGAACTACCTTCGATCTCGAAATGATCCAGCAGCTGGGCTTCTGTTCAGGAATTGAGAACTACTCACGCCAAATTGATGGCCGAGAAGCAGGTTCTCCGCCTAACTGCCTGCTTGATTACTTCCCGGAAGATTTCCTTGTTGTGATCGATGAATCTCACGTCACTGTCCCACAGATTGGCGCGATGTTCGAAGGAGATGCTTCAAGAAAGCGAACTCTTGTTGAGCATGGCTTCCGACTACCGAGCGCGCTTGATAACAGACCGCTTCGCTTCGACGAATTCTTAGAGCGCAAAGGTCAGACCGTCTATCTCTCTGCTACTCCTGGTAAGTACGAGCTGGAAAAGGTCGGGGGAGATGTCGTTGAGCAAGTTATTCGCCCAACCGGTCTGGTTGATCCAGCCGTCATCATTAAACCCATTAAGGGTCAGATCGATGATTTAGTGGGCGAGATTAAGGTTCGCGCAGAACGCAATGAGCGCGTTTTGGTCACTACTCTGACGAAGAAAATGTCAGAAGATCTCACCGACTATCTTCTCGAACTTGGCATACGAGTCCGCTACCTGCACTCCGAAGTTGATACCTTGCGCCGGGTCGAACTGCTGCGCGAACTGCGCTCAGGCGTGTATGACGTCCTCATCGGCATCAACCTATTGCGCGAGGGCTTGGATTTGCCGGAAGTTTCCCTCGTAGCGATCTTGGATGCAGATAAGCAAGGTTTTCTCCGTTCGGCCACATCGCTCATTCAGACAATCGGTAGAGCGGCGCGTAACGTCTCCGGAGAAGTTCACATGTACGCAGATTCAATCACCCCGGCAATGGCTCAGGCGATTGATGAAACAAACCGTCGTAGAGCTAAGCAGGTTGCATACAACACCGAGCATGGCATCGATCCGACTCCGCTGCGGAAAAAGATCGCGGATATCACCGATCTCATTACCAAAGAAGTTGAAGATAGCGCCGCACTGGCCACCAGTAAGGCGCCTGCCATTGGTGTCATTTCACGGAGCAAGAGCGCCACCGGTGAATCTCTGCCACGACAAGAGTTGCTGGCTCTCATAGAATCGCTCACGGATCAGATGCGTAGCGCTGCTGCCGAACTTCAATTTGAACTCGCGGCGAGGTTGCGAGATGAGTTGCGAGAACTTAAGCGAGAACTTCGAGGCATGGAAGAGGCAGGTACGTGAGTACAGACCGTTTGATTATTCGTGGCGCTAGAGAGCACAATCTCAAAGATGTCTCCTTGGACTTGCCACGAAATTCGCTGATAGTTTTCACCGGACTCTCTGGTTCCGGTAAGTCATCCCTCGCCTTTGACACCATCTTTGCCGAAGGTCAACGTCGCTATGTCGAGTCGCTCTCGGCTTATGCTCGTCAATTTTTAGGCCAGATGGATAAGCCCGATGTGGATTTCATCGAAGGCCTTTCTCCTGCGGTTTCGATTGATCAGAAATCTACGAACCGAAACCCACGTTCTACTGTGGGAACAATTACCGAGGTCTATGACTACCTTCGCTTGCTCTTTGCTCGCGCCGGCCGCCCGCATTGCCCTAACTGCGGCAAGCCGATCGCGCGGCAATCACCACAGAATATTGTTGACCAAATTTTGACCATGGAAAGCGGAATTAGATTCCAGGTCCTAGCTCCAGTCATTCGCGAACGCAAAGGCGAGTTCCTAGATCTCTTCACCGAGTTCACTACCCAAGGCTTTTCACGTGTTCGGGTAGATGGCACTGTTTATCCACTGGCCGAAGTTCCTAAACTCAAGAAGCAAGAGAAGCACAGCATCGAAGTTGTTGTTGATCGCCTGGCTGCCAAGAAGGAGTCAAAGTCTCGGATCACCGATTCCATCGAAACCGCTCTCAAACTAGCTAACGGCTTGGTCATCTTGGACTTTGTGGATCTCGATCCAAAAGATTCCGAGAAAGAGAAAACCTTCAGCGAACATATGGCCTGCCATGACTGCGGACTCTCCTTTGAGGAAATGGAACCTCGCTCCTTCTCATTCAACTCACCTTTTGGAGCCTGTCCTGAGTGCACCGGTATTGGCACGCGTCTTGAAGTAGATCCAGAACTCGTCGTGCCCGATGACTCGCTCTCGCTCAATGAAGGCGCTATCGCGCCATGGGCTGGCGGTCACTCTGCAGAATATTTCGGACGCCTGCTCCAAGGTTTAGCAGATGAGATGAACTTCTCCATGGACAAGCCATGGTCCAAGCTCTCCGCCAAGGCTCGCGAAGCCGTTCTCTATGGCTCTGATTATGAAGTCCATGTGAAATACAAGAATCGCTATGGCCGAGTGCGCAATTACTCCACTGGTTTTGAGGGCGTGCTCGGGTTCATTGAACGCAAACATTCAGAGACCGATTCAGATTTCAGCCGTGAAAAATATGAAGCCTATATGCGTGAAACTCCTTGCCCAGCGTGCAAAGGAGCTCGTCTAAAACCAGAAGTTCTTGCGGTTACTTTGGGTGGAAAAAACATCTGGGAAATTTGTCAGCTCTCGATTGCGGACTGCGCAGCATTTTTGAAGAAAATCTCGTTGAACGCTCGCGAAAAGAAGATTGCAGATCGAGTTCTCAAAGAAGTGCACGCGCGCATGGGCTTCTTGCTCGATGTCGGCTTGGACTACCTCTCATTGGAGCGTCCAGCTGCCACTCTCTCTGGTGGAGAAGCGCAACGTATTCGTCTTGCTACCCAGATTGGCTCAGGACTCACTGGCGTTCTGTATGTCCTCGATGAACCAAGTATTGGACTGCATCAACGAGACAATCGCAGATTGATTGACACTCTCACCAGGCTGCGTGACCTTGGTAATACCCTCATTGTGGTCGAACATGATGAAGACACAATTCGAGTAGCCGACTGGATCGTCGATATCGGACCGGGTGCTGGTGAGCATGGTGGTCATGTCGTTTCATCTGGTGATTACCAAGCGCTTCTTAGCGCCGAGAACTCAATGACCGGTGATTACTTGGCTGGGCGTCGATCCATTCCGACTCCTGCAAAGCGGCGCGAATTAGATGCCAAGCGCGCTTTGGTGATCAAGGAGGCCAAAGAAAACAATCTCAAAAATATCTCCGTGACTGTGCCGCTAGGTGTCTTTGTTGCCGTGACCGGCGTGAGCGGCTCTGGCAAGTCAACCTTGGTGAACGACATTCTTTACTCAGTCTTAGCCAACAAACTCAACGGTGCGCGCATTGTTCCTGGTCGCCATCGCACTATTACCGGTATTGACCTATTGGACAAGGTTGTCCACGTCGATCAATCTCCGATTGGCCGCACTCCGCGATCCAACCCTGCTACCTACACTGGCGTATTCGACAAGGTGAGAGCGCTCTTTGCAGAGACCGCTGAGGCAAAGATGCGGGGCTACCAACAAGGTCGCTTCTCGTTCAACGTTAAAGGCGGACGATGTGAGAACTGTGCGGGCGATGGCACGATCACGATTGAAATGAACTTCCTGCCAGATGTCTATGTGCCGTGCGAGGTCTGCCATGGTGCGCGCTACAACCGCGAGACTCTTGAAGTTCACTACAAGGGTAAGACCATCTCCGAAGTTCTCGATATGCCGATCGAGCAAGCGTTAGGTTTCTTTGAATCTGTTCCGGCTATCTCGCGTTATCTTCAAACCTTGGTGGATGTAGGACTGGGCTATGTTCGCCTCGGCCAATCTGCGCCCACACTTTCTGGCGGCGAGGCACAGCGCGTCAAGCTCGCCACCGAACTCCAGCGTCGCTCCACTGGTCGCACCATCTACGTATTAGATGAACCAACGACCGGACTGCATTTCGAAGATACTCGCAAGCTCTTGCTCGTTCTCAATAGGCTTGTCGATTCGGGCAATACAGTCGTTGTGATTGAACATAATCTTGATGTAATCCGCTCTGCCGATTGGCTGATCGATATGGGTCCAGAAGGTGGCGCTGGGGGAGGAACTGTCATCGCAGAAGGCACGCCAGAGGCTGTCGCCAAAATCCCTGCGAGTTACACCGGTAAATTCTTGGCGGAAGTATTGAAGTAATGTCCAACCCCGCGGACTATCGGCCAAGTGATATTCCCACCGATCCCGGTGTGTATCGCTTCTACGATGCCAAAGATCGAGTCATTTATGTAGGTAAAGCCAAGAACCTGCGTAACCGCCTCAACTCGTACTTCGGAAGTAATCTCGCCACAAAGACATATCGCATGGTGCATACCGCGGTGCGAGTGGATTGGACCATCGTAGGCAGCGAAATTGAAGCGCTTGCGCTCGAGTTCACTTGGATCAAATCCGAAAATCCGCAGTTCAACATTCAATTTAAAGATGATAAGACATATCCATATTTGGCGGTCTCGTTGTCTGAAGAGTATCCACGACTCTTTGTCTCGCGTAGCAAACACATCAAAGGCAATCGCTACTTCGGGCCCTTCACTCACACGTGGGCGTTACGCGGAACTGTGGATGTACTTCAAAAAATATTTCCCGTCAGGGCTTGCAGTCAGCCAAACTTCAATCGTGCAGTAGCGACCAAACGCCAATGCCTCTTGGGGGATATTGGAAAGTGTGCCGCGCCATGCGTTGGTTGGATATCGCAAGAAGATCACGTGGCTCTTGCGAAAAAATTGGTGAGCTATCTAGACCGCAACCCCACAGATATTGCCGAGTCCATCGAAGCCGATATGAAGGCGGCCTCAGAGAATCAAGAGTACGAACTCGCTGCCAAACTTCGGGATCAACTTGCGGCACTCACCTCGACGACCGAACTCACAGAAGTCTCACTCAATAACAATTTTTCTGCCGACCTCATTGGCATCTACGAAGAATTGACGCATTCTGCTGCCTCGCTCTTCTCGATCCGAGCAGGTCGAATCGTTGCGTCCAGGTCCTGGATTATCGATATGTCAGATGTCTTGGAAGATGAAGACCTCGTCCAAGCGGCCTTGGCCAAGATCTATGCCGACAATCGAATCCCGAATGAAATCTTGATCGACCGAGAGCTACAAGAAACGGCTGCGGTAGAACAGTGGCTCTCAGAGCTCAGTGATCAGCGGGTTCGAATCTCTGTTCCCCAGCGCGGTGAGAAATTCGAGATGATGCAGACGGTCAAGCGAAATGCTCATCAAGCGATCATTCAGTACTTAAGCAAGCGCGCGAATGACAGCGCTGTTGCCGGTAAGGCGCTAGAAGAGATCGGTGACGCGCTATCACTTCCTTCGCTGCCGCTGCGCATCGAATGCTTTGATATTTCAAATATTCAAGGCAAGCACATGGTTGCTTCTATGGTGGTGTTCGAAGATGGCCAACCCAAGAAGTCGGATTACCGCCGCTTTGCAATCGATGATGATGCTGGCTTCGACGATACTCGGGCGATGCACCATGTGATCACCCGTCGAATGAAGCGCTATTTGGCCGAGAAAGATGTTGATAAAACCGAACTCGCATTGGCCGGAGGAGCACGAGGCAAGTTTGCGTACCCGCCTTCTCTGATTGTTGTCGATGGCGGTGCACCACAAGTGAAAGCTGCGTACAACGCGCTCGTTGAACTCGGACTTGCGGATATCCCGCTTGTTGGATTAGCAAAAAGGTTAGAAGAAGTATGGCTGCCAAATAACTCCGATCCGGTAATTTTCGCAAGACATAGCGAAGGTCTCTATCTCTTGCAACGGGTTCGCGATGAGGCCCACCGATTCGCCATCAACTTCCATCGATCAAAACGATCTGCGGTCATGTTGGAGTCGCTGTTAGATGAGGTACCACTATTGGGTGAAGTGCGGAGACGTGCGCTCCTTGATCGATTTGGTTCGGTTGCGGCGATACGAAAAGCATCGGTCTCAGAAATTGCCGCCGTACCAGGGATTGGTGACAAGATCGCGGAATTAATCGCTGGCGTTGTCACCCCATCGGCGACCTCTGGGACTTCTGTTAATACGGCTACCGGTGAGATACTTTCCTAAGTGAACGAGGGGAGTGGGCGATGAGCAGTGAGGTTGTCATCATCACCGGCATGAGTGGCGCAGGTCGCTCTACTGTGGCACACGCGATGGAAGACCTTGGCTGGTACGTCGTAGACAACCTACCTCCAGCGATGCTTCCAGGACTCTGCGATATGGCGACCACTACTGCGCCACAGATTGCTGTCGTTATTGATGTCCGAGGCCGTGAGTTCTTTGGAAATCTCAGTAGCGCTTTGAGCGAGCTCGCAGAACGTGGCATTGCACGTCGCGTGCTCTTTGTCGACGCCTCAGATGAAGTTTTAGTTCGCCGGTTCGAATCCACCAGACGACCTCACCCGCTCCAAGGTGGCGAACGAATTGTTGACGGTATTGCCAAAGAGCGTGAGCGCTTGCGTGAAGTGCGCTCGGTAGCAGACTTGGTCGTTGATTCTTCGGCACTGAACGTGCACCAGCTGGAGCAGAAAATCAGCTCGCTTTTTCATGATGCAAGCGAGGTTGACCTGCGCGTGAACGTCTTGTCTTTCGGTTACAAATACGGAATTCCGATTGATGCTGACTTAGTCATGGACTGTCGCTTTATTGCCAATCCGCACTGGGTACCAGAGCTCCGTCCGCTCACCGGGTTGGATCAACCAGTACGCGATCGAGTCTTAGGTACAGAGAACGTTCAAGAATTTCTTACTGGATATCAATCTCTCTTTGAAACTATGGCAAAAGGATTTTTTCACGAAGGTCGCAAATACCTGACTTTGGCAATTGGCTGCACGGGTGGCAAACATCGTTCGGTCGCCATCGCCGAAGAATTAGCTCAGCGTTTGAACTCCTCGCATAACTTGGGCGAGAAAGTAGTGACCGCCACCGCCATCCATCGCGATCTAGGTCGCGAGTTATGAGTTCACCGAGAGTCGTTTCACTCGGTGGCGGGCATGGTTTATCAGTAACACTTCGAGCGCTGCGCGAGTTGACCCATGAATTGACCGCCATTGTGACCGTTGCTGATAACGGCGGCTCGAGTGGCAGGTTGCGTAATGAATTCGCATTCATGCCTCCTGGAGATTTGCGTATGGCGCTGGCAGCTCTCTGTAGCGACGATGACTGGGGTCGGGGTTGGGCCGAAGTATTGCAATATCGATTTACCACCGATGGTCCACTCGATGGACATGCACTTGGCAATCTCTTATTGATGGCGCTCTGGGACAAAGATGGCGATCCCGTTGCGGGAGTAGATCAGGTAGGTCGCTTACTTCGTATTGTCGGGCGAGTATTACCGATGTCGTTGCAGCCGCTAGATATCGAAGGCACTTTCAAAACCGCGTATGGACGAAAGATTGTTCGTGGTCAGGTGGAAGTTGCGACGACTAAAGGAAAAATCGAATCGCTCTCGATCATTCCCGACAATCCGCCAGCGACGAAAGAGGCCCTCGCTGCAATCGAAGACGCAGAGTGGGTTACCTTCGGACCGGGTTCATGGTTCTCATCTGTCATGCCCCATCTGTTATTACAGGAGCAAGCGCAGGCGCTTGCCGCCACAACCGCCAGGCGAGTGATGATATTTAATTTGCCTGAACCCGCTGCCAACGATGAATTCGCAGGCTCTTCGCCCGAGGAACATCTCAGCTTTGTGTTGCGCCACATGCCAGACCTACGCCTTGATTATGCAATCGCAGATACCAGTGCGATCGCCCTCGACTCTCAACTTAAAGCCATGGTTGAGGGTTTGGGTGGAGAGCTGGTCGTTGCAGATTTGGCAGAAGCGCCGGGAAGTGTTCACCATAGCGTAGAAAAATTACGTTCAGTTTTCGCACACATTATGGGCGTAACCCTGCTTAGATAACGCCATGGCAATGACTGCAGCAGTGAAAGATGAACTCAGCAGACTGAGTGTCTCAAAGCCATGTTGTCGTAAGGCGGAAGTCTCCGCGCTCTTGCGTTTCGCTGGCGGACTCCATATTTCGGCTGGAAAAATTGCGATTGAGGTTGAACTCGATACGGCGCAGAGCGCCCGCAGGCTAAGAAAAGATATCTCGGAAATTTATGGTCACGAGAGCGAACTTTCGGTG
>Ga0007852_1000239_pt1 | contig 18255 bp, 20 predicted proteins | sample CryBogCBH28Sep08_FD_71227 | JGI IMG/M metagenome (GOLD analysis project Ga0007852, IMG submission 71227) | Freshwater microbial communities from Crystal Bog, Wisconsin, USA - CBH28Sep08 | ecosystem: Environmental > Aquatic > Freshwater > Lake | place: Crystal Bog, Wisconsin, USA | collected...
ATGAGGTCTGGACGCTTTATCGCGACCAGCAACGCAATGATTCCGCCATCACTATGACCAAGTAAATGAGTCGGCTTCTTGATGACATCTTCGATGTAGGCGATTGCTTCATCGGTTTGGAATTCAAAGTGATAGAAACCATCACGGACACCGGTGCGGCCATGCGCAGTGCGGTCGTAGCCATACACATGAAAACGATCCGCAACCGCAGGCAAGACTTGCCATTCAAAACTTTCGGTCGAACTCAAGCCGCCATGAAGCATCAGTAGCGGCTCACCTGGGGCTGGGTATTCCACGCTCCAGGTTTGGTGACCTCGTAAGTTGAGGTAGGCCATTGTTAAATGCTCTTAGAAAGAGTCGAAGATATTGCGGTTTCCGCGGTCAAAGGTGAAGTAGTTCCAGGCCCAATCAGCGATGGTGCCAATCTTGTTACGTCCACCTAGGAGATAGATCAAGTGCAAGAAGAGCCAACCAAACCAGGCAACTGGTCCAGCAATTTTGATGCCCTTGACTTGAATGATCGCTTTGTTGCGACCAATAGTCGCCATTGAGCCCTTATCAACATACTTAAACTCGGTAAGAGCTTCGCCCTTTGCGAGCTTAAGAATTTGCTTGGCTGCGAAGCGACCTTGCTGCATTGCAACTGGAGCAACTTGTGGCAGGTAGCGACCGTTCGCACCTTTAGCGCCGGAGTCATCTCCAACAGCAAAAACATATGGATATTCAGTTACTTGAAGAGTTGGTTGGGTATCTAACCGGTTTGCAACAACAGGCAAGCTGAGCTTTGCAATTGCAGGAGAACCCTTAACGCCAGCGGCCCAAATGATGATTTGGGAATCGATAGATTCACCGCTAGCAAAGTTGATTCGACCTGATTCAACAGATGAAACCGCGGTGTTCAACAGCACGTTGACGCCAAGCTTCTCTAAATCTTTAACGGTGCGAGTGGTGAGGCTCTCGGCAAACATAGGCAAGACACGAGGTCCGGCTTCGACGAGATAGACATCAATTAACTTAGCTGCCTCTTGATTGTCATTCTTCAGTGGGCCGCGAACGAGTTCTGCTAACGCGCCAGACATTTCCACACCTGTTGGTCCGCCACCAACGACAACAATCTTCAAACGAGTCTTATCTTCAAAGCGGCAGAGATCTTCAAAGCGACGCATTACTTCAGAGCGAATCACGATTGACTCGTGCACTGACTTCATGCCAAGAGTGTGATCAGCAACGCCTGGGATGCCAAAGTCGGCGGTGACTGATCCGAGTGCAACGATTAAATAATCAAATGGCAAGACTTCGCTGCTATCAAGCTTGACGGTCTTGTTCTTGTGATCGACAGCGATAGGAGAACCAAGACGGAACTTGGTTTGAGTTTTACGAAGTGCACCACGAATAGGGAAGGCGACGTTGTCGGCAGCCATTCCTGCAGTAGAAACCTGATAGAGAAGGGGGAGGAAGGTTTGGTAGTTATTGCGATCAACGATGGTGACATCAGCATTTGTGCTAAGAGCTTCCGCCGCCGCTAGGCCTCCGAAGCCTCCGCCTAGAATCACAACGCGTGGTTTTGCCATGTAATTTTCCCAACCTTCATACGCTTATCGGACACAGTTATCAGTAATTTTTTTGGTGAACGCGGCGCAGTCTACAGTTCCCGTGAGCGTGATTTCGGTGTGTCGTGTGGGGGATATGCCCGAAATGTCGGTGCTGCCTCTTAGGATGCGGTCATGGAATCGCAGTCAGCTCTCGCACAGAACTTCCACGCCACGGCTCTTTCGGAACTTCAAGAGACCGGCTTGAGCGAACTGGAACTGCGCATCCTCGATTTTGAGCGCCAATGGTGGCGCTACGCCGGTGCCAAGGAATCCTCCATCAAGGAGCTCTTCGACCTCACCCCGCCTAAGTACTACCAGCTACTCAATAACCTGATTGACCGGGAAGAGGCTCTTCTCGCCTCTCCTATGCTCGTTAAGCGCCTACGCAGGCTCCGTGAGGCCCGTACTTCCTCACGCTCGGCTGGCTTCCAGCTCTCCTAACCTTCTGATAGTCCTCTGATAACCCTCTGAAATTGCCGTAAGCCTCGCCTCAGGCTAGATTTGGCGTTAGCACTCTCGTAGTGTGATTGCTAAAACTGTGATTGCTAAACAAGTTAATGAGGAGTCAATACCATGGCAAAGATGATTGCCTTTAACGAAGAGGCCCGTCGCGGCTTAGAGCGCGGAATGAACGTACTCGCCGATGCGGTCAAGGTAACCCTTGGACCCCGTGGACGAAATGTTGTCCTTGAAAAGAAGTGGGGCGCCCCAACAATCACCAACGATGGCGTTTCGATTGCTAAAGAGATCGAACTCGATGATCCTTGGGAAAAGATTGGCGCAGACCTCGTAAAGGAAGTTGCCAAGAAGACCGACGATGTCGCCGGCGATGGCACAACCACTGCAACCGTTTTGGCACAAGCGCTCGTTCGCGAAGGACTTCGCAACGTTGCAGCAGGTGCAAACCCAATGGCTCTCAAGCGCGGAATTGAGAAGGCAGTAGAAGCAATCTCTGCTCAACTCCAAGCTAATGCGAAGAACGTTGATACCAAGGAGCAGATCGCTGCTACCGCTTCGATCTCAGCTGCTGATTCAACGATCGGTGAGATGATCGCTGAAGCGATGGACAAGGTCGGCAAAGAAGGCGTTATTACTGTCGAAGAGAGCAACACCTTTGGACTCGAACTCGAGCTCACTGAAGGTATGCGCTTTGATAAGGGCTATATCTCGCCTTACTTCACTACTGATTCAGATCGCATGGAAGCAGTCCTCGAAGATCCATACATCCTGATCACCAGTTCAAAGATTTCTAATATCAAAGACCTCCTTCCAATCTTGGAAAAGGTGATGCAATCAGGTAAGCCGCTTCTTATCCTCGCTGAAGATGTTGAGGGTGAAGCGCTTGCAACACTCGTTGTGAACAAGATTCGTGGAACCTTCCGCTCTGTTGCAGTGAAGGCACCAGGTTTTGGCGATCGTCGTAAGGCGATGCTCCAAGACATCGCTATCCTCACAGGTGGAACAGTTGTTTCAGAAGAAGTTGGTCTCAAGCTCGACGCAGCCACCATGGATCTCCTTGGTCGCGCGCGCAAGGTTGTTGTCGGAAAAGAAGAGACAACAATTGTTGAAGGCGCTGGCGATGCAGAGCAGATCAAGGGTCGCGTCAATCAAATTCGCGGCGAGATCGAGAAGAGCGATTCTGATTACGATCGTGAAAAACTCCAAGAGCGTTTGGCAAAGCTTGCTGGTGGCGTCGCAGTGATCAAGGCTGGCGCAGCTACCGAAGTAGAACTCAAGGAGCGCAAGCACCGCATCGAAGATGCAGTGCGTAACGCGAAGGCTGCAGTTGAAGAAGGCATCGTTGCCGGTGGTGGCGTTGCACTCTTGCAGGCAGGAAGCGTTGCACTTGCAAAGCTCTCACTTACAGGTGATGAAGCAACAGGCGCTCGCATTGTTGAATTCGCAATCGAAGCTCCGCTTAAGCAGATCGCAATCAACGCAGGCCTTGAAGGCGGCGTCGTTGTAGAGAAGGTTCGCAATTTGGAATCTGGTTTCGGCCTTAACGCTGCATCAGGTGAATACGTTGACATGATCAAAGCAGGAATCATTGATCCTGCCAAGGTAACCCGTTCAGCGCTCCAAAACGCAGCCTCAATCGCAGCGCTCTTCTTGACAACGGAAGCGGTGATCACCGATAAGCCAGATCCAAAGGCAATCGCGACACCAAATCCTGGTGGGGATATGGACTTCTAAGTTCCGCATAAAAAGCCCCCGATTTCATCGGGGGCTTTTTTACGCCTACGATTAGCCTATGAGTACTTTTACCGATCCATTCAACGCGCTGGAGCTTGCGCGCGCTGCTGCGGTGGAAGATTCTCACGATCCGAAATTTGTGGGAGCCGCTGTCAGCGTCGACCTCGATGGTTCAGCAGATGACCAGAGCGATGCCCGCATCGCCACCTATCTCTTTGAGTCGGCTCTTCCGGGCTATCACGGATGGCGTTGGGCAGTAACAGTTGCCAAGGTTGATGCCGAAGCAACACCAACAATTTGCGATGTCGTTCTCTTGCCAGGAAGCGAAGCTCTTCTTGCGCCAGAGTGGATCCCTTATAAGGATCGCATTTTGCCTGGCGATGTTGGCGTTGGTGACATTGTTCCAACCTCAAGTGATGACCCACGATTGGTCCCTGGTTTTGCTTCGCTTCCTGGCGATGACGAACTCGATACTTTGGATCTCACCGAGTTGTATGAAATTGGTTTAGGTCGCGCTCGAGTACTTTCGATTGAAGGTCGCGATGCTGCGGCGAAGCGTTGGTATGACGGTGATCGCGGTCCGAACACACCGATTGCGGTGTATGCGCCGGCCTCGTGCCAATCCTGCGGATTTTTTATTCCAATAGCCGGGTCGCTGCGATCCGCCTTCGGTGTCTGTGCGAATGCGCTAGCTCCGGATGATGCCCGAGTAGTTTCCTACGATCATGGTTGCGGAGCACACTCCGAAGCACTGATCGTCACCGAATAACCGAAAGAAAGAAAGGAGTCCACAATGCCTCTAGGTCACGTGAAGTGGTTCAGTCTCGAAAAGGGTTTTGGATTTATTGCTTCTGATGAAGGCGAAGATGTTTATCTCGCTGCCTCGGCACTGCCAGCAGGAGTTCCTAGCGTGAAGCCAGGAACAAAGTTGGAGTTCAGCGTTGCTGAAGGTCGCCGTGGTCCACAAGCGCTTTCGGTTCACATCATCGAGCAACCTGCATCTGTCGTTGCAAACACTCGCATCAAGGCAGATGATCTTGCGACGATCATTGAAGATTCCATCAAGTTGCTGGACAAAGTTGGAAACGGCTTGCGTCATAACCGCTATCCATCGGGTCCCGAAGCGGAACGTTTAGCGAAAGTTCTTCGCGGTATCGCTGCCCAAATCGAGGGCTAATTCCAGACGCGTCGGTTAACGACGGTTACGTTCTTTGGCCATTCGGCGTGCAATATCAAGGATTCCCAGCACGCCGAATCCAAGGCCGACAACACAAATCCAAATAGATGTGCTCGGGGCACTTCGCACAAGCTCGACTACCAGAGCAATGGCCCACAGACTGATTCCACATACAACCGCAACCAAAGTCTGTTTCATAAGCTAAGCATATTCACTTATATCTTGCTGAGCCGACAATTTTTGGAAGAGATAGAATTAATCCGTGCCACAACTGGGAAATTCACTTCGCTCTTTTAGGCACCGAAATTTCACCCTTTTCTTTACTGCGAATTTAATTTCAAATACAGGTACCTGGGCTCAGCGAATTGCCCAAGACTGGCTCGTCGTCACCGATCTTCATAGGGGCGGCTCAGAACTTGGCTTTGTTACTGGCCTGCAGTTCTTGCCTAGTCTGCTCTTTAGTCTCCATGCCGGCTCACTCGCCGATCGACTCGATAAACGCAAGCTTCTTTTATTGACCAATGCCGGTGGTGGATTAACCGCGCTCGTCTTGGGCTGGCTCACCATTAGTCATCGAGTGACAATCACAGAGGTCTGCATACTTGCTTTTTCACTTGGCGCATTCGGCGCGTTGGATGCGCCTGTTCGCCAATCATTTACCTCTGAGCTAGTTGGCAAGAGCGATGTCGCGAACGCGGTGAGCCTTAACTCGGCAAACTTTAACGCAGGCAGGTTGCTCGGCCCCGCGATCTCAGGATTGCTAATTGCTGCATTTCATACCGGCCCTTCCTTCTTACTCAATGCAGGCTCTTTCGCATTTGTCATCCTTGCGCTGCTCTTGATGCGACCTGAAGAACTTCATCGCAGTGAGTTAGAGCAGAAGCCTCGAAAAATCAGCGAGGGCATTAATTACATTAAGAGCCGTCCCGACATTGTGGCGATCATTGCTACGATTTTCTTCGCATCAACATTTGGTCTAAATTTCCAGATCTTCAATACCCTGCTTGCTACAAAGGTGTTTCATAAGAGCGCTGGTGCATTTGGTTTGCTGGGAACGGTTTTGGCGGTGGGCTCACTCAGTGCCGCAATTGTTTCGACCAGACTTGATCAACGTCGGCGCCCTAGTTTTATTATTGGTTTTGCAACCGTCTTTGGGCTAACTCTGGTGCTGAGCGCCTTCATGCCAAACTACCTGACCTACGCCTTATCGCTGCCCATAGCTGGCTTCATCGCTCTTACCGCCATGATTTCGGCAAACACTTATGTGCAGACAACTACCCCACAAGAGTTGCGCGGACGCGTGATGGGCTTCTATGTATTTATCTTTTTGGGAAGTGCGCCACTGGGTTCGCCATTTATCGGCTGGCTCTCTGACGAGTTTGGAATTAGAGAGGCGGTTGCAACCTGCGGAGTGATTACCTCACTTGGCGCGATTATTACCTATCTATTGATGCGTGAGCGGATCAACAAGCTCTAATTTACTTGTGAATATTGCCCAGCAGAATCAGCGCCGCAATACCAACGAGCGCGGCAATCGTGACAATCCTTCTGACTTTGTAACTCATTACTTGGTGAGTTGCCCAACAACGTAGTCAATCGCCTTGGTAAGAAGCAGAACATCACTTGGATCGATCGCTGGGAACATGCCGATACGCAATTGATTCTTACCAAGTTTGCGATATGGCTCGGTATCTACAATTCCGTTTGCACGAAGTACCTTGGCAATTTCTAGCGCATCGATGCTTTCGTCGAAATTAATTGTTCCTACGACGCGAGAGCGCATCGCTGGGTCGGTGACAAATGGGGTGGTGTAAGAGGTTGCTTCTGCCCATGAGTACAAGTGCGCCGCTGATTGTGCGCTACGACCAGCTGCAAAAGCTAAACCACCATTGGCGTTCATCCACTTAATCTGTTCGTTGAGCAAGATCAAGGTTGTGAGAGCTGGAGTGTTGTAGGTTTGATCAAGTCTGGAATTTTCAATAGCGATGCTGAGATCGAAGAATGCAGGAATCCAACGTCCACTCGCCTTAATCTTTTCTACGCGAGCAATTGCTGCTGGGCTCATGATCGCAACCCAGAGACCACCATCGGAGGCGAAGGACTTTTGTGGAGCAAAGTAGTAAACATCGCTCTCGGTGATATCAACGTGCAATCCACCCGCAGCGCTGGTCGCATCGACAAGAACGAGGGCGCCTTCACTGCCAGCTGGGCGCGCGACCGGAGCTGCAACGCCAGTACTTGTTTCATTATGTGTCAGCGCATAGACATCGACACCGGCTTCAACTTTGGCAACTGGATGAGTGCCCGGCTCTGATTTATTGATAGTTGGCTCAGCAAGGAATGGAGCTTCACTCACTGCACTTGCAAATTTGGATGAGAACTCACCGAAGACTAAGTGTTGTGATTTTGCTTCGATCAAATTAAAGGTAGCGATATCCCAAAACGCGGTTGAACCACCGTTGCCAAGAACTACTTCATACCCTTCGGGTAGAGAGAAGAGTTCGAGTAAACCAGTGCGGATCTCTTTGACTACATTCTTCACTGGTGCTTGACGGTGAGATGTACCCAGAATTTTTCCAGCGCTCTGTGTCAGAGCCGTGAGAGCTTCTGGACGAATCTTTGACGGACCACAACCGAAACGGCCATCTAGCGGCTTGAGGTCTGCAGGAATAATGATCTCGCTCATGGCGCAAGATTACGGGTAGAGCCGCCCGATCTCCCAACTGGAGCCAGCGCCATCGGTGCGGGTGAAGAGCAATCGATCGTGCAGGCGCGAGTAGCGACCTTGCCAGAATTCGATGCTGACCGGGCGTACTGAAAATCCACCCCAATGAGGAGGCGTAGGGACCTGCGATCCCTCTGGGAATTTCTCGGCAAAATTTTTGTAGGAGGCTTCCAGCTCTTCGCGCGAAGCTAAGTCGCGGGATTGCGAACTTGCCCAAGCGCCGATCTGTGAGCCCCACGGGCGCGTCGCGAAATACTCATCGGTGATCTCTTGGCTCACCTTGGTGGCGAAGCCTTTGACGATCACTTGGCGTTCCATGGCATACCAAGGGAAGAGCAACGAGATTTCGGAGTGTGCTGCAATCTGAGTTGCTTTGGCCGATTCGTAGTTAGTGAAAAAGGTGAACTCATCGCCGGCCTCACCGTCCAGACCTTTGAGCAAGACTGTCCGCGATGCCGGGCGCAGGTGGGTGCTTCCGTCGGGCTCCGTCATCGATTCGATCGTGGATAGCACCATCGCGTTGGCTTCCACGATGTAAGGATTTTCAGAGGCTTCCTTGAGCCAGGCAACGAACTGCGCGATCGGCTCTTTGGCTACTGCGCTCTCGTGCAGTCCGACTTCGCCGTAGGAGCGGCGCATCTGGCGAATCTGATTGGTCAGGCTAGTTGCGTCTGGGTTCTCGGCTCTGCTCACAGATGTATCTAACGTCACTTTTTCTCTTACCGCTAATCGGGAAGAGGGGGTAGAACCTTGCGCCTGCAACCTACAGAATAGGCACCTATACGGCCATGGGCGTCCATGGGCCAGCACGTCCGTCAGGGGGATTTAACCGTGAGCGATGATTTCAAGCCAGGTCTAGAAGGCGTCATTGCCTTCGAATCAACAATTGCTGAACCAGATAAGGAAGGCAGTGCGCTTCGCTATCGCGGTGTCGATATTGAAGACCTCGTTGGTCGTGTGACCTTTGGAAACGTCTGGGGACTATTGGTTGACGATGAATTCAACCCAGGACTTCCACCTGCAGAACCATTCCCACTCCCAGTGCACTCAGGCGATGTTCGCGTCGATGTGCAATCAGCTATCGCGATGCTCGCACCTGCATGGGGCTTCAAGCCCCTACTCGATATTTCAGATGAAGAAGCTCGTTCAAACTTGGCTCGCGCTTCTGTCATGGTTCTTTCATACGTCGCACAATCTGCGCGCGGTGTGATCATGCCACCTGTTCCACAATCAGAGATCGATAAGGCTCACACAGTTGTTGAGCGCATGATGATTCGTTGGCGCGGAGAACCAGATCCACTACACGTGCGCGCTATCGATGCGTATTTCGTGTCAGCTGCAGAACACGGCATGAACGCATCTACCTTTACCGCTCGCGTCATTGCGTCAACCGGAGCTGACGTTGCTGCTTCGCTCTCAGGTGCAATCGGTGCAATGTCTGGCCCACTTCACGGTGGCGCACCTGCTCGCGTATTGAGCATGATCGAAGGCGTTGAGAAGATGGGCGATGCTCGCGCTTATGTAAAGGGAATTATGGATCGCGGCGAGCGTTTGATGGGCTTTGGTCACCGCGTCTATCGCGCCGAAGATCCTCGTGCGCGCACCTTGCGTCGTACTGCAAAGGAATTGAATGCACCTCGTTATGAAGTTGCGCTCGCTCTTGAGCAAGCTGCGCTCGCAGAGTTGCAAGAGCGCCATCCAGAGCGTGTACTCGAAACTAACGTTGAGTTCTGGGCAGCGATTGTGCTTGATTTCGCACAAGTACCAGCCCCACTCTTTACTTCAATGTTTACAGCTGCTCGCACTGCGGGTTGGTCTGCACATATCTTGGAGCAAAAGCGCACTGGTCGTTTGATTCGTCCATCTGCTCGCTACGTTGGCCCTGGTCCACGTACGCCACAAGATGTTAAGGGCTGGGACGAAACCGTCCACGGTCTCCACCTCTAATTGTTGCGGGAGTAACACACTCAGTGAGTTCGCGGTCGCTCTTCTGGTTTAGAAGAGATCTGCGCTTGGCTGATAATCCGGCGCTGCTTGATGCGCTGGCAGCGGGTGAAGATTGTTTGGTGCTCTTTGTGATGGATCTAGAAATCGCAGAACGCTCCGGACCATATCGACGGGCTTATCTAGCGAGGTCACTCGCTGCGCTCGATGAATCACTCGGTGGAAAACTGGCCGTCGTTAATGGTCGGGCTCATGAGGTTATTCCTGACTTAATTAAAGAGTATGGAATTACTTCACTTCATGCCGCAAAGTCTTTCGCGCCATACGGCATTACCGATGAGGTCGAGTTAGAAAAGAAACTCGAAAAGCTTGGCATGAGAATTGAGTTCACTGGTTCTGGATACGCAGTTGCACCAGGACGAGTTCGCAAACCAGATGGCACGAACTATCGGGTCTACACACCTTTCTATCGTTCATGGTTAACGCATGGCTGGCGTGAGCCAGTTGCCGCACCTAAGAAAATGAATCTCGTTTCACCTCAGTCAACACATCGCGCGCTTCCTGATTGTGAAAGTGCACAGTGGAGTTCACCGATCGGTGAGTCACTCCAGAGTGCGGGCGAAGCAGCAGCGACCAAGCGTTTTGCCTCTTATATTAAAAATGGACTTGATCAGTACGACCAGACTCGAAACACACCCGGCGTTAGCGGTACCAGTCGATTGAGCCCGCACTTGCGCTGGGGCGAGATTCATCCGCGAACAATTTTGAGCACGCTCAATCAGACCAGCGCTCACGATGTCTTTCGCAAAGAGATTGCTTGGCGAGAGTTTTACGCAGATGTGCTTCACCATTATCCGCACACCGACAAGGGTTATTACGCGCCACAATATGAGGCAATGCGTTATGACGACCCGGGCCAAAAGTTCACGGCGTGGCAAGAAGGTAAGACCGGGTATCCGATCGTGGATGCGGCAATGCGTCAACTCAAGGCCGAAGGCTGGATGCATAATCGCTGTCGCATGATTGTGGCGTCATTTTTAGTAAAAGATTTACATATCGAATGGCAGCACGGCGCTTCGCACTTCATGGACTATTTGATTGATAATGACGTTGCATCAAATGCGCATGGTTGGCAGTGGACTGCTGGCTGCGGTACCGATGCATCGCCGTACTATCGCGTCTTTAACCCAGTAGAACAAGGCAAGCGTTTTGATGAAGATGGCATTTATATCCGCAAGTATGTGCCCGAGCTCGCGCACTTAGCTGGCGCAGAAATTCACGAACCGTGGAGCGTGCTTGATGGATATATCAATGGCTATCCAGAGCGGATCGTCGATCATGCTGCCGAGCGGTTGGAATCGTTGGCCAGACTGGAAGAGATCAAGGTTTCCAAAGAATAACTCCAGAGCCAGTGCGTTTAGCTTCATACATTGCGGTATCGGCGCGATGTAGTAATTCAGGTAATTGGTCGTTAATAACTCGGCCGATACTGACATCAACTTTGATTGCGGCTCCCGCAAGAATAAATGGATAACTGAGCGTTGCTCGAATTGCCTGAGCCGCTTCCAGCCCGTTATGCGGCAGCCCGTAACAAATCAGCGCGAACTCATCACCTCCTAGCCGTGCCAGCAGATCGCTCGGATTGATCACTCGCTTAAAGCGAAGTGAAATTTGAATAAGTAATTGATCGCCAATGTCGTGACCCAAGGTGTCGTTGACAGCTTTAAAGCCATCGAGATCCATGAGCAAGATGGTGGCTTCTCGGTTCGATAACTTTTCAAGTTCAGCCACAAAGTGTCTGCGATTAGCCAGTCCTGTCAGGGCGTCGGTCAAAGCCAGCTCACGATCCACCAGCGCCAACCTCGCTCGACGTAGAGCTAACGCCATTCGTAAGAAGGAGAGCGCGATCGTGACAAGCGCAGGAAGTAGTGCGAAACGAGGAATGGAGTTATGTCTGACAGCGGCAATGCTTAAAACGACCGCAGTAAAACCGAGCGAAGTACTTGCTGCGAAGCTGCTTACCCGGGATGAGAGCGAATTACTTTTGCCCGGATGCCAGAGTGATTCGGCAATCAAAACCAGACCGAGCAACCAACCGTCATCGGTGAGTGCAGCGAAGCCGTATCCGGTGGTGGCGCAACGCCAGAGAAAGTAGATATCCGTAGCAGTAAATAGCGCGATTCCGCTCAGCAGTAAAACCGAGCGGAGTGAAAACCCTTGAATCGCAACAACCACAATTGCTAGCGCCAAAGAAATTAAATCACCGAAGGGGTACAAGATCGAGAGATAAATGCTTGTAGCAGAACCAGTGAAGATCGTTTTTGCATACGCTAACCCCAGCAGGGCCAGCACACCACTGAGTCCGCCTAAAATAATGATGACATCAAGCAGTTCTTGGATTTCAAATTTTTGACCCGCTAATTTATGTCGAGTGACCAGAGCACGTAGTACACCTAACAGCAGCAATGGATAAAAAATGGAGTAGCCGACATCGGGGAGAAAGGAGAAGAGCTGTGCTTGGCAGAAAGAGTTCCAACTCGAAATCGATGAAGAGATTGCCCACAGTCCGATTGCTAGCGTCAGAAATAACCTTGCGCCAGAATCGTTGAAGCTGGGGGAGTACCAGGCCGAAGCTGCTGCGGCGAAAGCGATCAGATTAAAGAGAACCAGATCACTGAATTTTGTTGGGGTTGGAAAGGCTAAGCGAATTCCCAGATGCAGAAGCAGGAGTGCGGGAGCGAGGAGTCGAAGTTTGAGGTATCGTGATTGTGTGCTGATGGTGCCGGTAACCATCCGCTTCATTATGTAAGGCTAGTCGGGGCACAGAGCGCTGACTAGGGATTTCTACTATCAAAGGATGAACTTCAGAATGGCTAATCAGGTGGCGAATAATCAAGGCGCAGATCAATCACATATTTCTAGGCGCAGCGCTATCTGCGGCGTAGTTCTTGCCTCGTTGGGCTTAGCCATGGATTTCAGCACTGATTCAGCACAAGCTGCTACCGGCATCACCACAAATAAGGCTGGAAAATTAGTGATCACACTTGCTGCCAATAAAGCCTTGGCAAAAGTTGGCGGTAGCGTGATTGTCGGTCTTAACGATGGTTCTGAATTAGCGGTGGTGCGTACAGCTCCTGGCGTTAAAGGATTTGTCGCACTGAGCCTTACCTGCCCTCATAACCAAGCAACAGTGATGCAGCAAGGCAACGATTGGATCTGTCCTGCGCACGGCTCAGAATTTTCACTCTCCGGAAAACTACTTCGCGGCCCAGCGAGATCGGCACTTGCTACCTATCCACTCGCTGCGACCGCGAAGACGTTAACTATCGGTTAAAGCTGACTGGTTTTTACAAACCAGCCTTACATGCTGCAGCAAGCGCCTTGGTTGAAGCAGCAAGGGTTGCCTTAGCAGTTGCGTTTCCGCCACCAGCACCTGTAAGTGTGGTGAGTTGTGAGTTAAGTGTTGCAAGGTTTGCTTGAGCATTCTTGACTGCATTTGTCAGGATGTTCTGCTCGTGAGTCAAGATTCCGATCAATGAGTTGCGTTGTGTGATTGCTGATTGCCACGCTGTCTTATCTGCAGTGGATGTTGCTGCAGCAAGTGCGGTCTGGTCAGCAGCAACCTTGGCTTGTAGCGCAGTGATTGCAGCAGCAAGGCCGGTTGCGTAAATCTTTGTCTTTGTTGCCTGATCGGTATTAATGAAATATTGCTTTGAGTTGGCGGCATCAAGAGCTGCTTGCGCATTTGTGAGCTCGCTCTGGTTTGAGGTGATCGCGCTCTGTACTTGTGAAAGGACGCTTGAGCTGGTGGTGCTTGCTGAGAGAGCCACCTTGTAAGCAGAACCCTGGTTGATGCAATTAGAGGTCAACCAGATCAACTTGGTGCTGGTTGCAGAAGCAGGATTTGTGCCGCAGGTGTAGGTGGTTGCGCCACTCTTAGTTTTAGCACCAGCCACTGAGCAGGCGGTTCCTTGCTTGCCGGCTGCTGCTTGTGCAGGGGCAACGACTGTGGCAGCGGTCGCGGTAAGGAGAGTTGCAGCGAGTGCGAACCCTAGAAACTTCTTTGTTGTATTTTTCATGTGCCTTCATCCTCTTCGAGTTAGCTGCGTGCACGTCACGCCTTAATTCACTGTTGTAATTCTAGGGCGAAGCGCTGCGCGGGCTAGGGAAATTAGGGCCGGATACCGGTGAAATTACTGTGAATTTAGAGCAATTAAGGAGCAATAAGATTAGATCTGGAATATGTCCCAGTAGCTCAGTGGATAGAGCGACCGCCTCCTAAGCGGTAGGCCACGGGTTCAACTCCCGTCTGGGACACCACGGATTTATCCTGAAAATTATTTATTAATGAAGCTGTAACTAAGAGCCACGACTCCGACGAAGAGTGAAATCAGGGTCCCGGCTCGTGACCTAAGAAATGTTTGAGCCGGTTTCACAAAGGTGAGGGCCAGCAAAATCAGGCCCGGGAGAATGATGGCCAAGCTATGGAGCACGACATGTGGTTGAGCTCGTTGGTAATCCCAGTTAAGTAAGCCTGTTGCAATCATGGCGTAAGCACCCATGCGGTAGTTATTCATTTCAGGCCCCTCATGACTAGTGATTATAAGTTTGGATTATCTCTGGATAAAACAATAGCGGGAAGAGTTTCCTCTTCCCGCTATTGCCACTACTTTCGTAGGTAATTAGTGATCTTCTGCCATTCCTTCTGCAGCTGACTTCATGCGTGCAATACGGAAGATGGTGATACCGAATACGCACTTCGCAAGCACGTCAGCGACTGTGTAACCGATCTGACGATCTGTGAAGAGGTATGCCATTTGGTTCGCGCTTGGGTTCTTAACCAAGATTGGAATCAAATAGGAGATTGGGTATACGCCCCATGTTGCGATCAAGAGCAAACGCAAACGACCGACAGACGCTGCAACTCCTGCAGGCTGGCGCTCGAGTGACTTGCCAAGTTCTACGAACAATACGTAGAGGATGTACAAGAATGGAATTGTTGAAAGGATACCGAAGATAACCTTGGTGCCGTTGTTTGTTGAGATCTCACCTGGGTAACCAAGGATGATCATTGCTGCTGATGCAGGAACAAGGCGACCGATGAGTGACTTCGAAGCTTCCTTTGCAATTGCAAGTACTGCAATTGTCTCTACGAGAAGGAGAGGAACAGTGAGGATCCAGTCAACGTAGCGGTATGCCTCGTTGAATGCACCTTGCTGTGTTCCGATGGTCACTGCGTTTGCGTGTGATGCATCGTTGAAAGAGTTGAAGATACGGAAGTAGTGATATCCCGCGATGAATGTCACCATCGATGACATAACGAGGGCGCTGCGGTACTTAGGAAGTACGCGGCTTTGGCCAACCAATGTGTAAATGGTGCAAGCCAACATTGAGATAAGACCGAAGGAGAAAACGTTGTACAACGAACTCCATTGGCCGTTTGACAGTTGAAGCATGTGAAATGTCCTCCTGAAAAGGGAGCTATAAAGGGGATCCGGGTTTTCCCGGTAAATAACTCGTTGCCTTAAGTGTTAGGCATGGTGAGAGGGTTTGCCACTCGAAACTCAGCAATTTCTCACTTATTATTTATAACGGAATGTTGCAATTCCAGCGCAGATCTCAGATATTCAGCGCGTTACGATCAAATCTCGCTGTTGTGAGCATATGTGGGACTGTCAACGCCCACACGATGACGAGCGTCGACCACAAGAGCCCAGAACCAAATTGGTGCGAATCGCAGATCATCAGTGTGGCTGCAGCCACCAACGTTCCAGCAACAGCGTACAAACCGGGAAGGACGGCACCTCGATAGGCAGCTGCGATATCGCCCGCAATCGCTGCATGTCGAGCTGAATCGAGTTTTGGTACGAGCCGGGCGGTATGGCGTATTGCGTGCCAACAGCCAAAATAGAAGGCAAAGCATAGAAGCGGTGGTGCGATCAGCGACAAGAGTGCGATGAGAACCAGATCAACTGCGAGTCGATAAGCCTTACTGAATACCAAGACGATCAGACCGCAGACCGAAAGCAGCACTACCAACACGCGAAGCAGGTGATTTTCCGAACCTGCCCATTGGTTCAATCCAGGATGAATACGGTGCAGAGCGCTCAGCGCACGATGATCTGTAAGAGGTAACACAACGGGCAAAAAGCCAGATGGAAGTGCATACGCGCAGACGGTAAGCACAGTGAATTTCTTCTGCCCCGCCCACTCCTGCCATTCGTTTTCATACGAGGCGTCACCAAAACCAAAGTGAAGCGAGCTCATCACAAGCACTACCTGAAAGCCAACCAGATTCCAGTGCGCGATTACGAGACCACTCAGAAGTGCAATCGCCACATATCCAATGATGAAAGCTGCAAATCGTGTTCGAGGGCGGCTCGGGAGAGTTATCAAATGATCGATGGCGCCGTGAGGAATGCCAATCGCTAAGGCAATCAACGCTCCAACTATTTGAGCATCAAGTGGAATAGTTACACCGAAGATCGCAAGCGCTCCGCATACCAGCGCGCATGCCGCAATGGCTACCCGAGAGAATTTCTCCGCAGCCAGATAGACTTTTAGAAGTCCGGTGTTCATAGTTAAAGCGTAGGTGATCACACGGATCTATGTGAGCTGAAGGAGGTGGGTTGGCGTGGCGCATTATCACTACCTTCTTGTCCTCGCCTTTATCGCCGTTTGCGCACTTGGCGTATCACTTAGTTTTAGGTTGCGAGTTCCACGTTTTTGGCAGGCATTTATTCTGACGGATGCAGCGATTATGGCGCTCTACCTAGCGTGGGATTTCTGGGCTGTTGCACATAAAAACTGGAGTTTTGATTCAAGTCAAATACTCGGCGCTAAGTTACTGCATCGAATTCCGATCGAAGAGATTGCTTTTTTTATCATTGTTCCGCTGATGACAATCATTACTTATTTAGCACTCACCAAGTTGTTATCCAAAACTAAATTTGTGAGCGACCATGATCTATTCTGATATCGCACTAGATGCAGTGTTAGTTGCGGTTCTGACTGATCTCTTTCTGCTGCGCACCCAATTGTTGACGCGAGGAATTTTTTGGTTGACCTACGGCTTAATTCTGCCGTTTCAACTCCTAACAAATTGGTGGCTCACCTCTAAAAATATTGTGATGTACTCATCGTCGGAGATCATTGGAAAACGTATAGCCGGTGCGCCAATAGAAGATTTGCTCTTTGGATTTTCTATGATTTTAGCGACGCTCAGTCTTTGGGTATTTATCACCCGAAAACTTAACCTTGGAAAACAACAGTCCGATCGCCCACTCTGAAAATTCGATCTTCGGCATAAAGTTTCACTGCCTTTGAAAGTACGCGACGTTCTATATCTCGGCCGAGCGCAATCAAATCTTCTGGACGAGCGCTATGAGTTACGTGCGCAACATCTTGTTCGATGATTGGTCCTTCATCAAGATCTGGTGTAACGAAGTGAGCGGTAGCTCCGATGATTTTTACACCGCGGGCATGTGCTTGGTGATACGGCTTGCTGCCCTTGAAGCCAGGCAAGAATGAATGGTGAATGTTGATGACGCGGCCCTCGAGGGTGCGACACAACTCCGGTGAAAGAATTTGCATGTAGCGAGCGAGCACAACAAAATCGATCTTCTCGGATTCAACTGTAGCCAGGATCTTTGCTTCTGCAGCAGCCTTCTCTTTACCCAGGAAAATAAATGGCAAGCCATGAGATTCGACGAGTTCACGGAGATCTTCGTGATTAGACATTACGGCTGGAATCTCAACTGGAAGCTCACCGAGTTCTTGCAAATAAAGCAGGTCGCGTAGGCAATGGCTCTCTTTTGTTACCAAAACCAGGGCGCGCTTTTTAGAGGCGCTCTGACGAATATGAAGTGAAGGCTTGAGGTGCGCCAGTCCGTTGGTGATCGCGCTGGTTGCATCGGCCAAGGATTGAGAAGTCTCAAAGCGGGTGCGCATCACAAAGATGTTGGTGTCAGTATCAGTAAATTGTTGGTTCTCGATGATGTTGCCATCGGCTGCCAACACAGCGCTCGTCATCGAGTGCACAATTCCGGGCTGGTCCTGGCACTGCAGCGAGACGATCAAATCCATGCGCAAAGTCTAATGGTCGCTCAGAGTGCGTCACCGCAGTCTGTACTGGCAAGGCCAAGCGGGATTAGAATGAGTGTATGGAAAGCCCGGACGAAAAGATTATTCCGCTACGAACAAGCGATGAGTCCACGCCAGATCCACGCGATTACGAAGATCAGAGTTCGCGCGATGCACAGATTGCGGCGGATAAACCGCCACACCACGGCTAAATCGGTTATTCCCCGCCAACTGGGCGAGAGTCGGTCTTGTAGAAACCAGAGCCTTTAAAAACGATACCTACATTTCCGTAGACCTTTTTCACCTCGCCGCCGCACTCTGGACAGATGGTCACCGGCGCATCGGAAAATGACTGGACCAGTTCAAAGGCATGGTCGCATTTCACACAGGCATATTGATAGGTCGGCATGGTCTAAGTGTAAAGAAGTGAGAGGATAGGTTCTAATCGAAGGCTTCTTGGGTCGAAAGGGTTTAGATCTGTGAGTAAAACCGCGTTGAAAGTAGCTCCGCTAGCCGCACTTCGCAGCCTCTTTCTAGCAGGC
>Ga0007852_1000243_pt1 | contig 17929 bp, 17 predicted proteins | sample CryBogCBH28Sep08_FD_71227 | JGI IMG/M metagenome (GOLD analysis project Ga0007852, IMG submission 71227) | Freshwater microbial communities from Crystal Bog, Wisconsin, USA - CBH28Sep08 | ecosystem: Environmental > Aquatic > Freshwater > Lake | place: Crystal Bog, Wisconsin, USA | collected...
CCGTTCGCGAACTCAACATTGCTGGCAGCCCTGCCCAAAATTGGATTAACGATCATTTGGTCTACACCCACGGGTTTGGATTTGTTGCCTCGCCAACAAATGTGGTCGATGCAGATGGCAAGCCAAGTTTCACGGTTGGCAACATTCCACCATCGAATGGTCTTGGTGCCTTTGAACCTCGCATTTATTTCGGTGAGAACGTTCCGGGGTATTCGATCGTTGGCGGAACAGCAAAGAGCACACCAAATGAGCTCGATTATCCAGATGATTCGCAGGCAACAGGTCAGCAGAACTACACCTATGCTGGCAAAGGCGGCGTCCCTATGGGAAGCTTCTTTGATCGCTTGCTATTCGCTATCAAATATAAAGATCAGCAGATCTTGCTTTCCAATTTGATCAATAAAGATTCCAAGATTCTCTTTGATCGTTCACCGCTTGTGCGCGTGCAAAAAGTTGCGCCATGGTTGACCCTAGATGGCAACCCTTATCCAGCTGTTGTGAACGGTCGAGTTCTCTGGGTTGTTGATGGCTACACCACCAGCGCGGGCTACCCTTATGCTGCTAACGAAAACTTGGCGACCGCCACCACAAACTCCATCACAGATAACTCAACTTCTGTTACTACCTTGCCTAATCAGAATGTGAATTACATTCGTAACTCAGTCAAAGCAACGGTCGATGCTTACGACGGCACGGTTACGTTGTATCAATGGGATACCAACGATCCAGTTCTTAAAACATGGAGCAAGGCCTATCCTGGAACGGTTAAGCCAAAGAGTGCGATCCCAGCAGCTCTGCTTGATCACATTCGCTACCCAGAAGGTCTCTTTGAAGTTCAACGCGATGTATTGAGTACCTATCACGTTGATAGCGCTACGGCGTACTACGGCGGACAAGACTTCTGGCGCGTGCCATCTGATCCATCGTCTAATGGCGCGAACGCCGGCAATCAGCCTCCGACCTATCAGACCTTGCAGCTACCTGGTTCACCAAGCTCGAACTTCTCGCTCTCTACCTCGTTTGTTCCACGCGGTGGTCGTCAGAACCTCACGGCCTTTGCAGTTGTGAACTCTGATGCAGGTCCTGATTACGGAAAAATTACAGTTCTGCAGTTACCTCGATCTACAAACATTGCAGGACCATCACAAGTGGCATCTAACTTCGAAGCTAATCCAACCGTTGCGCAAACGCTCTCGCTCTTGCGTCAAGGTGGTTCAGATGTAGTGCTCGGCAACATGTTGACGCTGCCAGTGGGAAGCGGTCTGCTTTACATTCAACCTGTATATGTGAAAGCAACATCGAATGCTTCTTCTTACCCACTCTTGCAAAAAGTGTTGGTCTCTTTCGGTGATCAAATTGGATTCGGAAACACCTTGCAAGATGCACTCAATCAAGTATTCGGCGGAAGTTCTGGTGCAACTGTAAATAGTTCTACCGGTGCTGTTTCTGGATCGACATCGGTTGCTCCTGGAACATCGTTGAAGCAAGCACTTGCAGATGCACAAGCTGCTCTTGCGGCCGCAAATCAAGCACTCAAGAACGGTGATTTCTCAGCGTACGGAACTGCTCAGAATCAACTGAAGAGTGCGATTGCAGCAGCAATTACCGCTGAAGGTAAGTAATTCAACCCTCAAAACTATTCAGTTTGGGTTATTGCGTCATATCTCGTAGTATTGGGCTACCGACGCGGGGTGGAGCAGCTCGGTAGCTCGCTGGGCTCATAACCCAGAGGTCATAGGTTCAAATCCTGTCCCCGCTACTATGAATTACCTTTACGACCCATCTCCTGATGCGCTCGTTGCACTCTGTGCAGAGAAAACAGTTGCTGCTATTGCCGACGCTTGGCGCGATCTTCGCCGGGCTCAAATTGTTATTACTGGTGGTCGCACTGGATTCGCTAGCGCTAAGGCCATCGATCAAGCGCTCTTTCGCCTGATTCGTGAGAACGAGAGCTTTGAAGGCTCGGTTGTTCACATCTGGTTTAGCGATGAACGCTTTGTTCCTGTCGGAGATCCGCTACGTAACGATGCAGATTTAATCTCGGCTTTCTCACTCACTCGTTCGCATTGCGTCTTTCATACCGTCTCTGGCACCGGCCCAGTTGCCACTGCAGCCAGCGACTACGCAAAAGAGCTCGAACTCGAAATTGGAAGCAAGGCCTTTGACGCGGTCGTGCTTAGCATGGGTGAAGATGGCCATATCGCTTCGCTCTTCCCAGGGCTACTCAATCCAGAAGAACCTAAGGCAGCGATTGCGGTAGAAAATTCGCCGAAAGAGCCGCCGATTCGAGTATCACTCTCACTTGCACGCCTCGCTCACGCTCACTCGATTTACATTTTCTGCATCGGAGAGGGCAAAATAGAGGCACTCGAGACCGTTCAACGTGGACCGGTTGGCTTGTTAGACAAGAGTTCACCCAGCGGACAGATATTTATCCTGACCGACCTCACCATCAATACTCTTTAATTAGCTGCTAAATAAAAACTCAGGGAGAAGACAGAGATGACCGTGCAAATTACTATTGTTGGACTTGGTCGCATGGGCGCAAATATCGCTCGTCGCATTAAGGCTCACGCCACAACACCTATCAACATCAGTGTCTTTGACGTCAATCCTGAAACTGTAAAGAGCGTTGCAGCAGAAGGCTTCACCCCGCTCGCATCTCTCGCAGATCTTTCGCAATATAACGATGCAGCAAATCCTCAATTTGTGTGGGTGATGGTTCCTGCAGAAGTTACACAACAGACTATTCATGCTGTGGCAGAGCATCTCGCTGCGGGCTCAACCATCATTGATGGTGGCAATACCTTCTATCGCGATGACATTGCTAATGCGCAATGGCTTGCGACTAAAGGAATCAACTTTGTCGATGTAGGAACAAGCGGCGGCGTCTATGGCCTTGAGCGCGGATACTCATTGATGATCGGCGGCGACAAGGCAATTGTCGAGCGCCTTGATCCAATTTTTAAGGCAATGTGCCCAGGCGTCGAGTCAGCAGAGCGCACCCCTGGAAAAGATGGCGCACCATCGCAAGCGGAGTACGGCTATTACCACTGCGGACCAATTGGTTCAGGCCACTTCATTAAGATGGTTCACAACGGAATTGAATATGGCGCAATGGCTGCATATGCAGAGGGTCTTAACTTGATCCACGCCGCTGCCCAAGGAATTAAGCACCCAACTGCGGTTGGCGACCACATCGAAACTAGGTACGAATTCAACATGGCTGACATCACCGAAGTGTGGCGTCGTGGCTCAGTTGTGGCGTCATGGTTGCTCGATCTCACTGCAACTGCCTACGAAGAAGATCCAGAGCTAGCATCCTATGAAGGGTCGGTCTCAGATTCAGGTGAGGGTCGTTGGACAGTTCAGACTGCGATTGATGCAGGCGTACCAGCCAACGTGTTGAGCGCATCGCTCATGGGACGTTTCACCTCCCGTCAGAACGATCTCTATGCAAACAAGGTTTTGTCAGCAATGCGTAAGAAGTTCGGTGGCCACGTGGAAGCGAAGAAGAAATAAATGAGCGCTCGTAGAGTAAAAATTGAAGAAGCTGATGTACTCGTTCTCTTCGGCGCAACCGGTGACCTTGCCAAAAAGAAGCTATTCCCAGCGCTTTACAGCATGGCAAAGCATGATTCGCTCAACTGCGATGTCGTTGGCGTCGCTTCAACTAAGTGGAATCACGAACAATTCGTTGCCCACGCAGTAGAAGCAATTAGCAAAGTTTTCCCTGATCCAGATCCAAAGATTTTGGCCGAGCTCGACCTAGAACTCAACCTTGTCGTCGGTGACTACTCCCAAGACAAGCTCTATGAAGATCTAGCAGAGACTTTGAAAGATAAAAAGCATCCGGTCATCTATCTTGCTATTCCGCCTGCATTCTTCGGAAATGTCACCAAGGGTCTAGCTCGCGTAGGCCTCACCGAGCGTTGCCGCTTGGTTGTTGAGAAGCCATTCGGTCGCGATCTACAGAGCGCTATTAAGTTGCAAGATGAACTCGAAGAAGTTCTTACCGAAGATCGCATCTTCCGTATCGATCATTACCTTGGAAAAGAATCCGTTGAAGATATTTTGGTCTTCCGCTTTGCGAACTCCCTCTGGGAGCCGCTCTGGAACCACCGTTACATCAGCAGCGTTCAGATCACCATGTCAGAAGATTTTGGCGTGGAAGGTCGTGGAGCTTTTTACGACGGCGTCGGTGCTATCCGCGACGTTCTTCAAAACCACCTCTTGCAGGTACTCGCTCTGATTGCGATGGAACCACCAGCAGATCTCTCTTCTCAAAATATGGAAGATGAAAAGCTCAAGGTCTTCCGCGCAATTCCACAGCTCCATCCAGACAGCGTGGTCCGTGGTCAATACGTTGGCTTCCTCGATGAAGCTGGTGTTGCTGCTGGATCAACCACCGAGACTTATGCTGCAGCAGTAGTTCATATTGATAACTGGCGCTGGTCTGGCGTTCCGTTCTATCTGCGCACAGGTAAGGCGCTTGCCGAAACTACTCTTGAAGTTATTGTTGAATTTAAGCAACCACCTCGCATGCTCTTTGCTGAAACACAAGTTGGTTCACCAAACTTGCTTCGCTTCCGCTTAGGTAAAGGCGATGGTGTAGATATTGAACTTCAAGCGAAGTCACCAGGAGATTCGCTGAAGACAGAGCCAGTCAAGCTCACAGTGGAATTCTCTGCAGCCTTGGGTGAGCGCCAAGAAGCGTACGAACGCCTCTTGCGTGCTGCTATTGCGGGCGATCACAAGCGCTTTACTCGTATCGACTCTGTCCTAGAGACCTGGCGCATTGTTGAGAAAGTCATCAATAACGAGCCGCATCTCTTCCCTTATTTCAAGGGTTCATGGGGACCAGAGCGCGCAGAAGAACTCACGCCAAACGGTTGGCTCGAGCTCTAATTCTTGGCTGAGCTACTCAGGCTAAATGCTGCATACGCTAACGCGTCGATGGCAAATACCTGATCTGCACCTGCTTCGATCGCTGCAGTAATGTCGCGTGGAAATGGCATAGTCGCGCGCGCAATGAGTTCGGGTGAACCGAGCAGAAGCGTTGCACCGCTATCACTTACTTTGGCAGCCCTGGCACCATCACTCTTCTGTGAAAATTGTTTGAGTACACAACTAGTGGTGCCACGTTCCTGGAGAAATTCAAGCAGCGCCAACTCTGCTGGCCCGGCAGATTCAGTCACCAATCCAGCTAAATACGTGGTGATCTGAGCTGCTGCTCGATCTGTCTTGGATGAGTTGGCGAGCGGTGATTCGACAAGCACAAAATTGTTGACGCTCCACGTAGGTAGTTCTGGTGTTTGGACATCTTCTTGAATTGCAGCTGAACTCTTCTTCTTTTTACCGAACCAGAGAAACTTCATGAGTTAAGCGCCTTCAAGAACTCTGCATGCAGCAACCCATTTGATGAGACGCCATTGCCGCCATGCGCACCAGGTTTTCCTTCGAGGTTGGTGAATGAACCGCCGGCTTCGCGAACAATAATGTCGAGCGCCGCCATATCCCAGAGTGCAAGTACTGGTTCTACTGCAATATCAACCGCACCTTCTGCGACCAACATATGTGACCAGAAGTCACCGAGCCCACGCGTGCGCCAAATCCTCTCTTGCAGCGCCAACATTGCGCCCTTGCGCTCACCCCAGCCAATAAGGTCAGAGTAGGAGAGCGATGCATCGGCAAGGTTCTTCACGCCCGAAACCTGAATCTTTCGAGGAACGCCGTTATTTTCGCTGACAAATGCGCCATACCCTTGCGCTGCATGCCAACGGCGATAAAGCGCCGGAGAACTAACAACTCCAACAACGACTTCGTGTTGCGGATTGCAGAGCCCAATCAGAGTGGCCCAGGTAGGGATGCCGCGGAGAAAATTCTTGGTGCCATCAATCGGATCGATCACCCAGTAATACTGATCGCCGCTTAAGTCAGGTGTTCCAAACTCTTCACCAACGATGAGATCGTTCGGACGCTTGCTCGCTAGTAGGTCGCGGATCGCGCTCTCCGTTGCCTTGTCGGCATCGGTCACAGGAGTGAGATCAGGTTTTGTTTCGATCACAAGATCGACTGCCTGGTAACGATTCATGGTGATGGCATCAGCTCGCTCAGCGAGTTCTAGCGCTAGCAGTAAATCGGCCTGTAAATCGCGAGTGGTGCTCATGCCTCTAGTTTACCTTCACGCAACAAGCCACGAAGGTTCGCTAGCCGAGCCAGCGCAGCGCTATCTGTGATCATGACGTTGAGAGCGCAATCGGGTTCATCGTGACTGCAATTTCGCGGACAGTGTTCGATCGCTTCACGAAATTCTGCAAAAGCTCCGATTACGCGAGATCGCTCAACGTGAGCCAGGCCGAAGGAGCGCACGCCAGGGGTGTCGATAATCCAGCCATTCTTCTCATTGAGTTCAAGCGCGATTGCACTCGATGAGGTGTGGCGGCCGCGACCCGTCACATCATTTACGTCACCGGTGGCGCGATTAGCGCTCTCGACGAGCGCGTTCACAAGAGTTGATTTGCCGACGCCGGAGTGACCGAGCAGCACTGTTCGTTTGTTTGCTAACTTGGTCCGCAGATCTGCCAGGTTGCCACCCCGCTGCACCGCAATATGGTCAATACCCAAGTCTTTATACGGTGCTAGAAATTCCGCAGGATCAGCTAAGTCGCACTTGGTCATCACGATGAGCGGCTTAATTCCTTGATCAAATGCCACAACGAGCGCGCGATCAACGAAACCATGCCGTGGTTCAGGGTTCGCGACCGCCAACACGATAGCGATCTGATCTACGTTAGAAACAATCATCCGTTCAAAACCGGCATCATCCTCAACGGTTCTGGTCAAAACATTGAGGCGTTGTTCTACGGCAACGATGCGAGCAAGAGTTCCCTCAGCGCCAGAGAGATCACCTACAATGCGAACGAGATCACCGACAACAACTGATTTTTTGCCGAGCTCGCGTGCCTTCATGGCGGTTACTTCTTGACCAGTAGTTTCGAGTAAGCAGGTAGAACGACCTCTATCTACTGCAATAACTCGGGCTAAATCCGCCGCCGAATAATCAGGGCGATCTTTGGTACGAGGCCGCGACGATCGCTTGGGACGAATGCGGACATCGTCTTCGTCATATTCGCGAGGAGTCACTGGCCGCCAGCAAGGAGTTCGGCCCATGCACCAGGAAAATCTGGCAGGGTCTTTTTGGTTGTAGCAATGTTTTCAACGCGCATTCCTTCAACGCGTAGCCCCAGCATTGCGCCCGCGGTAGCTAAGCGATGATCTTCATAGGTGTGAAAAACACCGGCGCGAAGTGGTTGCGGGTTAATCCGGAGCGCGGTTGGCTCTTCGGTGACATCTCCGCCAAGCGCGTTGAGCTCGGTTGCTAGCGCAGCAAGTCGATCGGTTTCGTGCAGGCGCAAATGGCCAATTCCGCGCAGATAAGACGGTGAATCAGCGAGGGCGCAGAGCGCAGCAATAGAGGGAGTCAGTTCGCCGACATCATGCAAATCAATATCGATTCCGTGAATTGTCCCTGTTCCGCTAATTGCCACATCATTTCCGACAAACTCAACACGTGCACCCATCTGGGTAAAAATATCGCGGAGTGAATCTCCTGGTTGTGTTGTGGACTTTGGCCAATCGCGAATGAGAACTCGTCCACCAGAGATCATTGCAGCTGCCATAAATGGTGCAGCATTTGAGAGATCTGGTTCAATCACAGATTCCGAGCCATGCATGACGGCCGGAGAAACTTTCCAAGAATTTTCGCCCACTTCGACGTGGACCCCTTTCTCTCGCAGCATGCCAACGGTCATTTCAATATGTGGCATGGAAGGCAGAGATGTTCCGGTATGAATAACGGTGATGCCTTCTTTAGTAGCAGGCGCGACGAGAAGCAGAGCTGAAATAAATTGCGAGGAGGAGGTGGCATCGACTTCTACTGTGCCACCTGCGAGTTGGCCATGCGCATTCATGGTCATCGGCAAGCTGTATCTAGCACCATGCTCGATCAGCACACCGAGTGATTCCAACGCGGCAATAACAGGACCGAGTGGGCGTTCATGCGAACGCGCATCGCCATCAAAGTGAATAAGCCCATTCGCCATTGCTGCTACTGGTGGCAAGAAGCGCATGACGGTGCCGGCGTTACCGACATCGATCTGAGCTGGACCAAAGAGTGGGGCAGGAGTGACGGTGAGATCGCCGTTTGCGGCTTCTTCAATTCCAATGCCGAGCGCTTTGAGTCCGCCAATCATCAGTGCAGAGTCGCGCGAATGTAGTGGTCTGCGAAGAAGTGAAGGGGAATCACAGAGGGCGGCCAGGATCAGCGCGCGATTGGTTACCGACTTAGAACCAGGGATCGTGATCGATGCATCGACCGGGGTGAGGCCCCGAAATGGCGCAGCCCAGAGCTCTTCGTGCTGGGTTGATGCCGTCGCTGTCATATCGGAATCTTACTCGGGAATATCCGGGGAGTAGATGTGGTTAATTAAGTATGGCGGTAGCCTTATGTCCAATGGACGAGCAGATAAGCGGTGAGTTGGCGGTTGTTGATCCGACAACCGAAACTTTGGCGCAGAAAAAAGCTCGCTTTGAGCGCGACGCCTTTGAATTCACCAACCAGCTCTATGCCGCTGCGCTTCGCTACACCAAGAATCCGCATGATGCGCAGGATTTGGTGCAGGACACCTATGCGAAGGCATTCACCTCTTTTCACCAATTTACGCCGGGCACAAACCTCAAAGCCTGGCTCTATCGAATTCTGACTACAACCTTCATCAACTCGTATCGCAAAGAGCAGCGCCGACCGCAGATCGCTGCGGGCGAGCTAGAAGATTGGCAGATCCATGACGCTGCCAGTCACACCAGCGATCAGGGTCGTTCGGCCGAAGATGAGGTTCTAGATAATTTGACCGATGGCGATGTGAAGACCGCGCTCGCCGCACTCCCAGAAGAATTTCGCATGGCTGTCTATCTCGCCGATGTCGAAGGATTTTCTTATAAAGAGATCGCAGAGATTGTTGGCGTGCCAGCGGGAACCGTGATGTCACGGTTGCACCGTGGCCGCAAGCTCCTGCGCGAAGCCTTGGCCGATTATGCAAAGGAACGCGGCTTTAACAAGAGCGGCGCAAAAGGAGGCGACGATGAGTAACCTAGAAATCGCCTGCAACGATGTGCAGCAGACCATCTTCCTCTTCATCGACCACGAGCTTCCTTCTGAAGAGCAGTACCCGATCTTTGAGTTCCACTTCCAACAGTGTCCGCCCTGCCATGAACTCTTGGAACATGAGCGCGCAGCCTTGATCCTGATGCAGAACTTGCTACGCGGAACCTGCAACGAGAGTGCTCCACAAGAGCTCCATGATCGGATTCAAGAGACCATCAATAGCCTTGCCGATAGCTCATTTACTCATGCCACATCAGTGGAATTCTTCTCACAGACCACCATTACAGAATTCACCTTTGATGGCACCACCTCATTCTCGGTAACTCAAGAGTTCACGCAAGAGATTCGCCACGAATTTCCAAACGAGTAAATTCACCGCTTTTTTACGCTAGCCCTATAAGTTATTGGGCGTGGCAACCAATGAAGCAGCAGCTACACCGGGGGAAGTAATGCTCGGTGCCGTTGGCATGGCTTCACTCACCGTACGACCGCTGGATACCGGCATCGCCTTGGGATTTAGCGATCTACCGGTCTTAGCCACCAGCGCGACTATCTCTGTTATTGAAAGCGCCTGCACCGCTGCGATTGCCGAACATTTAGAAAATACCCACACCTCATTCACCGTGGGAGTAGCTGTTCAGGTTCGCGGAACCGTGAGTGTGGGTAGCGAAGTTCGTGCGCTGGTGCGCGCCGCCGAACTAGAGAATGACGTCTTGCTCTTTGATTGTGAAGTTCATCAGGATCAACGAATAATCGCCGTTGCGCAATTGCAACGGCGATTAGTAGATCGTGTTTCTTTTATGGCTCGTAGCGCTGCAGAAAATCTGCGCTCTACCGATGTAGCCAGTTAATTAATCTAAATTAATTAAGCCTTCTTTGTTGCCCAGAAAATCTCGGCAATCTCATCGATCTTTGCGAGCAACTTATCTGCTACTGCAACATCGTTTGTTCCCTTTGTTCCGCCAGCGCCAGCAAGCTTGGTCGCTTCGTTAAATAGGGTGTTGAGTTGTGGATAGGCTTCAAAGTGAGGTGCCTTGAAGTAGTCGGTCCAGAGTACCCAGAGGTGGTGCTTGACCATCTCAGAACGCTCTTCCTTCACAGCAACCGCGCGTGACTTGAAGTCAACATCGCTGCTTGCTGCGTACTTTTCCATAGCAGCCTTGACTGAAAGCGCTTCGATCTTTGCTTGAGCTGGATCGTAGACACCGCAAGGTAGATCGCAGTGTGCGTATCCAACGAGTGTTGGCTTGAACATAGGTACTCCTTCATATCTCGAGTGAAAAACCTTTGGCCTTAGTGGCAGACTACTACCCTCATGAGCACACTTCCATTTGAGCTAAAAACATCGCTAAAAACCATTGAAGTAAGCGGTTCTTCGATGTCGCCTAAATATCACCACGGTGACTGGCTGCTCTTTCGCTCTATCCGTTTTGGCAGCCGTGGCAAAGCCCCGAAGTTACACAAGCTCATTGCCTTGGTTGGCAGGGTAGTGGTGGTCGAGCGCGATGAGATGCCAGGTATCTACCTGATCAAACGCGCAATCCGTGTTGAAGAAAGCGGCCTTTGGGTGGAAGGCGATAACAAGAGCGCGAGCACTGATTCACGTAATTGGGGCGTTGTTCGTCCCCACGAAATTCGTGGCGTGGTGCTACTTCGCTACAAAGCCAGCTAGCGCTTACTAGACGTTAGCGCGTGAATGCTTCGGTGATCAGCGCGTGCTGCTCTTCCTCGTGCAAATGATGTGAACCAGTTGCAGGGCTTGCAGTTGCACGACGAGAAACGCGACGCAAGGTACGACCATCCAGAGCCTCAAAGGTATTGAGCGCAACGAATGGGTATGGACCTTGGTTAGCAGGTTCATCTTGAACCCAGAGCAAGTTCGCTTGTGGATGCTTGTTCGCAACTTCCATGAACGCATCGAGTGGGAATGGATAGAGCTGCTCTACTCGCACAATTGCGGTTGAGTGCTCACCAAGCTTGGCGCGTTCTGCCACGAGATCCCAGTAGACCTTGCCAGAGCAGTAGATGACTCGGCTGGCATTTGTCACAGTCGTGTCATCGATCAGTGGCTTGAATGTGCCAGTTGTGAAATCGGTAAGTGATGATGCGGCTGCTTTAAGGCGGAGCATCGACTTAGGTTCAAAGACGATCAATGGACGACGAGCGTTGTTCTTCATATGCCAACGAAGGAGATGGAAGTACGACGCTGGGGTAGAAGGTTGTGCCACAGTCATGTTCTGTTCGGCGCAGAGCGCTAAGTAGCGTTCGATGCGAGCAGATGAGTGATCTGGTCCTTGTCCTTCATAACCATGAGGCAAGAGCAAGGCGACAGAGGAACGCTCGCCCCACTTTTGTAGGGCGGAAGAGACAAATTCATCGATGATCGATTGGGCGCCGTTGGCGAAATCACCAAACTGAGCTTCCCACAGAACTAGAGCGTTTTCGCGCTCGACCGAGTATCCATATTCGAATCCCATCGCAGCGTATTCAGAGAGGAGCGAGTCGAATACGAAGAACTGGTTATCGTTGTTGATGAGCGAACGTAGTGGGAACCAATCCGCACCGGTGTTCTGATCGACGATCACTGCGTGACGATTCGAGAATGTGCCACGACGGACATCTTGACCGGCAAGTCGGATTGGGTGACCTTCGAGCAAGAGCGAACCGAATGCGAACATCTCACCGGCAGCCCAGTCGACAGTGCCTTCATCCAACATCTCCACGCGCTTAGCGAGTTGTGGTGCCAAGCGTGGGTGGACGGTGAAGTTCTCTGGTGTGGCAACTTGAGTTGCAGCGATTGTGCGAAGAGTTGCCTCATCCACCGACGTATTGACGGTGAGTGGGTCTGGCGCTGATGGCACATCGAAGTGGGAGTTGTGCTCTGGTTCAACATTGTGAACAGAGGCATAGACCGCATCGAGCTGTGCCTGGTAGTCGCGCAAAACTTCTTCAGCTTCTTCGACCGCGATGTCGCCACGACCGATCAGTGCTTCGGTATAGAGCTTGCGAGTGCTGCGCTTGGCATCAACCAACTTGTACATCATTGGTTGGGTGAAGCTTGGCTCATCGCCTTCATTGTGACCGCGACGACGGTAGCAAACCATGTCGATCACAACATCCTTATTAAATTTCTGACGGTATTCAAAGGCCAAACGACCTACGCGAACCACTGATTCTGGATCATCACCGTTGACGTGGAAGACCGGTGCTTGAATCATGCGTGCGATATCGGTGGCGTATGTTGAAGAACGGGCAGCATGTGGCGAGGTGGTGAATCCAACTTGGTTGTTGACCACAATGTGGATAGTTCCGCCGGTGCGATAGCCCTTAAGAAGTGAGAGGTTCAAGGTTTCAGAGACGATTCCTTGACCAGCAAATGCAGCATCACCGTGGATCAAGATTGGCATTACGGAATAAGCCTTCTCGACGTTGAGCTGGTCTTGCTTGGCGCGAACAATTCCTTCAAGGACTGGGTTAACAGCTTCTAGGTGTGAAGGGTTCGCTGCAAGATAAATCTTGGTTGAATTGCCCGAGTCGTTGGTGAAGACGCCCTTGTTACCAAGGTGATACTTCACATCGCCAGAACCATGCACTGCGTTATCGGCGTAGTTTCCTTCGAACTCTTGGAAGATCTGGCCATATGACTTGCCGGCAATATTTGCCAAAACGTTTAAGCGACCACGATGCGGCATACCGATACATACTTCTTCGAGTCCTTCATCGGCAGAACTAGAGAGAATTGCATCGAGCAATGGAATCAACGATTCGCCGCCTTCGAGCGAGAAGCGCTTTTGACCAACATACTTGGTCTGCAAGAAAGATTCGAAAGCTTCGGCGGAATTAAGTTTGCGCAAGATCCGAAGTTGTTCTTCGCGTGGTGTGCGAGGCGCACCCACTTCGACGTGTTCTTGCATCCAGACGCGCTCTTCTGGATTCTCGGTGTACATGTATTCAACACCGATCGTGCGGCAATATGAATCACGCAATATTCCAAGAATCTTACGCAACTTCATAAATGGCTTTCCGCCAAATCCGCCAGTTGCGAATTCGCGATCAAGATCCCAGAGTGAAAGTCCGTGTGTCACAACATCCAAATCTGGATGGCTGCGTTGCTTGTACTTCAGCGGATCGGTGTCGGCCATCAAATGACCAAAGGTGCGATACGCCTCGATCAACTTTTGAACGCGAGCTGTCTTGCTGATCTGATCATCCTTGGAGAACTGGAAGTCAACAGCCCAACGAATTGGCTCGTAAGGAATGCGTAGGGCAGCAAAGATCTCGTCATAGAAACCTTCGGCGCCAAGCAAAATTTCGTGGATCCGGCGCAAGAAGTCACCGGATTGTGCGCCTTGAATGACGCGGTGATCGTAGGTGCTTGTCAGTGTGATTGTCTTAGAGATCGCAAGGTTTGTCAGAGTCTCTTCGCTCGCACCTTGGAATTCAGCTGGGTAATCCATTGCGCCAACGCCGAGGATGAGGCCCTGTCCTTGCACCAAACGAGGTACTGAGTGAACAGTTCCGAGTGTTCCTGGGTTGGTGAGCGAAACGGTTGTCCCCGCATAATCTTCAACGGTCAGAGTGCCGCCGCGTGCTTTGCGAACAGTCTCTTCATAGGAAGCCCAGAACTGTCCGAAATCAAGATCTTCACAACCTTTAATTGACGGAACAAGAAGTTGGCGAGTTCCATCTGGCTTTGCTAAATCGATTGCAATACCGAGGTTGATATGTTCCGGGCGACCGATTGCAGGTTTGCCATCGATCTCGCCATAAAACGCATTCATCTCTGACATAGCGCGAAGCGCCTTGATCATTGCGTAACCGATGATGTGGGTGAAGGAAACTTTTCCACCACGGCCGCGAGCCAAGTGATTATTAATAACGGTGCGGTTGTCGATCATCAACTTCGCTGGAATTGCGCGCACGCTTGTTGCAGTTGGAACTGTGAGCGATGCTTCCATGCTCTGTACAACGCGAGCGCCGACACCACGAATTGGTTCGAGTGATGATGCACCTGGTGTCGCCAAAGTTGGAATTGGTTTTACAACTGGATCGGCAGGAGTTTGTGCTGCACTCGCTGCTGGCGGTGTGACAACTTTTTGTGGAGCGGCTGCGACCGGAGTTGCAACTGGCGCTACTGGTGCTGCCGGAGCAAGTGGCGCAGCAGGAGTTGCTGATACTTGAATCGGAGTTGGAACTACTGGCGGTGTGGTTGAGTTCGAAGACTTAGGAATTGGCGGAGTTCCAGGAGCTGGCTTAGCAGCAGCTGCGGCTGGTGTGTAATCCGCGAAAAAGTCCCACCATGCCTTATCGACTGATGAAGGATCTTGTTGGTAACGCTCATACATCTCATCGACGAGCCATTCATTAGGCCCGAAGGATCCACCGAAATGGTTGGCTGGTGTGTGTGATTCGTTAGCTGCCGACACTGGCACTTTCTCCGCTCTATTTGAGAATGAGCCAATCTTAATAGTCTTTCGGAGCTCTTACTCCCGGTAGCCAAGGAGGGTGGCAAAAAGGGTGGAAAAGGAGAGCAGGCCAAGGGGGATGGCCCCGATATAGAACTTCCCACTGACCATGAAATAGGAGACCCCGAGGGCAATTCCGTTGGCCAGAACAGCCGGAGCCCGGCCCCAGTGTTTGCCAGATTTATAGGAGAGCGAACAGGCGAAGAGGCCAGCTGCCCCGATTGCCAGCGCGATGAAATCTCCGACCAAGGCCAGTGGGGCGCTCAGCGGCTTATTGCGAATGGCAGTGAGTAGGGCCAGGTAGAGGATCAGGGCCAACAAGATGAGTGACTCAAAGCGGAGCAGATAGATCGCCCAGGTGCGGCAGCGGGTGTAGAGCTTCTCGCTAATGGCCATGCGGTGATCTTATTCCAATTTATGAGAAAGCCCCTAGGCTCCTAGTTATGGTTGACCTCCGCGATCTTGAACGCAGAAATGACGGAGTGAGCGACGCCCTGACGCTGACGATGGCGCCACAACTCTTTCATCACAACCTCAAGCGCGAGCTAGCGGCGGCGCAGCGCGAAGCCCGCGATCTCAGCGTCCTTGCGATCAACCTCAAGCCCGAGGCTTTCACCGACCTTGCTGATTTTTCGCAGGCCCTGATTTCGCTCGCCTTTTTGCTGCGAAGCGAACTACGTGGTGGTGACTTTTTCGCGCGCATCTCAGATGGTGGATTTTGGGCGGTGCTACGAACCGGTCCGGAGCATGATCGCGAAGTGGCTGCGGTGATCGAGCGGCTTGCGCTCGCTGCTCGCACCGATCTCGATTATTACATCGTTGCTCGCAAGCAGGGCTCCTACGATGAGTGGATTAGCCGCCTCGATCTCATTCACTTCGGTGCGGGTACGATTGCCTAATGTCCAAAGTTCTCGCCTCACTTCCAGTCGGTCAATCTGTAGGCATCGCTTTCTCTGGCGGCCTCGACACTTCTGTAGCAGTTGCGTGGATGCGAGAAAAAGGCGCGGTCCCATTCACTTACACCGCCGACCTTGGTCAGTACGACGAGACAAATATTGATTCGATCCCAGGTCGCGCGCTGGAATATGGTGCTGAAAAAGCTCGCTTAGTCGATTGCAAACTCGCGCTCGTAGAAGAAGGTTTAGCAGCGATTGCTTGCGGCGCTTTCCATATTCGTAGCGGCGGCAAGCAATATTTCAATACAACACCACTTGGTCGCGCTGTTACTGGAACACTCCTTGTGCGCGCGATGCTCGAAGATAACGTCTCTATTTGGGGCGATGGCTCTACTTATAAGGGCAACGACATTGAACGTTTTTATCGCTACGGCTTGCTCGCCAACCCAGCCCTCAAAATTTATAAGCCATGGCTCGATGCTGATTTCGTGACAGAACTTGGCGGTCGCAAGGAGATGTCAGAGTGGTTAGTCGCTCGCAACTTCCCTTATCGCGATAGCGCCGAGAAGGCTTATTCCACCGATGCCAACATTCTCGGTGCAACGCACGAAGCAAAGAACCTCGAAGAGCTCGATGCTTCTATTGAAATCGTTGACCCAATCATGGGAGTGAAGTTCTGGGATCCATCAGTAACAATTGATTCCGAAGATGTCACGATTGAATTTTCGCAAGGTCGTCCGGTGGCAATCAACGGCAAGAGTCTTAGCGATTCTGTTGCTCTTATGCAGGAAGCAAATGCAATTGGCGGTCGCCACGGTTTGGGTATGGCCGATCAGATCGAGAACAGAATTATTGAGGCAAAGTCACGCGGCATCTACGAGGCTCCAGGAATGGCGCTCCTCTTTGTTGCGTACGAACGTTTGATAAGCGCGATTCACAACGAAGACACCATTGCGAACTATCACGCAGAAGGTCGCAGACTCGGACGCTTGCTTTATGAGGGTCGCTGGTTCGATCCACAAGCGTTGATGTTGCGCGAATCATTGACTCGCTGGGTTGCTTCCGCAGTCACGGGCACCGTGACTCTTCGCCTGCGTCGCGGCGATGATTTTTCAATTATTAACACCACCGGTCCAGCACTTTCTTATCATCCAGAGAAGCTCTCGATGGAGCGCACCGAAGATGCAGCATTTGGACCAACCGATCGCATCGGTCAGCTCACCATGCGCAATCTTGATATTGCAGATACTCGCGCCAAGCTGGAGTTGTATACCCAACAAGGCCAGCTTGGCAGTAGCGAATTTAAGTTAATTGCTGAATTAGATTAAGCGTTTACCGTAGACATATCTGGATAACGCTCACCCGAAGTAACTCCGATAGGAGCCGCTTCATTAAGTTCGGCGAGGTCATCGGCGCTCAACACAATCTCGAGTGAGGCCATATTCTCTTCAAGTCGTGACACTTTTCGTGTGCCCGGGATTGGCGCAACATCGCCACCTTGAGCCAAAACCCACGCTAGCGCGAGTTGTGCTGGAGTGACACCCTTACGAGTTGCGATTGCGTTGACCGCATCCACAATTGCAAAGTTCGCGGCAAAGTTTTCACCTTGAAAACGCGGATAGGTACGACGACGATCATCCGGAGCTAAGTCATCGAGCGACTTAATTGCGCCAGTCAGGAATCCGCGACCAAGCGGTGAGTAAGGAACAAAACCGATTCCAAGTTCGCGCACTGTTGCAAGGACATCGTTGACTTCAACGTCACGAGTCCAGAGCGACCATTCGGTTTGGACTGCAGTGATCGGATGAACCGCATTCGCTTTGCGAATCGTGGCAGCCGATGCTTCAGAGATTCCGAGGTAGCGAACCTTGCCGGCTTCTACGAGTTCACTCATCGCGCCCCAGGTCTCTTCGATCGGAGTATTCCGATCGACTCGGTGCTGGTAGTAAAGATCGATGTGGTCAACGCCAAGACGCTTAAGCGATGCATCGCAGGCAGCCTTCACATACTCGGGGCGACCGTTGATGCCTTTCCATGAACCATCGGTACCGCGCTCGTTACCAAACTTGGTAGCAAGAACGACCTGATCGCGCTTGCTGGCAATTGCCTTGCCCACCAAAACCTCGTTGGTGAATGGGCCATACATGTCGGCGGTATCGATGAAAGTGCCACCAAGCTCTAGAAAGCGATGGATGGTCGCGATAGAGGCGGCTTCATCGCCCGGACCATAAAACTCAGACATACCCATGCAGCCAAGGCCGAGGGCGGAAACTTCAAGATCGCGTAATTTTCTCATGGTTGTCATAGCGGCAAGTATTGAGTGCTTTGCTGCATTGCGCAACAGATGCAAGAAGTTCGCAAGAGAGAAGTGAGGGCGAGAACTTTTCTGGCGACCCTGCTAA
>Ga0007852_1000245_pt1 | contig 17855 bp, 27 predicted proteins | sample CryBogCBH28Sep08_FD_71227 | JGI IMG/M metagenome (GOLD analysis project Ga0007852, IMG submission 71227) | Freshwater microbial communities from Crystal Bog, Wisconsin, USA - CBH28Sep08 | ecosystem: Environmental > Aquatic > Freshwater > Lake | place: Crystal Bog, Wisconsin, USA | collected...
ATAATAGTGTGATATTAAATCAAACAGATTTAGGTAACCATTTTGCAGAGATAGGATTAACTGGGGGTAACAAAACTGTTAATATTCAACAAAGTGGATCAGCAAATCAAACAGCAAACATTCAGTTAAGTGGAAATACAACAAGCTTATCATTACAACAAAATGGAACAACACAAAATTCCTATGCTATTCAATTTAATTGTGCAACAACCGGAGGATGCTCTCCGATAACTGTTAAGCAAGGTAATTAAACTAAATATCAAACAAATACAACTTTTAAGGCATAACATGAGAATAAACTTTAAAAAAATATTAACAAGTCCATGGACAGCGTTATTAACACTGATATTAATTTTATGTATTCGTGTTGCAGATCCAACATTTGTAGAATCAATTAGATTACGATATTTTGATACATTAATTACAAGTAAAGCACCGACTAATAACAATATTATCACAATTAACATTGATGAAGCTGCTTTGACAAAATATGGACAGTGGCCATTTCCTCGAGGAGAATATGCTAAAATAATTGATGATATTTTCCAGCATAATGCAGGACTTGTGGTTTGGAATGTATTAATGCCAGATCCAGACAGAAGTAAACAAGATTCTCGACTTGCTGAAACTCTAAAAAAATATCCTGTTATTCTTGGTAATGTTCCTGCACAACAAACTAGAAATATTCCTAAAATAGTAGGTAGTGCTGTTATTGGTGCCAATTATCTAGATCAGATTGTACAATATCCTGGATTGATTGCAAATATCTCATTACTTGAAGATGTTGCAGTAGGAGTTGGTACAGTTAATACATTTCCGGAAATAGATGGAGTAAATCGCAGAATACCGTTAATTGTTTCAGTTGACAATACACTTTATCCGAGTATTGCAATGGAAACTTTAAGAGTTGTTGCAAATGACTCAACATTTCAAGTTAAATTAAATGAGAATGGTGTTGAAAAAATGCGAATTCCAAAATTTGGACCAATTAACACAGATAATTTAGGTCGTATTTGGATTGATTGGAGCCAACAACATACTTCTTATAGCTTAACTGAATTACCACCGGATTTTAATGGAGCAATTGTTATTGTAGGAACAAGTGCTGCTGGTATAAGTAATCCTGTTCCTACAAGTATTGGACCAGTGTGGCCACAAGATGTTCAAGCAGCAGTTATTGGTACAATGATAAATGGTGTTACTATTCAAAGACCTTTTTGGGCAGATACCGCCGAAGAAGGTGTATTATTACTTGTTGGAATATTACTTTTATTTTTAACAAGATGGATTTATATTGGATTAGCAAGTACTATTATTTTTTTAGTAGGATCTGTTATTGTAAGTAGATTTGCATTTACTGAATATTTGTACCTTTTAGATGCAACTTTGTTGGTAAGTGGAATTGTTCTAGTTGCATTACATGCATATGGTGTTAAATTTGTAAGTGAATTCTTGCAGAAGATGCAAATTAAAAAGCAATTTGGTTCTTATGTTAATCCTACTATTGTTGAAAGATTACAAAAAAATCCTGAGTTAATTAAACTTGGTGGAGAGCGAAAAGAACTTTCAATAGTAATGACAGACTTAAGGGGATTTACAACGTTAGGTGAATCGTTTGGAGATGATGTTGAAGGGTTAACACAAATTATGAATGATTATATGACTGCGTTAAGTGTTCCAGTTCTTAAAAATGATGGTACATTGATTAAATTTATCGGTGATGCAAGTTTACATGTTCATGGAGCTCCATTAGATGATGTTAACCACGCAAAAACAGCAGTAAGAACAGCACAACAAATGATTGCAGCAATTGAAGAGTTTAATGTTGAATTAACAGCAAAAGGACGTCCGCCGGTTGGTATGGGTGCAGGTGTTAATACAGGCGAAACATTAATAGGAAATATTGGTTCAAAAGAAAAATTTGGATATGATGTATTAGGTGATTCGGTTAGTACCGCAGCAAGATTAGAAGGACAAACTAAATCATACGGTGTTCTTTTAATTATTGGACCAAATACTGCTGAATTGGTTAAAGATGAAATACCTGTAATGGAATTAGACAGAATTGCTGTTAAAGGTAAAACGGTCGGATTACAAATCTACACACCAGAACAAAGTACAATTGAACATGAAAAATTCTTAGACTTTTATTATAAAGGTCAATGGAAAAAAGCGTTGGCAATAATTCCAAACTGTGTTAAAGCAAATCCTAAAATGGAAGAATATTATCACAAAATGGAAGATAGATTACTAACTGGAGTTCCATCAAATTGGAATGGAACATTTTATGCAACAAGCAAGTAGGAGAAATAGTATGTGGACTAAACCAGAATATAAAGATATTAGATTAGGATTTGAAGTAACAACTTATATTTTAAATAGATAAAGATATGAAGGAAGATTAATACCTTCCTTCAAATAACATTATTAACAGTTCCATCGTTTGCGAGCTTTACAAATTGGTTTATCTGGTGTTTTTGAACAATCAATGTGATGCATATTCTTTTGTCCGTTTGACCTTGCACAAAAACTTTTTCGTCTATTAGAGTCTTTACTACCTTTCTTTAATTCACTAGGTTTTTTTGTAACAGCAGGTTTTAGTTTGCTTCCAGGATGTTCTTTACGATATGTACTAACGGCCTTTTTACTCATTCCGTCGGTTTTATCTTGTTTATTGACTTTTTGCCAATCTTCACTAATTAATTCACTTATTCTCATATATTAATCTTCCTTCTTTTCTTCTTTACCTTGATAAGCAACTGTTAATATCTTTTTAGCAATTTCACTGCCACCTACAACTGCCATATATACAAGCAACATCTCCCAATTTGTAGCATCATTTACACTTTTAATCACTACATAGGTTGCAACACTATATGAAATATGTGTCCATATTTTTGAACTACTTAGTTTTCCAGAATGTGAATCAGTAAATAAAAATTTCATTCTAGTTCCTTTTGTTTTTGAGCATTTTCTCTGATCTGCAATACAGTATTAAGTTTTGCAGTTAATCGCAAAAGATCATTATCTAATAATCGAATTCTATCAATAAGTGTAATTAATTCTTTAGATGCTTCGCCTAATACTGGATTAATTTCTTCAATAGTAAACGACCAAACATATTTTACCATTTTTAACATATAAAAACTAGATACAATAGGAAATCCATACTTTGAAATCAATTCAGAAATTTGTGTTATGTCCATTAGTCTCTCCTTGCATCTACTTTTCCGTCTGATCTAGAAATTCTCTCTAAATCGGGTCTTAATCCTAATACTGATGAGATAGTAACATCAATTTTAATAAGTTCATGTGAACAAGTTTTAACTCTATTTTCTAATGCCATTACAATACTTGCTAATGTTTTAACAGATGCAATAATATCACCTAATACAAACTTTAATGCTGTAAAAATAAACGTTCCACCTGCACAACTTGCTAGTATAGGAGTTAATGTATCAGAAAAGAATTTAATATACTCTGGACTCATTTTTTAAGGTTCTCAACTTTATCAATTACTTTTGTGGCATCATCGACTATGACAGTTACTTTATCAATTGCATTATGCATTTTTTGCATAATAGTTGAATTAGTTGACGGTAATGGAGCTACAGGTGGAGCTGGTGGTTTCTCACCGTTATTGTTCATAATCGCAGCAACTTCATGATGTACCTTTAAAGGAAGAGAATCAACATCAAGTGATTTGGAAACTAACTTATCTAAATCCAAAACATCGACATTCATTTGACGAACTCTTCCGTCCATTGATTTGATCAGACCTATGATTTTTTTGATTGATTTTACAACAGATCCAAGTACTAAAGTAATTGCTTGCATTATAAACCAACCGCATACTACTGCAAGTGCAATTGGAAATCCGCATTGTTGTACAAGATTAAAAAAATCAAAATTAGGCATAGCTGTATTTATTAATTTTGATTTTTTTGTTTATGGCTAATCTGTTAATGTATTATGTTATTAACAGACCAATTTTTTCTTTATAATTATTTAAAAATTTTAATCAGTTATCCACCAACACGGACTTTCTTCAAATACCTGACACACAAAGTCTGCATTTTTTGGAACACCTGCAGGTTTACTAAAATCAGGAACACGAGCCATTCCGGGAGCAAATTCTCCCCATCGATCGCCGTAAAATTCTTTATTAATATTAGTGTATGGAGTCCAGAATTCGGCCGGAGTTCCTTTATATTTGTCATAAGGAACTTTTTCATTTTTCCAATCAATAAAAGTTTGAATACTTGATCCAGCAATAATTTGTATATTATTTTCAGCGAAGTTGTGTCGAGGACACCAAAATGTATTCCAACCTTCTGTAATACCGTTAACATAATTATGAATACGCTCAGATATTAAAAATGCATCGTTTTCAATATGAAAAATTCTATCAAACTTATATTTTTCAGCATATTCAGCAGCAAACATAAAACTGCGATACCAACCAGGACTTTCTGTATAGAAATGACCTAAATTATTATTAAAATGATATATTACTGCCTTTTCTGGTGGCAGTTGTTCTGGTAAGTTACCTTCATTGATTATAGCAACTCCGTTCCAAGTTGGTAAGAAAGGACTGCCATCATCAATCATTAATATTTGATCATAGTCTAAATTAGAATTTTCTAAATAATTAATCCAACGACCATATAAATTATGCCATCGATTCTCACTATTTGCCCAAGCGGTACAAAATACAAATGATTTCATTTTATTCCTTTATATCTGGATGATTTCCAATAATATTTGTTTTTCTAAATAAATCCCAGGCAGATGGATTACATGTTCCAATCCATGATTCGGCATCGTGAATTGTCCAACCACCACCTGTAATTTGTTGTTTAAAATTATTTTCATGTGGCATCATAAGAAGTGGTAATTTTTTAACATAATCACTTGTTGTCCACCAAACATTTCCAATAAAATGTGGCCATGGATTTTTAACCCAATTTACTCCAGCAGCATCATATCCATGCGATAATTTCTCAACTGCATTGTGCCAATTGATAATATTACATTCATCTAACAGATTGGCATACTCTTTTGCTGGGTTACCGTTTATAGGATGATCAATATGATTGATCCCTTTATTATGAATCCTTAATAGAAAAAAGTTATCATTTTCACAATATTCTTTTATGGTTCTATTTGTATATTGTTCTTCAAATGGAGAAACACTATCAGTATGAGATATAAATTTAATTCGCTGATCATTTTCATATTTTAATTTGATTTCGTTAAACATAGTCTCGTCTTGATGAATACATAATACAATCTCATTAAGATTATCCCATAATTTAGAAGATATCATTTTTTCAAGTTTTTCATTAAAAAAATCATGCCAGTACGGCTGAGGGACTAAATGGTAAAACAGTTTCAATTTCATACTTATATATCATTTGTTAAAATTTTATTTATTTTATTTGTATTGACATTGTACTAAAATGAGTGTACTATATTATTAGTATTAGTTATATGCGTATATAAATAAAGAAACAAAAACAATAAAATGAGGACACAATGGAAAATAACTTATCATTCTTACACCCAGGTACGTTTGGCGATACTATATATGGTATGTCTGCTGTAAAATTATTAGGTGGTGGAGATGTATATATAAAACTAAACGGAATGAATGAAGTTGCATGGAATGCTTTTGGATCACCAAATGCTGGTGTCCATGCTAATCGATATACTAAAAAAGATTTAGATTTCTTATTTCCACTACTTGAAAAACAAAGTTATATTAAAAATGTTAAAGTCTGGAGAAATGAAGAGGTTGATTATGATTTAGGCCAACATTATAAATTTACCACTGGACCGGCAGGATGGCAAGGAAATCAAACTGAATGTTATGCCTTAGTATGCGGATTAGATATTAATAAGTATAAAAAAGAATTATTACGAGATCCTTGGTTAGATCCAGTGAAACCTTTGCGTGTTCCTGGGCGACCTATTGTAATTAATCGTACAGGGCGATATTTACAAGGAAGAGATCCAAATGACCAAACTTGGAACGATTGGGTAAGCGAAGGGCTAGATGAATGTGCTATTTTTATTGGATCAGAACAAGAATGTGATGATTTTAATCGTGAATTTAATGCAAAAGTTCTTTATCATCCAGTTAGCGATATGTTAGAAATGGCTCAATATATTCAAGGTTCTGAAATGGTAATAGGAAATCAAAGTGTTGTATTGTGCATTGCAATTGCATTAGGAAAAACTTTTTGGTGCGAAATGCGTAATGATTACCAATCATTTACAACCCCACATGGTTATGGAGATGTTTGGTTTCCACGTGTAAATGGATTTTATTTTTAATGATTGAAATTATTGATCTTCCTTTACAGGATGCAAAACTGTTTAAGTTAACACGATACAACGATAATCGTGGCTGGTTTAATGAAACATTTAAAAATGAATGGTTAATTGAAGCAAATATTAATACCTGCTTTTGTATGGATTATTCTAGTTTTAATATTAATAGCAATACAGTTAGAGGAATGCATTCTCAGAATCACCTTGCTCCTCAATCTAAATTAGTAAGTTGTGCCAATGGAAGTATTTTAGATGTATTAATTGATGCACGACAAACTAGTAAAACATATCAACAATATTGTACAATTAAATTAACAAAAGATGATCCATCTGTAGTATATATTCCTCCGGGATTCTATCACGGATTTATTACATTAGAACCAAATACATATGTTAATTATAAAGTTGATGAATATCAAAATAAAGAAGCTGAAGTTGGATTAATGTGGAATGATTCTTTTTTTCAAATACCATGGACAACAGAAAACAATATAACAATTAGTCAACGAGATCAAAGTCATCCAAATTGGAATGACTGTTATAAATTTTAAGGAAAAATATGACAAAAATTGCAATGTGCCAAGCCTGGGATAATAACTATCAATCGTTAGCCGATATAACATGGACACAAAATAAACAACTTTATTGTGAGCATTGGGGATATCCGTATCACATTAAAACTGATGGATTTAATTACGTTGTCAGTTATGAAAAGATTAAATTTATGCTAGATGTTATGAATGAACATCCGGAATATGATTGGCTATATTGGGCAGGAACAGATACTCTAATTACTAACTTTTATATTCCATTAGAAAGTTTTATCGATGAAAACTATCATATTATTATGGCAAAAGATATTAACGATATAAATGCCGATAGTTTTATGTTAAAAAACAGTCAGGAATCGCGTGATTATTTTACATTTTTATGGACATTAGTTGAAAAGTATAATACGCACATGTGGTGGGAACAACAAGCAATGATTGATAATATGGATAAATTTGGTCATTTATTTAAGATTGTACCACAAAAAACATTTAATAGTTTTTTGTATAAACAACTGTATTGGAACATCTACAAAAGCAGTATTGACAAAACAGGAAATGATGGACAATGGGAACCTGGGGATTTTTTGTTACATGTTCCTGGAAGCGGACTTCCAAAAAAAGAAATCATTGAACAATTTTTACCATTAGTAAGACATATTGTACCGGAACACCTATGAAACAAATTTTAGAAGATATTAGAACTTATATTGAAGAAAAACACGCAAACAAAACATGGGAAGCTGGTAAAGATTTTGTAAATTATGCCGGACCGTTGTTTTCGGCTGATGAATATGTTTCGGCTGCAGAAACATTACTTAATGGTTGGTTAGTAATGGGAACAAAAAGTCTAAAATTTGAACATCAATTTCCAAAACAATTTGGTAAAACACATGGAGTTTTAACCAACTCTGGTAGTTCTGCAAATTTGTTAATGATGGCTGCATTAACTTCAAAACGTGGATATAATCTCCCAAAAGGAACAAAAGTATTAATGCCAATTGCAGGATTTCCAACAACATTAAATCCAACCATCCAAGTTGGATTTACACCAGTGTTTTGTGATATTGAAATTGACACATTAAATCTTGATCTAGATCATGCAGAAAGATTATTAGAAGCAGATCCGGATATTAAAGTTATTACCTTTGCTCATGTATTAGGAAATCCACCTAACATGAATAAAGTAATGGAACTTGTTAATAAGTATAATTTAATATTTTTAGAAGATTGTTGTGATGGGTTAGGATCAAGTTACGAAAATAAACCTTTAGGTAGTTTTGGTGAGTTTGCAAGTTGTTCATTTTACCCTGCACATCATATGACTATGGGCGAAGGTGGATTTGTTGCAGTAAATAATCATCAGCAAGAAAATATAGTTAGAGCATTGCGAGAATGGGGTCGTGGGTGTTACTGTGTAGGACCAGAAGCTAACAAATTAAAATGTGGGACTTGTAAAGAACGCTTTAAAGAGTGGATTCCAGAAATGCCCGGCGAAATATTTGACCATAAGTATGTGTACGATGAAATTGGATATAATTTGAAACCAATTGAAATACAATCTGCAATAGGTCTTGAACAAATTAAAAAGTTACCAGAAATTCATAATTTACGTCAACGTAATTATAAATTGCTTTTTGAAATTTATGAAAAATACGAGAAATTTTTTCATTTACCGAGAGCAACAGCAAACGCAGATGTAAGTTGGTTTGCATTTCCGTTAACTATTAGAAAAGATGCACCGTTTACTCGAACTGATATTGTTGATTATTTAGAAGAACATCTAATACAAACTCGTCCATATTTTGCAGGAAATATTATGTTACAACCTGCATATTCACATTTAATGGATCCTGCGGTAGCACGAGATAATTATCCAGTAGCCACTTTTACAATGAGGAATACATTTTTTCATGGATGTAGTCCGGTAATTACTCCAGAACAGATTGAGTTTATTGGTCAAGTAGTTGACAAATTTATTGATCAATATACACCGATAGCATGAAAATATTTTTAACTGGTACAAATGGATTCATTGGCCGCAATTTATTGGAATATTATATAGATCATGAATTATTTGAATATGATAGAAGTGCCAATATTAAAGATCAACTTTTTAAAATAAGACCAGATTTAATTATTCATTGTGCTGCAGAAATTTACGATTATCAATTGATGCGAAAATCAAACATTGATTTATTGTATGATATATTAGAATATACAAAAGATTTTCCAAATACTCAAATGATCTTTATTGGGTCTAGTTCCGAATACGGTCCAACACCTAAGGCAGCTTCCGAAACTGATAGATTAAATCCTATTGATTTATATCAAGCAACAAAAGGAGCCGGAACATTGTTGTGCCAAGGATTTGCAAGACAATTTCTACTTGATATTACAATTATAAGAGCATACAGTGTATATGGAAAATATGAAAAATCTCATAGATTATTTCCAAGGTTATGGAGATCGTTTTTCCTTAATGAACCTATGAATTTATTCCATGGTTTTCATGATTTTATATACATTGATGATTTTATTAGAGGTATTGATAATATTATAAAAAAAGACAATAAACCAGTAGGCGATATTGTAAATTTAGGTTCGGGTATACAATATAGCAATGCAGAAGTTTTTGAGTTATTTAAAAAAATTACAAAAAAAGTAGCTCCGGTTACATTTATATCAACTATGGCAAAAGAATTTGAAACAGAATTGTGGTGTTGTGATACAACGTATGCAAAAGAACAATACGGATTTGAAACTAATTTTACCTTAGAAGATGGCATTAACAATTATATCAAAAAAATGGAAATATAATGACTTTACATAGACAATTAATAACAAGTAAAAATAATACAATTGATATTATAACAGAAGATATTCAAGCGCAAGAACATTTTAATAATCCATCAAACTTTGCAGATATTGTATTAAATCAAATTAATACCGATAGATTTATGGATCCAATATTTGAAGATGAAGAAAATTTAACTATTCTTGATATCGGTGGAAATATTGGGCTTTTTTCATTATACGCACAAGATCGTTGTTCTGCAATATATACAATTGAGCCAACTCCGAATCATTTTAATATTCTTTGCGAGTTAACAAAGGATTACAAAAATGTAACTCCGTTAAATTATGCTGTCAGTAACAAAGATAAAAGTATTAATTTTTATATTAATGAAGAAAATACTACAATGAATAGCCTTGCAAATACTTATGGAAAAAAAGTTAAAGTTCAAGCAAAAACTATTCGATCTATTATTGATGAGTTAGGTCTTAAACATGTTGATTTTATAAAATGTGATATTGAAGGTTCGGAAATGATTGCGCTTACACATGATACTGTGTTATCTGTTAAAGATATAGTTGATGCATGGTTTATTGAAGTACATTCAACAAATAAAACAGCAACGCAAGAAGAATTTGAATACGATGTTGAAAATAATCGTCAGATACTTACAACTATCTTTTCAAACGTTGGTTATCAGGTTCAAAAATGTCGTGATGATGGTTTATATATCTTTAAGGATTAAAAATGAATCTTTTGAAACAACGGTTAATTGAAATAACATATCATGAAAAATTAAGCCATTTGAGTTCTTGTCTTTCGGCTTTACCTATACTTGAAGAAATTTATTCAAAAAAAAATGATGATGATATTTTTATTCTAAGTAATGGTCATGCAGGTCTTGCTTTATATGTAATACTTGAAAAAAAATATGGAATTGATCCAATTATGTTACTTCATAAACATGGAATACATCCTGGAAAAGATTTGGCCAACAAACTCTATTGTTCAACAGGAAGTTTAGGAAGTGGGTTGCCAATTGCTGTTGGACATGCATTGGCAGATCGTACTAAAAATGTTTATTGCATGATAAGCGATGGCGAATGTGCAGAAGGTAGTATTTGGGAAAGTCTAAGATTTATACAAACGTTAAAGTTGACAAATCTTCATGTGTACGTAAATATAAATGGTATGAGTGCATATGATTATTTAGATATTGATTACTTATCAAGTAGGTTACTTGCATTTTTACCAAACATTAATCTACGAATATCAACCCCAGTTGAATTTGATTTTGCAAAAGGTTTATTAACACATTATTATGTGATGAAAGAAGGAGATTACAAACAATGAGAAAAGAATGTATGAATCTTCTTTTTCAGGAAATGAAAATTAACAATGATATTTTTGTGTTAACAGCTGATTTAGGGTTTGGAATATTGGATGAAATTCAAAATTCTTTTCCTGAAAGATTTTATAATGTAGGTGCGGCTGAACAATTACTTATTGGAGCAGGGATAGGACTTGCTGAATCAGGAAAAATTCCTGTTTGTTATAGTATGAGTTCATTTTTATTATATCGTCCATTTGAATTTTTGCGAAATTATCTAAATGCTGAATCTATTCCTGTTAAATTAATTGGAAGTGGCAGAGATAAAGATTATATCCATGATGGATATAGTCATTGGGCACACGATGATGAAAAAGTATTAGAATCATTACCAAATATAAAAATTTATAAACCAACATCAATTGAAGAGCTTGGTCAAATTTGGCCAATTTTTATCAATGAACCAGTTCCGTCATATTTAAATCTAACAAGAAAAATATAATATATTAAAATAAGGACAAACATATGTACGCAATTATTTCAATGCATACTTTAGATTATCAGCCATTAGCAGATTTTACATGGACACAAAATAAATTAGAATATGCCAAACAACATGGTTACAAATATTTTTGTAAGACAGATGGGTTTACATTGCCTAAACATGCTGTTGGTGGAGAAAAACTTAAATTATTTCGAGAATACTTTGATAATAATATTGATGTTGAATGGATTTGGTGGTGCGAAACGGATACATTGATTACAAATTATAATATTAAAATTGAAGATCATATTGATAATAATTTTCATTTTGTAATAGGAACTGATGGAAATGGATTAAATGCAGGAAGTTTTTTCTTACGAAATAGCATACAAGGAAATGCCTATTTAAATTGGTTGATATCAGTTTGGCCAAAATATGAAGACCATTATTTTTATGAACAACAAGCTATGATTGATAGTTTAACAATGCCAGAATGGTTACCGATTATTAAAGTAGTTAAACAACATTGTTTTAATAGCCATGATTGTTGGCCAAATAGTTGGGAACCAGGATATGGATTTGATAAACTTGGAGGAAGAGCTTGGTGGGAACCAGGTGATTTTATGGTTCATTGGCCAGGATCAAGTTTAGAAACAAGATTGAACAGACATATTCCGTATTATATGCCAAAGGTTATTAAATGAGAAAAAACTATGTTCTTTTATTAAATTTGGATAGCAAATAATAATGAAAATTTTAATTACAGGTGGAAATGGGTTTGTAGGAAGCCATATTGTTAAACATATTAGTCTCGGACATACTGTTTTTGCTCCAAGTAGTAACATATTAGATTTAACCAAATTAGAATCAGTTAACAAATGGTTTGATGAAAATGAAATTGATATTGTTATTCATTGTGCATTAAGTGGACGAGAAATATTATCAAGTACTGATCCAATATATCTTTCAGATGGATTACTTATGTTTCGCAATCTTTGGTTACATAGGAAAAAATTTAAAAAATTTATAAATCTTGGAACTGCATACGAATGTGATCTTACAGTAAATAATGAAAACATTATTGGTGATGATATATTAAATAATCTTCCAACAACTAGTTATGGTTATTCTAAAAATATTATTGCTCGAATTATTAGAGAAACTGATAATTTTTATAATTTAAGATTATTTGGAGTATTCCATGAAAGCGAAAAACCTAATAGATTTTTAAGTAAAATAAAAAATGATAATGAAATTATTATCAATAATGATATTTTTTTAGATTACATATATCTTCCAGATATATTTCCAATGATTGATGCTATTATTGAACGACATATTCAAAATTATGATATTAACATAGTTTACAACACTAAATATCAATTGAGTACGCTTGCTTATATGCTCTGTGACTATTGTAATTTACCAACTTCAAAAATTAAAATAAAAAATTTAGAAGGAAATAATCTTACAGGAGATGGCACTATATTTGAAAGTTATAAATTTAATTTAATTGGAATAGAACAAGGAATAAGGAATTACAAATGAAAGTTGTTTATGTAACAGGTTGTTTAGGATTTATTGGATCTGAACTAACAAAACAGTGTCTGGCCAAAGGATGGTACGTTATAGGAGTGGACAAAGAAACGTATGCTGCAAACTTGCAGTTTTTACCTGAGTTCTTATCAAATCCAAGATTTAAATATATTAAAAGCGATATTAGAGATATCACATATTTATTAGATTGTGATTACGTTATTAATACTGCGGCAGAAAGTCATGTTGATAATAGCATTGTTGGAAGCGAAGTTTTCCTTGATAGTAATATAAATGGCGTCCATAATTTATTACAAAATCTTCAAAAAAATAAGTTTAAAGTCCCTACATTCCTACATTTTTCAACTGACGAGGTATACGGTGATATAGTTGAAGGAAGTCACACCGAAACTGATATTTTAAAACCTAGCAATCCGTATAGCGCTACTAAAGCTTCGGCTGATATGTTAATTAGCGCATGGGCACGTACACATAATATTCCGTGGATCATTGTTCGCCCAACTAATAATTACGGTATAGGACAATATGTTGAAAAACTTATTCCTAAAGCAGTAAAATATTTAAGCATTGACCGTAAAATTCCTTTACATGAACAAGGGTTACCTCGCCGTACTTGGTTACATGTTAGTGATACTGCAAATGCTATTATTCATATAATTGAAAGTGGAGTTACCGGTGAGATATTTAATATAAGTGGAAATAGCGAAGATAGTAATATTAATATTGCTAAAAAAATTATTAAATTAGTTACCGGATCATCTGAGTTTGAGAATTTTGTTGACTTTAGTTGGGGTCGAAAAGGGCAAGATGTTCGATATAGTATTGATGATTCAAAACTACGCTCGACAGGATGGAATGCTAAAGCAGACTTTGATATAGAATTACAAAAAATTGTAGAATATTACAAGAATACATTTGTTTGGTAACCAAATAATTGTAAATAAAAGTTAACATATACTTTTAAAAATAATTTTAAAAGATTGGTTGACAAAAAAGATAAATAAAAGTATAATTTACACAACTGCTAAAGAATAGCAGATAATTTTAAAAGAGATTTTAACCCTAATGCAAACAACCTTTAAACAACAATATAATATGTCTAATAACAAAAACTTAACGGTTTCTGTTTGGCAAACGATTAATTGTCTAAATGTCTATGCAACAGAAAGCTATCCTAGCTTAGGGTTTTTAAGGATTACTGTGTAAAAGTATAATATACAACACAGAATAACTTTAAAAACCCTGGAATTAAAAACTCCGGGGTTTTTTGTTTTTAGAATAAACGAAAGTGAAAGGAGACACGGCTCCGCAAACACTTCAAAATTGAAACAGACCGATAAGGATCTGGAGATGAATAATCAATAGACATGCTATCAACAGGATAGCAATATTAAAACATATTTAATGCTATATAATAGCTAGGCAAGCAGAGCCCAAAATATAAAGTCTGTTAAATGTGTTTTAATATACGCTCTTCACCTGGGCAAAAGGTTAAAATGCATAGCAGGAGAGCGTTATAAATTTTGGGTTCCTTTCCCGCCAGATGACTGTAAATCATCCGTCTAAAAAACGGTGGGGTAGTATTAGGACAGGGTGTGCAAGTCGCCGGGAACCCACCAAATTTTAGTGCAGGGTAATTCGTTTATATAATAAATTGAGACCGGGTTGATCCAACGGCACTATTTTATCAATAGTAGATATAAAATCAACAGATCAGTATCTACTTATAGTTTTAAGAATTTGCTATCTTAGCTCAGTTGGCAGAGCGCCTCACTTGTAATGAGGATGTCGAAGGTTCAAATCCTTTAGATAGCTCCATATTAAAGGTTGACAAACCTAAAATTTAAGTATAATATAACTTAAAAGAAAGCAAAGATTTTAAATCTTTGCTCCAAAGTTTTAAAATATTCCACGAGAATCGCAAGGTGTGATGGCGGACTGTTAATCCGTGCTTAGGCAAGTCTGGTTCGATTCCAGATCGTGGAGCCAAATTAATGTCCTTATAATTTACGATAGGTAGAACACTACTATTTTACGGTAGTAGACCTAGATAGTTACTATATAAGGACGCCAAACAAATATAAGTGGGTAGTTTAAGTAGGCAAAACTTTGGACTCCAAACCCAACATTTCCGGATCATGGCCGGACCCACTTGCCAATTTTAAAATAAATACTTTACAAAATCTTTTGGAGGTATTAACATGCAAATAAATTCTATTTCATCAAATAGTATTGGAGTTTTGCCAAAACAACAAGGGATACAACAGTTAACTGATGCGGTAACTTCAAATAATATTGAACAAGCTAAACAAATTTTTCAATCGTTATTCAGTAATTCGCCGGCAATATCAATACCAAGTACTCCTTTATATAGTTTAAATCAAGCATTACAATCAGGCGATGCACTACAAGCACAACTTGCTTTAATTAATATTCGCTCATCACAACAACAACAAAATATTAAAATAACACCTACTGCAACATTACCAAATGTAGGTAAACTTATTAATACTGTTGCATAACAATTTATTCTTGGACGGACGCAAGGTGTGTTCATCAGGTAGGTTCAATTCCTACTCCAAGAGCCAATTTATTAGATTTTTTATTATAAAAGTCTTGCAAAGCATTAAAAAATGCATTATAATATTGACTTTATAATGTAGTTTAACCCACTCCATGTATGAATAACTTTAAAAAATAGAGAGGAAATAATATGGCAGTTGAAAGTAAAGCAAATAAACCAAGATGTACTCCATTATTAACTAGAAATGGAAAAACAAAATTAAAGCCATTAAATTTAAAACAATTAACAGATTTACTTGCAAAGTCTAATAGACCAAAAGATAAAGCAAAGATTCAACGCAGAATTCTACTTATAGAAAGTAGAATAGCATAAAGAAGATTATGCGGTATAAGTTAGATTCTTTCTAACTGTAACATTTTTAATAATAGGAAATAATATGAAATATTTAATTTTAGCAACGTTAGTTGCATTAACAGGATGTGCATCGACCAGTGATTTAGAAGCATTACAAGGTCGAGTTGACTTACTTGAAAATAGTAACAAAGTAGTTGCAAACGATGTTGCTGAGCTAACTGAAAAAGTTGTAAAATGTGAGAACGAGGTTCAAAAACAACATCAAGATTGTGTTAAACATTGTAAAACAATTGATAATAAGTTAGACAATGTTTTTAAAAAATCACAGTTAAAATAATAACATAAAATTTTAAACGCTATTTTTAATAGCGTTTATTTAAACGGTAAAATTAACTATTAAAATAGTTGACATAGATAAATACAGTAGTATACTAAACAAAATAGTCACTCATAATGAAACTATATAAGAGATGTTGAAAGGGTCAAAGTTACGCTTCACATCTTCTTTTAGCGATAAAACAACTACAAACAATTTTAAAACTAAAAGGAAACTAAAATGAGTCAAGCAATCGGTATTTTAACACAAAGTTCAAACGTATTAAATTCAATTGGTGCGAACCAAAATAAAATTAATGATATTCAATCTACTTTAACTAGTGGACAAAACAAGTTAGACCCTGCACAACAAGGGGTCGTAACACGTTTAACTTCACAAGTAACTGGGTACGGTGCTACGCAAAATAACATTGCAAAAGCACAAAATGTATTAGGTGTTACGCAAACTGGTTTAAAACAAATTTCATCAGTTATAAGCCAATTACAAGATTTAGCTAATAAAGCTAATGATACTGCATTAACTACTGCGGATGCTGCAAAATTAAATAAAACGTTTCAAGCATTACTAAAACAAGTTGATACTTTATCTAAAACGTCAACAGTTGATGGAACTGGAATTATTGGTTCGTCTGCAACTGATTTAGTAGTTCAGACAGGGTTAACTGCTGCTGATAGTACTACTTTAACTGCATTAAAATCAGATGCTACAACATTAGGCATTAATGCATTAGATATTAGCACAACTACTGGCGCTGCGTCTGCTATTGATTTATTAAAAACTGCGTTAGACACAGTTTCAACTAATCAATCATCTGTTGCTGCGTATCAAGTATCATTAACTTCTGTATCAGAAAACAATACTAGCATTACACAAGGTTTACAAAGTACAATTGATAGTATTCAAAAACCAGATGCACAAGCATTACAAATGCAATTACAAGACGCAAATAATCAACAAAATATTAATTATTATTTGATCAATCAAATGAATCAAGAGTCTCAAGCAGTATTGAAAATCTTCCAATAATATCTTAAACTAGGGTGGACTAATACTCCACCCTTTTTCTTCAAAAGGTCTGTATGAATAAAAAACTCCAAGCATACGCAACAGTTGCAAATTATGATTTACGTGGTGCTGATTTTGAAAAACGATGGTATGAATCGGTAATTTTGGTCTTAATAAGAATTCAAAATAATTTCTATGAACCAGTTGAAGCTCATAAAAAACTAATTGAAATTTGTGATGGTTTTATTTGGATCAAAGACAATCTAAATGAGAAGTTAAATCCTGAACATAGACAACTATTGCAACAAATTTTTAATTTAAATATTCAAATTATTAATGGTGCAATTGTTGATAACAATATGAATTATTTAGATATTATTATTCCATCATTAAAAACAATTATGGAACCTTACAAAAACAATGACACCTGAAGAATTTTTAAAATATATACAGGAATCACGAGAATATAATGAAACAGAAACCAAAATGCCAATACAAGATAGTAAACCAACTGATGATATCGAAGTTAGAAGCAGAAGTGAATGATTTGTTAAATGATGGTTGGGATTTAGTCGGCCCTGCA
>Ga0007852_1000247_pt1 | contig 17784 bp, 16 predicted proteins | sample CryBogCBH28Sep08_FD_71227 | JGI IMG/M metagenome (GOLD analysis project Ga0007852, IMG submission 71227) | Freshwater microbial communities from Crystal Bog, Wisconsin, USA - CBH28Sep08 | ecosystem: Environmental > Aquatic > Freshwater > Lake | place: Crystal Bog, Wisconsin, USA | collected...
GAAGTAAGTCATAGAGCATCAAGCCCGCGCCTACATAAATTCGGTCGATGTAGCGCTTGTGGAGCGGATAGAGAAATGAGAGTGGCTTAACCAGGTGCGGTGCTTGCGTCGTAATCATGAGTTCACGTTCATGCAACGCTTCGCGCACTAATTTAAAGTCGAATTGTTCAAGGTAGCGCAGGCCGCCATGAATAAGTTTGCTCGAACGTGATGATGTTCCCGCTGCGAAATCTCTACCTTCAATGAGCGCTGTTCGCAGCCCTCGAGCCGCTGCATCTAATGCGATTCCAGTACCTACAACTCCCCCACCGATGACGAGAATGTCGAATTCTTCTTCACGCAACCTGGCAATATCGCTCTGGCGTTGCGCGGGATTGAGTACTGACTTCGAGGAGCTCACAGTCCTAGAATAGAGGTATGGCTTATGTAGGTGCTATCGATCAAGGCACAACGAGTTCTCGTTTCATGATCTTTAATCATGAGGGAGCGATTGTTGGTTTAGCGCAAAAAGAGCACGAACAGATCCTGCCGCAGCCCGGTTGGGTTGAACATAACGCGGCCGAGATTTGGGCGAATGTGCAGGAAGTGATGCAGCGCGCTCTTGAAAACGCGGGCATATCAGCAACCGACCTCGTTGCGATCGGTATTACTAATCAACGCGAGACCACTGTGGCATGGGATGCAACAACCAGTGAACCTCTGACCAATGCCATTGTCTGGCAAGACACCAGATCGCAAGAGATCTTCTCTCGCTTTAGCCCTGTTGAATCAACAACGATTATTCACAAGGCCGGCCTGCCGTTAGCGCCATATTTTTCGGGCAGCAAGATCACCTGGATGATGGAAAACGTGCCGGCTGTCGCAGCCGCAGTCCGAGAAGGGCGAGCACGCTTTGGCACGATCGATTCGTGGATGCTCTGGAAACTCACTGGTGGCGCTACCCATCTCACCGATGTCACCAATGCCAGCCGCACGCTCTTGATGAACCTCGAGACTCTTGATTGGGACGAAGAGTTGCTTGGCCTCTTTGGAGTTCCGCGCGACTGCCTAGGTGCGATCGCTAGCTCTTCCGAAATTTATGCGCACACCGATCGCTCTGGTTTTCTCAAGGCGAGTGTTCCTATCGCTGGAATTCTTGGAGATCAGCAAGCAGCCATGGTTGGTCAACTCTGCTTTGATAAAGGTCAATCAAAGACCACCTATGGCACCGGCAACTTTGCGCTTGTTAATACGGGGACCCAACTAGTCCGAAGCACGCAAGGTTTGCTTACCACCGTGTGCTTCAAGTTTGGTGATGAACCAGTTCGTTACGCACTAGAAGGATCGGTTGCTGTCACTGGTTCGGCCGTGCAATGGCTTCGTGATCAACTCGGAATCATTTCCACATCCAGTGAGGTTGAAGCGCTGGCACAAAGCGTTCCGGATAACGGAGGCGTCTACTTCGTCCCGGCATTCTCTGGACTATTCGCGCCGTATTGGCGTAGCGATGCACGTGGCGTTTTGGTCGGCTTAACGCGCGCTGCCACCAAAGCACACATTGCGCGTGCCACCTTAGAAGCAATTGCGTATCAAACCTATGACGTCATTAAGGCGATGGAGGCTGAAGTTGGCACCACGCTATCTGAACTCCGTGTTGATGGCGGCATCACTCAGAATCAGCTCTGCATGCAGATTCAAGCCGATGTGCTTGGAATTCCGTTGGTCAAACCAGCTATCGCCGAAACAACAGTGCTTGGTGCTGCTTATGCTGCCGGGCTTGCTGTGAAGTTCTGGGCGAGCACCGATGAACTTCGTGCGCAGCAGCAGATTGCAGAACGATGGCAGCCTCGAGTTGGTTCAGAGTTGGCAACATCTGGATTAACGCAATGGAAGAAGGCAGTAGCACGCACTCTTGATTGGGCTTACCCCAGAGATAAATCGTGGGCTACTGATTAAATTCTTGTTGGGTTTGTTCCAACCCTTTTTCGATTAAGCGTTCGACCGCTGCGGCGCCACGCGCAATGAAATCATCGAGCTCTTTCTTCTCTGCGCTGGAGAACGGCTTTAAGACAAAGTCAGCTGGATCTTGTGGGCCTGCTGGGCGACCAATACCCATGCGCACGCGTAAATAGTCTGGGCCAGAAAAATGTTTTGTTAAATCTTTGAGACCGTTGTGGCCATTATCGCCACCGCCTCGCTTAATGCGAATAGTGTTAAATGGAATATCAAGTTCATCATGAATGACGATGAGATTTTCAGAAGTTACTTTATAAAAATCCGCTAGCGCTTTTGCCGGACCGCCAGATTCGTTCATGTAGAGCTGCGATTTGGCGACTGTTACGCCTTGACCGGCGACTCGAATATCGGCGATCTGAGTTCGCGATTTATGTGTAGAGAATTTACTGCCGCTCGCTAGATAATCGATGACCATGTGGCCAATGTTGTGACGAGTTTTGGCGTATTGATCGCCGGGGTTTCCTAGTCCGAAAACTACCCAGCGATCAGCCATGAAAGTGTGAGTACTAGTTTGCTGGTTCTGCTGGAGCAGCTGCTGCTGCAGCGGTCTCATCAGCGGAAGGTCCACCCTTTTCAGAGAGGTGAACAACAATGAGATCTGGATCAGAGATCAGCTTCACGCCAGCTGGAAGTTGAACATCCTTGGCGTACTTGCTGTGACCTGCTGCAAGACCTGTGAGATCAAGAGTGAGGAATGATGGAATCGAGGTTGCTTCAACTTCAACTTCGATCTGGTTGTTGTTGTGCTCAAGAATTCCATCGCGATCGTGTTCACCAGTTGTGTGAACTGGAATTTCGACAGTAACGCGCTCACCACGGCGAACGAGTACCAAGTCGATGTGCTCAAGAATTTGAGTCAATGGGTTACGAACAACAGACTTTGGAAGTGTGAGTTCGGTCTTGCCATCGATGACGACATCGAGAAGAACGTTTGACTGCTTAAGAGCCAATCCGAGTTCGCGAGCTGGAAGAGCGATGTGCTGTGGTTCTGCACCGTGTCCATAGATAACACCTGGGACTAGGCCAGCGCGACGATCGCGACGTGAAGCACCCTTACCGAATGATGTGCGCTTTGCGCCATTGATTGTGATCTCAGCCATGTAAAACTCCCTTAACTAATTCACTCGCGTGAGGCGAGTAAATGAACGGACACAACACGTTCCAAGAGAGAAACCGTCGATTACGGATATTCCTATCCCTCGCCGGAACGAAGACGCTAGGTTAGCGGGAATTAACTATGACCGTCAAAAAGGCTAGTGACGGAGCCATCTTCGAAGACTTCGCGGATAGCTCGGCCGAGCAGCGGCGCGATCGAAAGGATCGTCAATCGGTCGAATTTGGACTCTTCTGGGATCGGCAAGGTGTTGGTTACAACGACCTCGGAGACGCGTGAAGCCTTAAGGCGCTCCACCGCTGGGCCTGAGAGCACGGCGTGAGTCGCAGCGACAATGACTTCGCTAGCGCCTTCTTCAAAGAGTGCATCGACAGCCTTGGTGATGGTGCCGGCAGTATCGATCATGTCATCGATAACAACGCAGGTCTGGCCTTTCACATCTCCCACTACTCGACCAGTAACCGACTCATTAGGAATGCGTGGGTCGCGGGTCTTATGGATGAAGGCGATCGGAACTCCACCCAACATATCTGACCAGCGTTCAGCCACGCGGACTCGGCCAGAGTCTGGTGAAACGATGGTGAGTCGTGAGCGATCTACTTTGCTGCCAACATAATTTGTCAGAAGCGGTAGCGCAAAGAGGTGATCAACCGGTCCATCAAAGAAACCTTGAATTTGCGAGGTGTGTAAGTCAACGACCATCAAGCGATCTGCACCAGCAGTCTTAAATAGATCTGCCATCAATCGCGCCGAGATTGGCTCGCGGCCACGATGCTTTTTATCCTGGCGAGCATATCCGTAGAACGGCGCAACAACTGTGATTCGTTTTGCCGAGGCGCGCTTGAGAGCATCGACCATGATGAGTTGTTCCATGATCTGCTTGTTGACTGGAGCGGCATGGCTTTGAATAACGAAGGCATCGCTGCCACGAACAGATTCTTCAAAGCGAACAAAAATTTCACCGTTTGCGAAATCGTATGCAGATGTTGGCGTGATGGGAATGCCTAGTTCGGCTGCGACATCTTCAGCTAATTCTGGATAACCACGTCCGGTAAAAATCCGCAGACGCTTTTCAGAGCTCAGTCGAAGTTCGCTCACTCGCTTTTCCCATCTGTAGCGCCAGCCTTTTTAGCCGACTCAGCCGATTTAGATCCTGACCGCTTTCGCAGTACCCACCCTAGAACATTTCGTTGCTTAGCTCTAGCAACCCCGATAGCTCCGGCCGGAACGTCCTCGGTGATCACCGAACCGGCTGCGGTATAGGCGCCGTCTCCGATCGAAACCGGGGCCACGAGCATGGTGTCGCTACCAATGCGAACGTCGTTGCCGACCGTCGTCTGATGCTTTTCTACCCCGTCATAATTAACAAAAATTGTGGCTGCGCCGATGTTGCTACCAGCGCCAATGGTGGCGTCTCCGACATACGAAAGATGTGGCACCTTAGAGCCCGCGCCAATGGTGGAGTTCTTTACCTCTACATAAGCACCGACCTTTGAGTTCTCGGCCAAAACTGTTCCCGGGCGCAGATAAGCAAATGGCCCAACGTTTGCCTGAGCACCGATCGAACTCTCGGTTGCAAATGACTCAATTACTTTGGCACCAGCGGCAACACTCACATCAGCAAGAGTGGTTCTAGGTCCGATTACTGCGCCAGCATGAACGACAGTTTTTCCAGTCAAGGCGCTTCCCGGAAGAATCGTTGCATCGGCAGCGACCTCAACACCTTTATCAATCCACGTTGTAGCAGGATCAATGATTGCGACACCAGAACGCATCAGCTGATCGTTAATTCGATCTCGCATAATTGCAGCACATTCTGCTAACTGGGCGCGATCGTTAATGCCAAGTGTTTCGGTGTAATCCTCGGATGGAATTGCAGCAACTTGTTTTCCATCGGCCTTGATCAAAGCCATCACATCGGTGAGATACAACTCGCCTTGTGAATTGCTGCTCTTTAATTTAGCCACTGCGCTACGTAGCGCTGCGATATCAAAAATGTAAACACCGGTATTGATCTCATCGATCTCTCGCTGTGCTGGCGTGGCATCGCGCTCTTCGACAATCCCGACCAAGTGGCCATCTTCAGAGCGAATGATCCGACCATAACCAAATGGATCAGGCACGATTGAGGTGAGAACCGATGCAAACGATGCGTAGTGCTGATGCGCTTCGACGAATTCGCGCAGGGTTTCGGTGCGCAGCAATGGTGTGTCGCCGGCGACGATGACGACCGAGCCTGTTGTCGCGGCACCTTCGAGCGCTAATTGCGTAGCATGGCCAGTTCCATTTCGCTCAGCCTGAAAAACAATCGTTGCAGCTGGAGCGATAGCCTGAACGTGCGGTTCGACCTGTTCTCGCGCCGATCCGACAACGACCCGAAGTTCCTTGGGAGCGAGTGGGGTAAGAGCAGAAAGAACGTGGCTGAGGATTGAATGACCAGCGATCTGATGCAGAACTTTTGGCGTAGCTGATTTCATACGAGTGCCATCACCCGCGGCCAGAACAATGACAACGTCCACGCTAGGTGTCATTCCCCGTGCTCCCCCTGTTCCAGAACAGTTGCGGTTGGGCTTCCTTAACTAGTGGCTCCGCCACCAGGTGTATTTGGCTCCGCCACCATGTCTTTAGCTCCGCCACCAGGTATCGATCCTGGACCCTGGGCTTCAAAGGCCCATGTGCTAGCCACTACACAATGGCGGAACCTGAATTCTCCCCTAAGTCAGATGGTTTCTACAACTCGCGCCCCGTGAGTAGGGCCACTCGCCCTAGCCACTCCAGCCACGACTCCGCTGGCACTCAAAGCGACGGTTAAATCCAAGGCTTTTTCTTCATTCTCCACGAGAAAGGCCACGGTCGGGCCAGAGCCAGAAACAATGCTGCCTAGAGCGCCATAGTCATGGCCGACGTCAAGGACGAGACGAAGCGCAGGCCGCAGCGAACATGCCGCAGCTTGTAGGTCATTGGTCAGAACTTTGCCAAGAGCCACGCTGTCACCGGCGCTGAGGGCTTGGAGCAACGCATCATTGACTTGCGGACGAGCAACATCAAGGCCAGTGCGAAGTCGATCGCACTCTTCATAGACGGCTGGAGTAGATAGCCCTTGTGCAGAAAGTGCGAGTACCCAGTGATAGGTACCGCGAGCTAATACTGGAGTGAGTTCATCGCCCCGACCGCGACCGATTGCAATTCCACCTGTGATTGAAAATGGCACATCGCTTCCCAATTGACTGCCAAGTTTCTCCATGGTGTCACGCGATAAGCCAAGTTCAAAGAGTGAATCAATTGCAACGATGACGCCAGCAGCATTCGCGCTTCCGCCTGCCATTCCACCTGCAACTGGAATCTCTTTTTTAATATGGATCGCTAAATCTGAGTCAAGATCGTGAGTATCGATCATGAGTTGGGCAGCGCGATACGCCAAGTTCGAAGAATCGGTAGGAACACCTTTAGTAGTACTTCCGGAAACCGAGAGCGTTATGCCGGTTCCTGGTTCGCCGTATTTAACTGTGACATCATCATACAAAGCCAATGCTTGAAAAACGGAAGTGACTTCGTGAAAGCCATCGCTTTGGAGCGGGCCGACAGCCAGGTGAAGGTTCACCTTGGCAGGTACCCGAACAACTACTCCGTTGTGTCGCATGCTGTGCTCACTTAATACTCATGTGGTTAAACTCAATTAGTTACAGGCGCTAGCGTATTGGCAATCGCCATAAACTCGCTCAACACCAGAACTTCGCCACGAACTGTCGGATCAATCCCGGCAGCGGCAATGCACTCTTCGGCTTTCTGGCCTCGAGCTGTAAATAGTTCGCTCAAAGCGCTTCGCAGCATCTTGCGGCGCTGGGCAAAAGCAGCGTCAATTACTTCAAATACTCGCAGCCGCTCGGCTTCAGTGCCAGCTGGCGCATGGCGAACAAATTGAACGAGCGATGAATCCACATTGGGCACTGGCCAAAAGATCGATCGCGCTACCCCGCCGACGCCAGAAAGATCAGCCCACCAGGTGGCCTTTACCGAAGGAGAGCCATAACTCTTACTCCCTGGCTTCGCGACTAATCGATCCGCGACTTCGCTCTGCACCATAACAACACCGGAACGCAGTGATGGAAACTTTTCAAAGAAGTGCAGCAACACTGGAACCGAGACGTTGTATGGCAAGTTCGCGACTAAGACATCGGGGTTTAGTGGCAGCGTGGAGGTTGTCATCGCATCTTCGCACTGAACGAAAAGAGTTGCCGGGTCAAAGCCATTATTCTCAACCGTGAGAGGAAGTTGCGCAGCTAATCTAGAATCAATCTCGACGGCGACGACGTTCTTGGCAACTTCCAACATCGCGAGTGTGAGTGAACCAAGACCTGGGCCAATTTCTAACGCAGTATCACCTGGTTGGAGTTGTGCGATCTTTACAATTCGCCGACACGTATTTGCATCGACAACAAAATTCTGGCCGAGTTTTTTAGTTGGAGTAACACCAATCGCAGCCGCGATCTCGCGAATCTGTGCGGCCCCGAGCAGTTGTGCCATTAGTCAAAACTTCCGAATAAGCGAAGCGCGTTAGCAGTGACCTGATCGCAGAGTTCATCGACGTTCTGACCACGTAGGTCTGCAACGAAGCGGACTATGTTCGCTACTTGAGCAGGCGTATTCAAAGCACCGCGGTGAGGGGTTGGTGCAAGAAAGGGCGAATCTGTTTCGATCAAGATTTGATCATGTGGCACCAGAACCGCAGCTTCACGCAGCGCTGGTGCGTTCTTAAAGGTTACGGTGCCTGCAAATGACAAGATATACCCGGCAGCAATGCACTCCTTGGCCATCTCGGCATCTCCGGAATAGCAGTGAAAAATAACCTTCTCCGGGGCTCCGACCTCAAGCAAGGTATCAAGCACTTCTCGGTGAGCATCGCGATCATGAATGACGAGTGCTTTACCAGTCTGCTTGGCGAGTTCAATATGACGTTTGAACGAGTAGAGCTGCTTGTCCCGAAGTTCTAGCTCGGTTCTAAAGAAATCCAAACCGGTTTCGCCAATCGCGCGCACTCGCGGATGCTGCGCCAGTTCTTCGATCATTATTAGTTGAGCTTCTAGGTCTGCAACTACTGGTGCTTCGTTCGGATGAAGCGCCACCGCCGCTAACACTCGGCCAGGAAAAGCCTCGGCACAACGCACGCCCCAAGCAGATTGATCTGCCGAGTAACCGACTTGAACTACTCGATCAATTCCAACGCTTTTCGCCTGATCCAAAATGGCGAGAACTTCTGGGCCATCTGGTTCACTCATTGCAATGAGTTCCATATGCGCGTGGACATCGATACAGGAATGGTTGAGCTTTTCTGGAACCGGTGCTTGCACTCGCTCCTCTTTTAAACCATGACGGCTAACCGTCTCTGGATTAATCGCCATCTATTCTGGCTTCTCTTCCAACCGTGGGAACAGCACTGCGCCTTTGATCACGCGCGAGCCCTGCGGCAATTGGCCCCAAGTTCCAACTGACGCGATCTGTTGCGCTGCAAGCTCACCAAGAGTCAGATCTGCACTAAGTGATTGCCAGAGAGTCTCTGTGGTTGCGGGCATGATCGGGTGCAACAGAACAGTGAGCGCGCGTAGTGATTCGGCGGTGTTGTACAAAACTTCGTTGAGCTTGGCGGCATTAGCGGGATCCTTGGCAAGCGCCCAAGGCTCTTGTTCGGTGACATAACCGTTGACGCGCTTGCAGAAATCCATGATTGTGTTGATGCCACCTTGGAAATCCAAGGCGCACATCGCAGCATCCGCTTGCGTAACAGTCTGAGCAAGCAACGGTGCCAATTCGGAGGTTGCTGTTGGCGCAGGGATTGCTCCATCACAATATTTCTCGATCATTGCGATCAAGCGCGAAGCCAAGTTACCAAAATCATTTGCTAGCTCTGAGGTGTAGCGAGCACCCATATCTTCCCAAGAGAAAGAGCCATCACTGCCGAATGGAATTGCCCGTAAGAAGTAATATCTAAATGCATCCACGCCAAAGTGATCTGTAATGGTTTCTGGCGCGATACCAGTGAGCTTGGATTTACTCATCTTTTCGCCACCGACAAGCAGCCATCCATGTGCAAAGACTTTTCCTGGTACTGGTAGACCAGCCGCCATCAACATCGCTGGCCAAATCACTGCATGGAATCGAAGGATATCTTTTCCGACGAGATGAACATTTGCAGGCCAGGTGGCTGCGAATTTTTCTGCGCCGGCAGAACCAGCTTCATCGCCAAGCCCAACTGCGGTGGCGTAATTCAAAAGCGCATCAAACCAGACATAAATTACTTGCTCTTGATCCCATGGAACGGGAATTCCCCAGTCGAAGGAGGAGCGTGAGATTGAGAGGTCGCGCACGCCGCTCTCCAAGAATGCAACTACCTCGTTTCTAGCGCTCTCTGGTTGGCAGGCATCTGGGTTCTTTCGGTAGTGCTCCAAAAGTGCAGGAACAAAAGCGGAGAGCTTGAAGAACCAGTTGTCTTCCGAGAGCATCGCGCACGGCTTACCGTGCACCTTGCAATTTCCATCTTCTAAGTCGCCTGGCAACTTAAATTCTTCACAACCTACGCAGTAAGGGCCCTCGAATTTTCCGGCGTAGATATGACCAGCATCCTTGAGTTGTTGCATGAAGCGCTGCACCCGATCCATGTGGCGTGGCTCGGTGGTGCGAATGAAATCATCGTTCGCAATATTCAGAGCTTTCCAGACTGGCTTCCACTTATTTTCAACCAGTGTGTCACACCACTCTTGTGGAGAGGTGTTGTTTGCGGTGGCGGTGTTGAGCACCTTTTCGCCGTGCTCATCGGTGCCAGTCAGAAACCAGACTCGCTCGCCTCGTTGCCGGTGCCAACGAGTCAGCACATCGCCTGCAACCGTGGTGTAGGCATGGCCAATATGTGGCGCATCGTTCACGTAATAAATCGGCGTAGTGAGATAGAAAGTTTCTGCGCTCATTCCTAAATCCTACCGATTTTTAAAGGCAACGACCGCATCAAAGACTTGGCGCTTAGGCAGGTTCAATTCGCGCGCAACTTCCGCGATTGCATCTTTTCGTGGCTCGCCCGCACGTTCACGCTCGGCTACGCGCTCCACTAAATCAGCATCGGTAAAACTCCTCGAAGCTTTATCAAAGCCTGCAATCACCAGGGTGATTTCACCTAGAACTTCATGAGTCTGGGCCCACTCCAATAATTCACCGAGCGAGCCGCGCAAGGTCTCTTCATATCGCTTGGTCATCTCTCGACAAATTGCTGCGCTTCTATCCGCTCCAAATGCAGCGCTTGCATCTGCAAGGGACTCGGCCAGTCGATGCGGAGCCTCAAAGAAAATCATGGTGCGGGTTTCTTCAGCTAGTTCGGCATACCAACTAGCCCTTGCACCAGACGTGCGCGGTGGGAAGCCATCAAAACTAAAACGATCACTTGGCAGACCGGAGAGCAACAAGGCGGTGGTCACTGCACTTGGTCCAGGCAAGACCGAAATCGGAATCGAATTCTCAAGCGCCGCACGAATCAAGCGGTAGCCAGGATCGCTCACACCAGGAGCACCGGCATCGGTAATTACTAAGAGGTCTTCGCCTGAAACCAAAATTTCAGTGAGTTGCTCGAGTCTGGCAACTTCATTTCCCTCAAAGTAAGAGATCACCTTGGCCTGATGGGTAATTCCTAAGTCGGCACAGAGCCGCGAAAGTTTGCGAGAATCTTCGGCTGCAATCACTTTCACGCTGGTAAGAACCTCACGTACACGCGCAGTAGCGTCGCCAGGGTTTCCGAGCGGGGCGCACGCCAATATCAACACGAGACCATTCTCCCTTATTCGGGAGTCATTCAGGAACAGCGCTATTGGCGATACCAAGGCGGGTGGCTCAGGCTTTACGCTTTGCCCATGGCAGCCCGCATCACTCCACAACTTCGAGAACGGCTGAGTGCAGCTGGACTGGGGTTCGTTGCGTTGGTGCTGCGACTCTGGCACCTGCAATATCCCAAGGGCTTTGTCTTCGATGAGGTCTATTACGCCCAAAATGCCAACTCGTTGCTCCATCACGGGGTCGAGCTAGATCCAAAGACTGGCGCTGCAACTTTCATCGTCCACCCGCCAATCGGTAAATGGATGATCGCCGCAGGAATCAAGCTCTTTGGCTATCATGAATTTGGATGGCGAGTAAGCGGAGCGCTCGTGGGAAGCGCCAGCGTGGTCTTGATTTTCTATGTCACCAAACGACTCTTTAATAACTATCTCCTGAGCCTCTTCGCGGGACTACTCACCCTCTGTGATGGCATGCACCTAGTTATGTCGCGCACTGCGCTGCTCGACATCTTTTTAATGTTCTTCACCTTGCTTGGCTTCTTCTTTTTATTGCGCTCCCAACATTGGTTGGCCGGAATATCACTTGGCTTGGCAACCGCAACAAAGTGGAGCGGTCTTTATTATTTAGTTGCCTACTTAGCTTTTACTCTTTATGCCGATTACCGAGTTCAGTTGGCGCTAGAAAACGAGAAACCGCTGCTCCAAGTCTTTAAAGAAAAATCGTGGAAGCGAGTGCTGCAGTACCTCGTCGTTCCGGTGGCTGTTTACATCAGCTCGTGGATCGGTTGGTTCTGGAGTAAAACTGGCTGGGATCGCACGTGGAGTAAGAATATTTTTGCATCGTGGTGGCATTACCAAAATGAAATTCTAAATTTCCATACAAACCTCACCACCCCACATACCTATTCAGCTAATCCGTGGAGTTGGTTGATCATGGGACGGCCAACTTCTTTTTATTACGAAGCACCTAATACCTGTGGTGCCAAGTCTTGTTCGCAAGAGATTCTGGCAATCGGAACTCCGCTGTTATGGTGGAGTGCGGTGATTGCTATTGCAATCACCATCGGTTACTGGATTGCACGACGCGAATGGCAGAGCGGATTGCTGCTGCTTTCATTAGCCGCTGGATACCTGCCTTGGTTCTTGTGGCAGAAGCGAACGGTCTTTACCTTCTATGTAATTGCTTTTGAACCTTTTATTATTCTGCTGATTGTTTATGCGCTTGCGAAATTCCTCGAACCAGATCGCAATGGTCAGATACCAAGAAATCGAGTGTTTGCCGCTTGGGCTTTCATTGGATTGATCGCGCTCAATTTCGCTTATTTCTTGCCGTTATTTATGGGCCAGGTAATTACTTATAGCCACTGGTCATCCATGATGTGGTTTCCATCCTGGATCTAATTACTTACTCGTTTACTGCTTGATTTCGATCGATAGCAGCTTGCTCCGCCAACTCTTGATCAAATAGCTCATCTCGCTCTGGAACTTCGAGTGCTGCTAAGCGCTCTTGTTCGGCGCTCCATGCTCCAGGGACGGTTAAATCAATGATGCGTTGTGAGCGAATTGCTTTTGGCGCAGTTGTGTAGGTAGGACGGGGGACATCAACTGGCGACCATTCTGATGAACGTGGCTGCGGTTTTGCGAATTCATCTTTGGAAATAATTGTGATTGCACCAGATTCAATTCGATCTGACAATGGAATCCAATGATCGTTCGATTGAGCACGAGGTGAGAGTGAAATCTGAACGGTTGGATCGCGCTTCACTTCTGCTGCAGTGATCTGCGCAAGGGCTTGGAGACGACGCTTCTTCAGTTGCGCGGCAACTACTTGTCTGCGGATATGCACAAAGTAAATCGCAGTTGCAGAGAGTGGAAGAAGGACAAGCGTGAGCGCGCACGCACCAGCGGTCGCCGTTATCAATGTTGCAAGATTGAGAACTCCGAGCAGCGCAGTAATCAATTGACGTTGTCGTAGTGCGCGCAATTTTTTATCGCGATCGACAACTTCAGGAATATTTGGAGTTGAAGCAACAATTTTCATTGCGCTCTTGTAACGCTCGGTTGCGCGACCGGAAGTGGAATCATGTTGTGAGATCCAACGGGGGACAAAATAGGCGCCCCACATCCCAAGGATGATGAGATAGATCAAACCCGACGCCATGGAATGTAACTGTAAGTGAGATTTAGGCTAAAACGTCGGATTTGAGCGCATTCTGAGCAGAGCGAACTCTCGAGTTATAGATGAGGGTTTTCAGCAACGTAGGTCAGATGATCTCGCCAATCTCCAGCGATATGGAGGTAGCGAGGACGTACACCTTCAAAGCTGTAGCCACTCTTTTGTGCGACTCGAGCCGATGCCACATTCTCTGGTCGCATATTTATTTCAATGCGATGCAAGTGAAGTTCGCTGAAGCCATAGGAAGTGAGGGAGCGCACGGCTCTGGTGACATAACCCTGATTCGCCCAGCGCTGATCGATCCAATACCCGATGTGGGCTCCGCGATAAGCCCCAAGCACAATCCCGCCCAAGGTGATCTGACCGGCAAAACGTTGAATGCCATCGCTCTTGATAAAAATTCCGAAGGCGAGTGATCGACCAGACCGTGCTTCGCGATTGAAGTGCTGGACCATTCCATAAAACGAAGGCGTGTATTGGTTGGGGTCAACGGGTGGCCGAGTCGCCTCCCAAGGCGCTAGCCAATCCATATTAATTTCTCGGACGTATTCCCATTCGGCTTTATCTCGATAGCGCAGTGGTCGCAGTGTCAGCTCTCGATCCTGAATTTTGACTGGCCAGCCGGCGAACTTCATCACGATCTCGGTTTAGTTATTTCGATCCAGCAACAGAACATCAACCTGCTCATCTGCCAGCACACCGGGAGAATCTGCAGAAATTGCAATGAGCGCTTGAGCTTCGGAGAGCGTGAAAACTTCGCCCTGCTCTGTTAGCGGTGTAACTACTCGGATCCCATCGGATCCTTCTGGTGCGATCGTGGCTCGAACTAACGAGGTCTGACCGATAGGTGATTCGATTGCTTGAGTCACTCGCGCTTTAATTGTTGGTCGATAAATTCCTTGTGCGCCGAGCATTCTGCGGATCATAGGGCGAACAAATACTTCACACGATAAAAATGCTGCGACCGTGTCACCAGGAAGCGTCAACACCGGAGTTTTGTCATCGCCGATGGTGCCAAAGTTATGTCTGGCCGCACCTTCCAAGGCCGGGATGACACTAGTAATTGTCCCGAGCTCCCGGAGTACAGATTCGATCAGCTCAACAGATCCATCATGACTCTCACCACTAATAATGATGAGATCGGCTCGGACTAATTGGTCTTCAATCACATCTTTTAATTGAGCATGATTTTCGGGAATTGCATGGACGCGATATCCCACTGCGCCTGCTTCTTTCACGGCCGTAGTGAGCATCCAAGAGTTCGCTTCGAACTCTTCTTCATCTTTGAGAAGTTCTTGTCCTGGTTCAACCAGATCATCGCCTGCCGAAATAATGACGACTCGAGGATGAGGCTGGGTTGGCAGGCTCGCCAATCCGATAGATGCAGCCAGACCAATCTGGGTTGAACGAATTCGTGATCCCTTACGAAGGACTAACCGCTCCCCGGCATAAATATCTTCTGCCAGCGTGGCGCCATGAGCGTCGAGCAACGGCATATCAAAAGGTGCGAGCGGCTGAGCCAACTCAAGCAGAGCTTCTGCCATCGCTGCAACGGTGATTGGTTGCGCCGAGAGTTCCATGCTCACACCCTACTTGCCGCACCATGGAATAGCGGGGATTGGAGTGGGATCAATCCCCCAAATAACTTAGGCTAAAGGTGTGGAGATTGGCATGCAGAAAAAACAACTGCGCGAACGGTTGCGTCGCGACCGCGCAACGAGTTTTGCTCCCGATACCTGGCTCCAAGTATTAGCGAGCGAAGAAGTGAAAGCAGCGACCGTTGTCGCCTCCTATATTTCTTATGGCACCGAACCTGAAACAGGAGATCTCAATCAAGCACTCTTAGCTAGCGGTAAAAAGCTCCTTCTTCCACGGCTACTGAAAAATAACGACCTTGAATGGGTCCAATGGAACGGCGCTACTCACTCGCTTGCAAAGAATGGAAAAGTTTCAGAGCCAGCTGGCGTTAATTTTTCAGATGAAGCCGCAATCAACGTCGTGATTGTTCCTGCACTTGCTATTGATCGAACTGGAGTTCGACTTGGCCAGGGTGGCGGTTCTTATGATCGAGCGCTGTCGCGTCTTGGAAGTTCCTGTTGGAAAGTCGGCTTAATTTACGCCGGAGAACTGAGCGCTACCCCGCTGCCTTCAGAAGTGCACGATCAAAAACTGGATGCTGCTGCAACGCCGCATCTGATTACTCGTTTTTATCACGAGCATTAAGCGCTGCTAAATATTTATTGTAGGCAGCTAACTCGTCCTCAACACCCATTGCTGCAGCGCGATCCGATGCTCGGTCACTCCGTTTTGCTTCACGCGAATCATCGCGAACCCACTGAATAAATGTTGCAATGAGAGCGATCAAAATTGGAATTTCACCCATGGCCCAACCAATTGCGCCACCTGTGTGCTGGTCGGCCAATAGATTCGTTGCCCACGGCCGGTTGAGTGAAGCGAAATAACCACCATCCAGCAGCGTGCTCGCTGATAGCAGCGCGACTGAGAAAAATGCATGGATCGCCATCGCGGCGAAGAGCATGATGATTCGAACGATATGTGGAATCTTGCGAGGATTTGGATCGACTCCAACGATCACATAAAAGAAGAGATAACCCGCAAGCAAGAAGTGCAGGTCCATAAAGAGGTGTCCACTGTGACTCTTCATCAAAGTGCCAAAGAGCGGCGTCAAATACAGCACAAAGAGCGAGCCATCAAAGAGAGCAAGGGCAACGATTGGATTGGTGATGATTTGTGAATATCGCGAATGGATCAACGCAATCAGAGTTCCGCGAAGTCCACGTTCGTCGGGAGTGCGACCTTGAGGCAAAGTGCGCAAAGCCAATGTGATTGGTGCGCTTAAGACAAAGCCAATCGGCGCGATCATTCCTAAAATCATGTGCGCGATCATGTGATCAGAAAATGCAAAGCGGGCATAGACGCCGAGTCCGCCACTCGTTGCGAAATCAACTGCCGCTACCGCTAACGCAAAAGAGATGGTCCGACCAACCGGCCAGGTGTCTCCGCGCTTAACAAGTACGCGTACTCCTTTGATGTAAAGAAAAGTAATCAGTAATAAGAAGCCAAGCACAGTTCCATCTGGCACCCAGGCGGTGAGGATTCGAGTGAGATTTGGTGCAGCCGGCATTGGGGTGCCCGTAATTGCGACGACTGGATCTGCTTGCAGCGCAATTGCAGTTGGCGAAGTTGGTGGATTGATAGAGCCTAGCCATGCACCAAGAGCAACTGCTGCAACCAAAATAACTATTTCGTTGGCCAACAACCGATAAATCACCTGGCCAGCGGTCGAGCTCTTCTGCGCTAGTTGTGCAATGTGTGACCGATGCTTTGCTCCGAAAACTAGCAACAAGAGAAAGAGCACTACTTTGATAATGACGAGCACTCCGTAGGCACTCTGCCAACCTTTGAGAAAATTCAATCTGGTCCACGCATTGGCTGCGCCGCTCACGCCAACAATGACTGCGGCCCATAACGCCATGGCGCTAAATCGAGAGATCGCAAACTCACGGGTGCTTTGCGAAACCAGCAACAACCCGAAGACCCCACCAACCCAGAGCGATACAAAAATCACGTGAAAGAGCAGCGAACCGATTGCGAGTTCGTGATTGCCAGCATTGCTCGCGTGACTCTGAAAGACGGGAATCGCTAGCGCAATAAGGGTCAAGGTGAGCGCGAAGTACGTCCCGCGCACTCGCTTAATACGTGAAATCGATGCAAGGAGTGCAAGGCCAATAATGAGTTGGGCTACATAATCACGGCCGACACTCGTTTGCGCAATGAAGTCATGGGCTGAACCGAGATCGAAGGCCGAGCCAAGACTGCCCCCTAAGAGATTTGCTAGCTCAAGAAAGAAACTTCCGAACAAAGTGAGAACCCACGTTGCAGTGGCGATAAGCGCGGCCGGTCGAAGTCGTACTGCCTCTGGCGTAAGCGAAGCTCTCTCTTCTGGAATAAGAAAACCCATCGCATACAAAATTCCAATGGCAGCAATAAAAGCAATGAGGTTGAGCGCTTTAACAATAGGAATGAGAGTTGCAACAACTGTATTGGTGGTGAGAAGCGTGCTGACGCTCCCGCTTGAGGCAGATAGCAAGAACGAATGCATGACCAAGTGAAAGTTACTCTTGGCTCTTCTTTACCGGAGTTGCGCGCTTTTTCCGACGCTTCTGATTTTTGGTATCAACCCAGATCATTCGCGCATACCAGATCAGAAATAGCGCCACCAAAGTTGCGATAACAAAAAGAATAATCACTGCCACTGTCGCAGAAGAAGATGTCCCTGCAGGTTTCACTGGCTTGCTGCTTGATGAGGATGCTGGCTGTGTTGGAGTAGCACTTGGTGAAGAGAGCGTGGATGGTGCATTAAAGAGAAATGTGAAACTTCCGGTGAGCGGGGCATCTGTTGCGCTGAGCAATGAATATGAGACTGTATAAATTCCAGAGGCAGTAAGCGGCTTAAGGCCGATGACTGCTGTGACATCACTGATGGTGAGCGAGCCATCGTCCACTTCATTTCCGGAAGGATCGGTGACCATGATCGAGTTTCCTTGATCAAGCAACGAACCGGTTGCAGTGACGGAGACTGCATTTGGCGCAACGGTCAGTACTGAACCGACGGTAGGCGAGGTTGATGCGACAGCATTAGCGAAGGCGGCAGTTGGGCTCCACAC
>Ga0007852_1000250_pt1 | contig 17696 bp, 18 predicted proteins | sample CryBogCBH28Sep08_FD_71227 | JGI IMG/M metagenome (GOLD analysis project Ga0007852, IMG submission 71227) | Freshwater microbial communities from Crystal Bog, Wisconsin, USA - CBH28Sep08 | ecosystem: Environmental > Aquatic > Freshwater > Lake | place: Crystal Bog, Wisconsin, USA | collected...
GGAGGCGCGAAGGCGTAATTATTACATGAGAAAAGCCGAGTTCCTAACCAGGGCCAATTCCCCCATAACCAGCTGACTTTAGGTAAGTTCTGCCCATGCGCCTTGGGGTCCTCGATGTCGGCTCGAACACTGTTCACCTTCAGGTTGTCGATACCCACCCCGGAGCGCGGCCAAACCCCACCTTTAACTATAAAGAAGAGCTACGACTCACCGAGTTTCTGACCGATGCCAACGAGATTAACGAGACTGGTATCGCGACGCTTCGCAAAACAATTGAGCGAGCAGTAGCAGAGGCTCGCAAAGTTCAGGTTGAGGAGCTCCTTCCTTTTGCTACTTCTGCGCTTCGCGAAGCGGCTAATGGCGATCGCATTATTAAAAACATCAATAAGGATTTCGAGATTGATCTACAAGTCTTAAGCGGTGAAGATGAAGCCAAACTCACCTTCTTGGCCGCACGCCGTTGGTTTGGGTGGTCCAGCGGTCGGCTACTGGTTGTCGATATCGGTGGTGGTTCACTGGAAATCGGCGTAGGCGTTGATGAATCTCCAGAAGTTGCGACCTCACTTCCACTCGGAGCTTCTCGCCTGACACAAAAGTTTCTCAATGGTGATCCGTACACCGAAAAAGGAATTCGTGCGATGCGCGATCACATCGAGGGACAACTCGAATCCGTTCTTCCTGCCCTCGTGAAACATCAAGAGACTGATCGCGCGATTGCAACAAGCAAGACGCTGCGCACACTCGCACGACTTTGTGGCGATTGGTTCGATGGCAACGGCAAGACAATTAAGGTCGATGCCATTCGCAAAATTTCGAGCAGGCTTTCGGCAATGAGTTATGACGAACGAGCCCGACTCCCTGGTGTATCCGGTAACCGTGCTCGCCAAATTGTCGCTGGCGCTTACGTCACCGAAAGCGTGATGCGAAACCTCGATCTGCGCGAACTCGAAATCTGCCCATGGGCGCTACGCGAAGGTGTGGTTTTGAAGTGGATGGACTGGATGGAGTCCGGTTCAGAATTTCACAAACCAATTAAGTAGCGCGCTACTTAAACCGTGGGGGCGGCAAGTCGATCGACTTGGAGGACCTTCTTTTTGTCGTGATGAACAATCCAAGCCTCGCCTGGTTGAAGCTTGTTATCTGGATAATCGAAATCAATCTTCTTAGTGAGTTTTTCCATCATGCGCGGCAGAACTGGATTGTGACTGCAAAGCAGCGCTGACTGATTAATCTTGATGAGATCTTTCGCGTACTCAATCGCTTTCTCTTTATTCTTTTTGAAGGTGTACTCACTGAGCGCGCCTTTAACGACTGGGTCGATTCCGAGCACTCGACACAATCCAGCGACGGTATCGAAGCAGCGAACGGCATCAGAGGTATGAACTTCATCGATTGCATAGACCTGATAGATAGCGTGCATTCGCTTAGCTTGTTGCTGACCCAAGAGATCTAGCGGACGATCTTCATCATCACCCTGCCATTCGGTGCGCTCTAGCGCCTTGGCATGACGCAACATGATGAGTGGGTATGAATCGAAGGGGCTATTAACGAATTTCTGGAGGATTTCGCGATCGCTTTCGCGCGTCAATCGAACTTCGGCTTCTTCGATGGTGAGCCACTCCATCATGTCGACTTCTTCGTTGGGGGTGAATGGTGGAACTTCACCAATCACTCGAGCAGCCCAGTACGTCACTTGCTTGAGCCCATCTGGAACGAAATATTCGATGGCATCCAAGAACGGACCGATCTGAGTAACGAGTCCGGTCTCTTCCAAGATTTCACGGTGCGCGCAGGAGATCAGTGCTTCGCCGGGCTCTACTTTTCCCTTAGGTAGCGACCAATCGTCATAGCGCGGGCGATGAACTAAACCTACTTCGACCTGCTTGGCAGCGTTGCGCCGCCAAATGACTCCTCCTGCTGCAACGACAGCCGCGCTCATTCGCGCGCTCGATACCACTCGATGGCGGTGTTGTGGAAGTCCTTCAAGCGAACGCCGTTGGCATCGGTAGAAATCTCTTTCCAACTACCGTCGGCCTGCATCGCCCAGTGAACGTGCTCATCGCTCAAGTACGAATCAAGCGCGCCTAGCAGGAAGCGCTTGTGATCGGCCTGAGTGATTTTCACCAAGCTCTCCACGCGGCGATCAAGGTTGCGGTGCATCAAGTCAGCGCTACCGATGTAAATCTCGTCATCGCCACCATTGGCAAAATGGAATACTCGTGAGTGTTCCAAGAAGCGACCCAAGATAGATCTCGCCGAAATATTTTCAGAGAGCCCTGGAACTCCAGTTCTAATTGCGCAGATTCCGCGGACAATCAGTTGAACTTTGACGCCAGCCATCGATGCTTTGTAGAGCGCCTCGATAAAGCCCTCATCCAAAATTGCATTGAGCTTCATTCGAATCAAGGCTGGCTTACCGGCCTTCTGATTCTCGATTTCGCGATCGATCCGCTCGAGCAGACCGGAACGAATTGTGCGGGGCGCTACCAACAAGCGAGTGAATGCGGTTTGTGGCGCAAAACCAGAGAGTTGGTTGAAGAGCTTGTTGACGTCTTCGCCAAGTATTGGGTCTGATGAAAGAATTCCGAAATCTTCGTAGAGTCGCGCGGTCTTAGGGTTGTAATTTCCGGTTCCCATATGGACATAACGACGAATTCCATTGGTCTCTTGGCGAACAACGAGTGAGAGCTTGGCGTGGGTCTTAAGGCCGATCAAACCGTAAACCACGTGCACGCCGGCATCTTCAAGTTTTCTCGCCCAACGTACGTTTGCAAGCTCGTCAAAACGGGCTCGAATTTCGATAACCGCCAACACCTGCTTGCCTGCTTCTGCAGCTTCGATCAGCGCCTGCACGATCGGTGAATCACCCGATGTGCGATACAGAGTCTGCTTGATTGCGAGTACTTGTGGATCTGTCGCAGCAGATTCCAAAAAGCGAACAACCGATGCGGTGAAAGATTCATAAGGGTGGTGCAAAATGACTTCGCGGCGACGGATCGCATCGAAAAATTCTTCGCTGGAATCGCTCGCAATATCGCGCAGATCAGGTGGAACCTGATTTCTAAATGGTGGGAAACGAAGCTCTGGCAGATCGATATCGGCAATCTGGTTGAGCCCGGTAAGGTCTAGCGGCTCCTTGTAGCGACTGATGTCCTCTTCTTTCACATTAAGTTCATCCATCAGAGTGCGCAACAACTCTGGCGCAATATCTCGATCAACTTCTAGGCGGACCGGTGGGCCAAACTTTCGGCGCAGCAACTCTTGCTCCATGGAAGCAAGCAGATCTTCCGACTCTTCTTCTTCGAGTTCTAGATCGGCGTTACGTGTAAGCCTAAAGGTGTAGTGATCTTTGACAGTCATGCCCTGGAAGAGTTCTGCCAAGTTGGCGATGATCACTTCTTCCATTGGAACAAAGCGACGCGTCCCGGCTTTTCCGGTTTCCACAAAGCGTGGCAGGTTAGAAGGAACTTTCACGCGAGCGAAGAGATCTTCTTGAGTCTCTGGGTTCGTGACAACAACGGCCAAGTTGAGTGAGAGCCCTGAGATATATGGGAATGGGTGCGAAGGATCTACCGCGAGTGGTGTGAGCACCGGGAAAATTTTGGATTGGAAAACTTTGTTGACGGCTTCGCGTTCGGCATCATCGAGTGAGGCCCACGTTGCGATTTCAATTGAGTACTTAGCGAGCTGCGGCAAGATATCTTCATGGAAGGCCTTTGACTGGCGCTGCAACAACTCTTGCGTCTTTTGAGAAATTTCACTCATCAATTGGCTTGGGGTGTAGCCAGCGGTATTCGGCTTAGTAACACCGCTCTCTAACTTACGCTTAAGAGTCGCGACTCGAATCATGTAATAGTCATCGAGGTTGGAAGAGAAGATTGCCAAGAAGCGGCAGCGCTCAAGCAGTGGCGTTGCTGGATCTTCAGCGAGTTCGAGAACGCGCTGATTGAAGGCTAGCCAGGTTAGTTCACGGTCGATCAAACGACCGCGGGGATCCACTGAAATCTCGTGCGACATGGCCTTATTTTCTCCTACTTAAGTGAACAACAGGTGACTTCGAGGCAACTTTCAGGCTTGTTGGGCTGCTGCGGCGCGAGCGGCCGCCACATGCTGCAAGACAATCGCGCTTGCCACACTCGCATTGAGCGACTCAACGCTTGAGTGCATGGGGATTGAAAGGATCAGATCGCACTTTTCGCGAACCAATCGAGACAAGCCCTTACCTTCACTACCAACGATCAGATAGACCGATTCTTGAGTGAGTGAGAACTTCGGAAGTGACTCATCGCCCTCGGCATCCAATCCCACGACAAAGTAGCCAGCCTTCTTCGCATCTTCGAGTGAGCGAACCAAATTGGTAACTTGCGAGATTGGAAGTCTGGCAGCGGCACCTGCAGAAGATTTCCAAGCAGAGCCAGTCATTGCTGCGGTTCTGCGTTCCGGGATCACAACGCCATCTGCACCAAAGGCTGCGGCAGATCGAACGATCGCACCCAAGTTATGTGGATCGGTTACTCCATCCAGACCAATGAGCAAACCTGGCGTCTTTGCCTTTGCTAGCAAAGCATCAAATGTGGCATATGCGAATGGCAAGATGACAAGTGCAATTCCTTGGTGGGTTGTTGTACCAGTCAAGCCATCGAGATGTCCGCGCGGTACTTCTTTGATCGCAAGGTTTTGATTCTTGGCTAAGCGCATTGATTCGCTCATGCGCTCATCGATCTCGGTGCGCTCGGCAATCAAAAGTTCTTTGGCAGGAACCTTTGCGCGCAACGCTTCGAGAACTGGGTTGCGACCAGCAACGGCATCGGAATTTGGTTTTGTTTCGCGGCGAGACTCTGGTCGGCGAGTTTGTTCGCGCTTGCGATTAGTTGCGGCAGCTTCGCTTTCGCGCCGCTTCTTACCCGGGCGCATTAGTTAACGCTCCAACGTGTACCGGCGGCTGTATCTTCGATGATGACTCCTAGTGCTGCTAATTGATCTCGAATGAGATCCGATGTTGCAAAATCTTTACGCGCGCGAGCAGCAGTGCGTTGCTCAAGAGCTAGCGCAATCAATCCATCCAGCACTGTCGCATCGCTCTGGCTAGCAGTGGCGAAGGCTTCATCGGCTGGGTCGCAGCCAAGCACGCCTAGCGCACCACGAATTTCACTTGCCGCGGTAGCAATCGCGGCATGGTCGTTAGCTGTGATCGCGATATTTCCTAGGCGCACGTTCTCAGAAATCAGCGCTAACGCCTGTGGCACAGCTAAATCATCATTCATCGCTGCAGCAAAGTCGGCCGAGATGATGGGGTCAGGTTGATAACCGACAATTTCTGCGGCGCGCTTAAGGAAACCTTCGATACGACGGAAATTCACCGCTGATTCTTCGAGCGCTTCAAAAGAGAATTCGAGCATCGAGCGATAGTGGGCGCTTCCGAGATACCAGCGGAGTTCAATGCCGCGGACTCGCTTAAGCAGCTCTTGTACTTGGAGTGAGTTGCCAAGTGACTTAGACATTTTTTCACCAGCGGTAGTGACCCACGCATTGTGCATCCAGATATTTGCAAAGCCATAACCCGCTGCCTCTGATTGCGCGATCTCGTTTTCGTGGTGCGGGAAAATGAGATCTAAGCCGCCGCCATGAATATCAAAGTTTTCGCCCAGATATGTATGAGCCATTGCTGAACACTCGATATGCCAACCAGGACGCCCTGCACCCCATGGAGTTGGCCAAGAAGGCTCCCCTGGTTTAGCTGCTTTCCAGAGTGCAAAATCGCGCGGATCCTTTTTGAAAGAATTTTCGGAGTCATCGATTGATTGCAGATCATCGAGTTTTTGATTTGAAAGCGAGAGATAGCGAGAGAGCTTGCGAACTTCGAGATAGACATCGCCATTACCCGGTGCATAAGCGCTGCCATTTTCTACCAGCTTTTCCATGAGTTCGATCATCTGTGTGATGTGACCGGTGGCTCGTGGTTCATAGGTCGGAGGCAGAACGTTCAGTGCTGCATAAGCACTGGTGAATGCTCGTTCATATTTGAGAGCAAGTGCCCACCATGGCATTGCCTCAAGCTCGGATTTTTGCAAAATTTTGTCATCGATATCGGTCACGTTACGAATGAAGGTGACGTCGTATCCACTTGCAAGCAACCATCTGCGCAAGATGTCGAAATTAACGCCGCTACGGATATGTCCAATGTGCGGAGCGGCTTGAACTGTGGCGCCGCAGAGATAAATGCCAACCTTGCCTTCGCGCAGGGGTGTGAACTCACTGACCTGTCGGGTTGCGGTGTTGTAAAGCGTGAGGCTGGCGGACATTAGGTAATTCTAACGGCTGGAGGCGTGAGAACTTAAAAGCGCGGTTGCAATAGCCGCTAATCCTCGTCCATCACCAGTAAATCCCAAGCCATCGGTCGTCGTTGCACTCACCGCAACTGGCGCACCGCCTAGCGCTGCAGACAGCGCCGCGATTGCCTCGGCTCGGCGGGGACCAATCTTTGGTCGATTGCCCACAATCTGTACCGAAACATTGTTGATAGCAAACCCCGCGTGAGTAACGAGAACGAGTGTTTCCTGCAAGAGCTTTGCACCGCTTGCACCTGCATACTCAGGACGATCGGTACCAAAGTTGCTTCCTAGATCACCAAGCTTTGCGGCACTCAGCAGCGCATCACAGATCGCGTGGGCAGCAACGTCGCCATCGGAATGACCTTCAAGGCCAGCGACTTCTGGCCAGACCAAACAAGCGAGTGCAAGTTCTTTCTTGGAGTCATAAGAAAAGGCGTGGGTATCGGTGCCGATTCCCACTCGCAGGTCGGCAATATTCTGACCATCAACTAAGAATTGATTGGCGCGAGCGAGATCTGCCTGAGTAGTAATTTTGAGAGCGCGATCTTCACCAGCAATGACCTTTACTTTTACGCCGACCGCTTCAACCGCGCTAGCGTCATCGGTATGAGAATCTGATGCTGCATGCGCTGCAATCAACAATGCATACGAAAATCCTTGTGGTGTTTGCGCAATCGCAAGCGTGCTGCGATCAACCGTCTTCACAACATAGCCATCAGCGGTTACTTCTTTAATCGTGTCAACGACCGCTTGAGTTGGAATCACCGCCTTCTCGCCCGAAGCAAGCGCATCAATCACGCGCTGCGCTAATTCGGTGCTTGCAAGTGAACGAGCAGCATCGTGGACCAAAACATAATCGGCATCTGAACTTACTTGTGCAAGTGCTGCCTTCACGCTCTCGCTTCGAGTTGATCCACCCGTAACGATGGTGATGCCATCGCCCAAGAGTTCGGCGAATTGTTTTTCGAGTCCGCTTGGGGCAGCGACAATAATTTCTGAAGCGATAGGAGCCATGCGCGCAACGGCGTGCTCGATCAGGGTTTTATCTGCGAGTGTGACAAGCGCTTTCGGGAGATTTGCACCCAGGCGTTCGCCACTGCCGCCAGCAGGAATTATGACGGCAACATGGTGTGCCATGTTAGGAAGCAAGAACCTCATCAAGAATCACGCCGGCCTTTTCCTCATCGGTATGTTCGGCCAGAGCGAGTTCGGAGATCAAAATCTGCTTTGCCTTAGAGAGCATGCGCTTCTCACCAGCTGATAGGCCACGGTCGAGATCGCGTCGATAAAGGTCGCGGACAACTTCGGCTACCTTGATGACATCGCCAGAGGCAAGCTTTTCAACGTTCGCCTTGTAGCGGCGAGACCAGTTAGTTGGCTCTTCTGTGTAAGGCTGGCGTAGGACGCTAAAGACGCGGTCTAGGCCGGCGCTATCAACCACATCGCGGACGCCGACGAGATCTACATTCTCAGCCGGTACTCGAACAGTGAGGTCTCCCTGGGCCACTTTGAGGACTAGGTAGATCTTTTCTTCCCCCTTGATTGTGCGGGTTTCGATAGCTTCGATGAGCGCCGCACCATGATGGGGATAAACAACTGTTTCGCCGACTTTGAATGACATTAATCTGGCTCCTTGGGGTTAGGGGTCAATTCTACCAGCGTTTGCTAGGTCACATTGATCGAGAGTGCAACCTCCGGATTTGTCAAGAGCGCGTTCATTTTTTACCTGTATTCTTAGCCCGTGTTGAACTCTCGCCTTCATAAAAGCGCCGGCCTTGTTGTAGCGGCGGCATCTGTCCTTCTATTGAGCGCATGCGGCGCCTCTGGCCCTGATGCCCCCACTCGTAACATCAAGCAGGTCAGTGATGGCGTCGAGGCTGATTCTGGTTCAATCGCAGTTCGCGACGTTCTGCTTGTCGCTCAGCCTGATGGCAGCGCAGCAATCGTCGGAACATTTATTAACGAAGGCAGTACTCCTGATTCATTGGTCGGTATCTCAGTCAACGGCGTGACCGCGAACTTGTCCGCACCAACTTTCGCTTTGCTTCAAAACAAGCCAGTCATTTTTAGCGGCGATAGCGCAACCGCTTCTGGTTCAGTTCCTGGCCTTAACGCTGCATCGGGTGCACGCGTTCCAGTGACAGTCTTCTTTAAGAGCGCTTCAAGCGTCACACTTTCTGCGATTGTTCGCGCGAAGTCTGACTACTTTGCAAGCGTTGGTGGCGCAGCTGCTGCGCCAAGTGCCAGCCCAGCAAACAAGTAACTCATCTTCAAGACGAAGATTTGACGGAGATAACGTCACCGTTAGATGTATGCTGAATTACTGTGATTTCAACTCCATCTGAAGTCACGGAATCGCCTTCATGGAGTGTTCCCACTAATTGAGAACCCCATTGTCCGGTCATAATTTGAGGATTGTTGTAAATAAGTGTGATCATTCCCGCTCTGAATCCCTTATTTAAATCCAGTTTATAAACCAGAACTCCTTCTTGGGAAGGTGACAAAGCATCCAAAATGCTTTGCTTTCGTGATTCCACCACAATTGCTTGTGTGTCAGAAAGTTTAATTACCACCATCTTCTTGTCGCTCGAGGACACTTCGTCAGGCGAAATAAATGTAGTGACAGGTTGAAGTGAAGATGCCGACAAGCAGTCAACTTGATCAGGCGTAATCCAACCTAAAATGAACTTTTCCCATGTAAAGAAATCTGGAAAGTAATCATCATCCCAAATCATGGCATCCCATGCATATTCAAGGGTGTTAGGAGTTAACCCCGGTTCAGTGAGGCCCAAAGTGTGACCGTACTCATGAACAAAATATCCCGGATTCAGCGAAAATGGCTTACCATCCTTATTTACAACCGCAGCAGTCACGCCATAATGAATCGTTCCCCCACCGACACTAGCTGTGAAGTTATAAACCGGACCGAAATCCATATTCATTGCGGTCTGGTCAGGCATGACTAACATGATCGCTTCTGTTTGACTAAAATCGTAGTCATCTTTTGCAGCATTCATTGCGTCTGTAAACAATTCCTGCTCAGACATTGAAGAATTTGAATCTAAGTTATAGTCGGCAGAGGATTTAGCGATTGAGTAGACTTTATACGAGCTAAAAAAATTAACTGAAAATTTTCCATAACTGCTAGCTGCATAAAATTTCTCTGCGTAGGGCTCAATCGTGTTCTTGTAAAGATTAATTGCATCCGAGTTTATTTTTACATCAGAATATGAAACAAAAATAACATCAATCTTTTGTGTGCCTGTTGTGGGGCCCCAGCCGTCTCTTTTGAAATTTAAATTAAATGGAGGATTGGTCTGTTGGTTTGAATTTAATTCACAAACTGTAGCCGGTTGAAATGCCGTCGATGTAGTTGCAGCTTGCTGATCTGCCACTGTTGGGGTTGGGGTTGGGGTTGGGGTTGGGGCCTTAGGTAAATTTGTACTCCATAGTAATTTCTTTCCAACTTTTAAACACTTATAGCTCTTACCACCAGAAGTTACAGTTTGATTAAGCGACGCACATCTGCTTCCTGCAATTGGGACAGACTTGGCCAGATCAATGCCTGGAATGATTAGTAAAACAATGGAAATACTCGCGACGGCTTGTAACTTGCGCATAGCTTATTTTAGCCCTCGAACTTATAGCCCAAGCCACGCACGGTCTGAATAAAGACCGGGTTGGCAGGGTCTGCTTCAATCTTTGCACGAAGACGCTTGATATGAACATCGAGCGTCTTGGTATCACCAAAGTAATCGCTACCCCACACTCTGTCGATCAACTGTGAGCGAGTGAGCACTCGACCAGAGTTGCGCATCAAGAATTCAAGCAGCTCGAACTCCTTGAGTGGAAGCGGTTGTTGAGTGCCGTTGACAGTAACAATGTGGCGTTCGATATCCATGCGGACCGGACCAGCAACAAGAGTTCCATCCACTACTCCGCCAGCATCGTCATCACCTTGGCGACGCAATACTGCGCGAATACGAGCAACAAGCTCACGAGTGGAATAAGGCTTGGTGACGTAGTCATCAGCGCCGAGCTCAAGGCCTACGACCTTATCTACTTCACTATCTTTTGCAGTCAGCATGATCACGGGCACATTGGACTTACTGCGAATCTGCCGGCAGACCTCGGTTCCTGGCAAGCCTGGCAACATGAGATCCAGCAGGACGAGATCAGCGCCATGGCGATCAAACTCTTCGAGCGCGCCTGTACCGGTATCGGCGACTGACACATCAAAACCTTCACGCCCTAACAGATAGGCGAGGGCATCGGAGAATGATGCTTCGTCTTCTACTACGAGGATCTTTGTCATTTACATTGCCTCCGCGGCGCTTAGTTGAGTTGGTTCAGGGAAACGAAGTGTGAAGGTGCTGCCTGCACCTGCAACCGACCAGACCGCAACATCGCCACCGTGATTGGTTGCGACGTGCTTAACGATCGAAAGTCCGAGCCCGGTACCACCCGTAAGTCTGGAGCGAGCCGGATCAACGCGATAAAAACGTTCAAAAATACGTTCGAGATCTTTCTCCGGAATACCGATGCCTTGATCGGTAACAGAAACTTCAACTAAACCATTCGCAGATTTAAGCGTCACTGCAACTCTGGTTCGCTCCGGGCTGTAGTTAATGGCGTTTTCAATGAGATTAGAGATCGCCATCAATACTTGGCTGCGATCGCCTCTGATCATGCATTCGTTTTGAATACTGGATACAACATCGATCTGTCGTGATTCTGCGCGCATCTGCGAGAGGTCGATTGCCTCCTGCACCACATCGCTCATATCAATATCTTGCGCATTTTTTAATGGATCATCATCTTGCAAGCGCGAGAGATTGATGATCTCTTGAACCAGATCGCTCAGCCGTTTTGATTCTGCTTGCATTCGAGTAGCAAATTTTGCAATCGCTTCTGGATCATCGGCTGCACCAAGAACAGCTTCAGACAAGATCGAGAGCGCACCGATGGGTGTCTTAAGTTCATGTGAAATATTGGCAACGAAATCACGACGAATAGAATCTAAGCGACGCATTTCAGAGTCATCAAAAATTAAAATTGCGATAGTGCCTTGCGGATCAAGCGGTACAACGCGAACCAATAGATCGTGAGTACCACCGCCGAGTGGGCCACGTGGTAATTCCAACGTTGCTTCTTGTTGCTTGCCGAATCTGCGAACAGCACGGACCAGCATCAATAGTGATTCATTCACCAAGCGTTCATCGCGGACCAAGTGATATGTTTCGACACCCGGTGATGCGAGTTGCACATGATCACCATTGGACAAAATGATGCTCTCGGCGTCGATGCTGGCAAGGAGAGCTTGAAGCGCCATGGGTGAAGTTTGTGGGGCGATCTCACTGCTTGGAGCAGCGATCTTTTCCGCTCGAGACTTCAGCCAGGCCATGGGCTAATCGTAGGAGCCACGGACAACTCCCGTTCGCCAGATCGGCCGTTGTGGAGGAAATAACCCCAAATCTTTAGAGATTGTTTAATCCCCGTTCATTTTAAGCATACGCGACTGGGGAGTAACCGAGTAACCTCGCCCCATGCGCGATATTTTCCATGAAGAGCTTGAGGGGATTGCCACCCAGCAGCTCAAGATGACTGCTCTCGTGAAGGACGCGATCGAGCAAGCAACTCTCTCGTTGCTCAACGCCGACCTTGCTACTGCAGAAAAAGTTATTCAAGATGACGCTGCGATCGATGCGATCCAACACGATCTCGATGAGCGTTCGATTAGCTTGATGGCTCGCCAACAACCAGTTGCGTCAGATCTTCGCACTCTTGTTTCATCACTTCGCATTAGCGCAGACCTTGAGCGCATGGGAGATCTCGCCCACCACATTGCCAAGCTTGCTCGGATGCGTTTTCCAAATAAGGCAGTGCCTGAAGATATGGTTGCGATCGTTACCGATATGGGCAAAGCAGCTACTCGAATTGTTGAGAAGTTGGCAGTGGTGTTGGAGTTCCGCGATACCAACCGTGCTCTCGAAATCGAAAAAGATGACGACGAGATGGATAAGTTGCAGCGCACATTGATCGGCCTCTTGCTTGCACCATCATGGAAGCACTCGGTTGAATCTGCAGTCGATATGGCATTCTTGAGCCGCTACTACGAGCGCTTCTCAGACCACGTCGTTTCTATCGCGAAGCGCGTCTACTACACCCAGACAGGTGAGTTCGCACCAAGGGCTTAACTCGCTCTTACGAAGTGAGTTTTACTTCTTGCCTTGATTGGCAACAGCTGCAATAGCGTCTTTGGCTGCTTCTGGATCGAGATACTGTCCGCCAGGTGTCACTGGCTTGAACTCATCGTTCAATTCGTAATAGAGCGGGATACCTGTTGGAATGTTGAGACCAGCAATCGCTTCATCTGAAATTCCATCGAGGTGCTTTACCAACGCGCGCAAAGAATTACCGTGAGCGGTGACGAGCACAGTCTTGTGCTCGACCAAATCGTTGATGATCGCATCTTCCCAATAAGGAATCATGCGCACAATGACATCCTTGAGGCACTCGGTCTTTGGAAGCGCATCACCAAGGTTTGCATAGCGGATATCGCCAGCTTGTGAGAATTGATCGTTGTCATCAATCGGTGGCGGTGGAACGTCGAAGGAACGGCGCCACAATTGGAATTGCTCTTCGCCATATTGCGCGAGCGTTGCCGCCTTGTCCTTGCCTTGTAGCGCGCCATAGTGACGCTCATTCAACCGCCATGAGCGACGTACTGGGATCCATGAGCGATCGCAGTTATCGAGGGCAATCTGAGAGGTGTTAATCGCACGGCGAAGCAGCGAGGTATGGACAACGTTTGGAAGCAGACCGTGCTCTTTGAGGAGTTCGCCACCGCGAACGGCTTCGGCGCGACCCTTATCGGAAAGGGCTACATCTACCCAGCCGGTGAAGAGGTTTTTCGCGTTCCATTCGCTCTCGCCGTGGCGGAGCAAGATCAATTGTGTTGTCATGAGAGAAGTTTAATTGATGAACTCTGCTTCTCTGACAGCACCCAGTCATAGACATCTAGGGTGCGGCGCGAAGTAGATTCCCATCCAAAATTCGAGGCGTGTTTGATTGCACCAAGTGAGAGCGCGATTCGACGAGCTGGGTCTGCAAGCAGACGCGAGATCACAGCCGACCAGGCGCGCGGATCATGGCCATCCACCAATGAGCCGGAGATGCCATCGGCCACAGCGGTACGCAATCCACCCACTGCAGTAGCAACGACGGGAGTGCCGCAGGCTTGCGCTTCGAGTGCAACAAGTCCGAAGCTCTCGGAGTAACTCGGCACGCAGACGAGGTCTGAAGAGCGATACCAATCCGGCAACACTTCGCGCGAAACCGGTGGTAAGAAATGAACGATGTCATCTACGCCTAAGAACTTTGCTAGCGCGGCCAATCGATCAGGTTCGGTACTGCCGTTACCGGAAGCTCCACCGATAATGACCAGCGCCAACTTTGCACGCAAGTGAGGTGAATGCGTTGTCATTTCTGCAACAGTGCGAACCAAAACTTCTGGACCTTTGTGCGGCTGGATACGACCAACGAAGGTAAGTACCTGGGCATCTGGTGCGATATCTAATTTCTTGCGAGCTGCTGCTTTGCCAGCACCCGGCGTAAATCGAGCCAGATCAACACCTGGTGTCACTACAAAGACATTGTCAGGACAAGCACCATAGAGCGAGACCAAGCTTGCTGCTTCGGCATCGGTATTTGCAATCAGCGCAGCAGCATTTTTTACAATCTGTTCTTCACCAATAGCGCGAGTCATTGGTTCCGGTTTTTCACCTTCGGCCAAGTTGAGGTTCTTTACCTTCGCCATTGTGTGCATGGTGTGCACGAGTGGAATGCCGGTGCGCTCTGAAACCATCCAACCCAACTGACCGCTAATCCAGTAGTGCGAATGAATCACTTCGTAATAATTTTTTGGCAAGGTGTCAAGAATTTGCATCATGCCGTGCGTAAGCGCACCTAGCTGCGATGGAAGATCTTCTTTACTTAATTCGCCCAACGGTCCGGCTTCAATAAATCGAACGTTCACTCCTGGAGCAAGTTCGACCACTCCGGTGTGTTCTGGTTTGGTTGCACGCGTGAAAATATCTATTTCAACACCGCTTGCCGCCATCTTGATGGCGTTCTCAACGACATAGATATTCATACCGCCAGCATCACCAATGCCCGCTTGCTCAAGCGGTGAGGTGTGCACCATCAGGGTGGCGATGCGGCGCTTCATCTCACAAGTGTAAGCGGCTCTTTACTTCCCCGACCACTTGAGATCCGCCATAGATCAAAACCGGCTCAATCTGAGCATCAATTCCCCATGAAGCAAGCACCGCGCTATTGAGCGGAGCGAAAGGGCGCAAACCACCATCGGCAATCTTCATCGCACAGGTGCGGCCATCGGTCAGTGAAAATACTTCGACCGCTTCGATGCCATCTTTCATATAAAGACCAGGAATTCGTTCCATCATGACCGTGGTTGTTCGGCCTTTGCCAGCGAGCATGAATGGATAGGCGCGAGCCGCTGCCAAAACTTCTTGATGCACCGGATCTTGTGAAACTGTAATGGCGTGAATCGCTGTAGCAAGTGAGCGCGTGCTCATTGCAAAGAGCGGCGCACCGCAACCATCGGCGGTAATAATGTCGATTGCTCGGCCACTTAATGTGGTGATCTCATCAATGATGGCTTGTTGCAATTGATGTGTTGGCTCTAAATAATTTTCCAGTGGCCAGCCATTGATCACACAGGTCAGCAACATCGCAGCGTGCTTTCCGCTGCAATTGTGTGCGAGTCTGGTTGCCGGGTTATCTCCCCACGCAGCACGCTCGGCGGTGCCTAGCGGACGGTCTTGCGCGTTACGTAAATAACTTTCATCTAACCGTGCGAGTGCAAGAATTGAACGAACAACTTCCAGATGTTCTGGCGCACCAGAATGACTCGATTGCGCCATCGCCAATTGTTCTGGCGAGAGCTTGAGCCCATGGCGAGCCATTGCAGATGCTTGAAGTGCTTTCACGGTTGAACGCGGAAAAATGTTTGCATCGATATCACCGGCCGCGAATGAGACCGCACCATCGCTACCAAGGATTACCAAGTGACCTTTATGTTCTGATTCGACTAACCCCGCGCGAGTGACCTCAACAAGAACTTCGCCAAACCCTGAATTGTGAGCGGTCATTAACTTTGGCGCTCGAGGGTCGACCAGAGGTAAGCCTGCAAGGTGTGACCATCGGAGGCTTTGTCATAGGCATAAAAGAGTTCGCCTTCGACCAATCCATATAAGCGCGATCCAGCGGTGACGATATCGGTTGATGGCGAGGAATAGCCTTGGTCCATCTCCAGGCGAATCTTTGGACCATCGTGCAAACCAACCCAGCCTTCGGCCATTCCAGTGCTGTGCGCAATCACTACTTCAAGAACATTATTTGGCTTTGGGCGCCAGAATCCGGTTTCGGAATCAAACTGTTCGATGATTTCGTTGTTGTCATCGATCTTCCAGGTGCGTGAGTAATAGTTAAGGAAGTTGCGGCCATCGTGATTGAAGGTGACTTCGTGGGCATACTGGAATGGTTCGATTGTTGGGTACTCACCGCGACCCTTGCCGCGCCACGTGCCAACTAGCCAGGCCAGCGGGTAGAGGTCTGGGTGAAGTCCTTCTGGGATCGTAAATGCCATGGTTTTACCCTCTTCCTGTCCGCTTCCAGATTCTGATAGCTCCGCGTAGACCGAAGAAGATCAATGCGAATCCAAACGCGGCAGAGCCTGCGATGAGCAGCAATGAATCAACGACCACCATGGGTCAAGATTACTCGGCTGGAACGATAACTTCTTGCGCGGCGCTCACGCCGGCAATATCTAGAGTGGCATCGACTGGCACAGATCGCTTGATCACTGCCAGTGCAATAGGGCCTAGCTCAAAGTGGCGCGCAACCGTGCCAATAAATCCAACCTCGTTGCCATCGTGAGTAATGACTGCGCCATGTTCTGGCATATGGACCATGGAGCCATCCAAGTGCAATCGAACTAATCGCCGCGGTGGTTTACCGAGATTGAAAACTTTCGCCACGGTCTCTTGGCCGCGATAGCAACCCTTGTTCATATGTACAGCGGTGTTAATAAAACCAAGTTCATTGGGAATTGTTTTGTGGTCGGTCTCAAAGAGAATTCGTGCGCGGCCTGCGGCTACTCGCTCTGCTTCAAGCGCCCAGATGCCGACTTGCATAAAAGTATCTGCGTATTCGACAGCCCGGGCTGCTAAATCGGTCCTGGCGATAATTTCATAGGGGCCACCGATCTCATCGGCTATGCCCGGAACCCGCACTGCTGCGTATTCTGCAGAGCGGTCTTGCACATCGACATCTAACATAAATTTCATTTTGTTTAAGTAAGTAACAAACTCTGCTGTCTTTTCGGCTTCGGTATGGAGCCACATGGTTGCGCCATCATCAACCAATAAAAATTGTTGTTCGATGCGGCCGTTAGCATCAAGCAGAAGCGATTGAGTCCACGTTCCCGTTGGCAGCGTAGTAAGTTCCTGAGTGGTCATATCGTTGATCCACTTAATACGGTCTGCGCCAGAGATTGTGATGACACCGCGATGAGAGAGATCTGCCCACGCGGTTGCGTTCTCTAGTGCGCGCTGCTCTTTATTTGGTTCACCGAAATGCCACACGGCACCCTTATCGGGGCCTGCTTCAACGAGAACTGCGCTCATGTAAATAACTTACTGTTGTTTAGCGAAGCACGATGAGCAGGTGCCATAAATTGCAAAGTGAGTGACGTCGGTGTGAAAGCCGTAGTCATCGAGCAAGCTCTGAACAAATGGCGCAGATGTTTCGATGGGAGCATCTCCTACTTCACCGCAGACACCACAGACGAGGTGTAGGTGAGTGAGCTCTTCGGCTGCGTGATAGGTAGCGCCACCGTGACCAAGGTGAGTGTGTTGCACCAAGCCCACGTTCTCAAGAGTCTCGAGATTGCGATAGACGGTCGAGAGATTGATGCCAGGATGAGTTTCATGAATCTTTACTGCGACTTCTTCCGGCGTTGCATGACCGAGCGTACGTACCGCTTGAAGTACTAGCTCGCGTTGAGGAGTAAGGCGTAGGCCTTTTTCGCGGAGTTCATGTGGTTGTGCCATGGCTTCATTGTAGAGGTATCCTTAAGAGCCTTATGGCCCGCATCCTGCTTCTGACTAGCACGATTAGCGCAAGCGCTAATTCGGGGCCGCTTCCTGCACTCGACTTGCTGGCGCATGAGATTCGCACCTTGCCCGCCGAGAGTTCAATTTTGATCGACGCACCGGCATCTGATTGCATCATCTTGGATGCGCGCAAAGATCTTCCGCAAAATAAAGCGCTCTCTCG
>Ga0007852_1000252_pt1 | contig 17622 bp, 25 predicted proteins | sample CryBogCBH28Sep08_FD_71227 | JGI IMG/M metagenome (GOLD analysis project Ga0007852, IMG submission 71227) | Freshwater microbial communities from Crystal Bog, Wisconsin, USA - CBH28Sep08 | ecosystem: Environmental > Aquatic > Freshwater > Lake | place: Crystal Bog, Wisconsin, USA | collected...
TAGAAGAAGATCCTAAAACAAAAAAAGTCGAAACACCGGTAGTAACAATTCAAGATCGATTACGTGATACCGCAAGTCAAATGACTGAAGAAATAGATAATGCAATTGATGAGTGGATTACAGATTCAGAAAAATTTGACATAAAAGCATTTAAAATTGTTAATTTGTTACGTGGAAAAGGGGCAAAAGCCGCCCATGCTCGCTTTATAAAGATGTTTTATGAACCTACTATTGCTGAATTTAGCGAATTACTTACAAAAGAGTGCGAAGAACAATTAAGCGAGGCATATAGTCATCACAGCAAAAAAAATATTAAAAAGATGTATGATTTTTTAGTTAGTGTGACTACAGCATGTGACCAAATTATTAATGAAGCAAAACTTAATAAACCAGTACGTAGTAAAAAAGTTAAACCTGCAGAAGAGATTGTAAAAAATCTTAAATTTAAAGCTTCAGACGATAAGTTAGGTATTACTTCGGTTCCGCCAACACAGTTGATAGGAGCACAAACGGCAGTGGTTTTTAATACTAAAACTCGTAAAATTGGAGTTTATTATGCAAAAAATATTTCTGGATTTACTGTTAAAGGATCAACTATTGAAAACTTTACAGAAAAAAGCCTACAGAAAACTTTACGTAAACCAGAGGTTCAATTACGTGAATTTAAAGATCAATCTACTCAAAAACGTGCAGAAACTTGGATTAATAATATACGTGCAACCGAGATAAAGTTAAATGGTCGTATAAATGCTGAAATTATGATTTTAAAAGTATACAAATAAAAAGTACAAAGATAGGTAATATTTTAAACATAGATAAGTCTGTAAATGTTGAGTACATTATTAGAACAAACAACAAAATCCAAACTACGAGCACACAGTAATTTTTACCCCAACATTCATATTAATACGTGGGCACTAACACACAGTAAATGGGCAGATATAATGGCAGAAAGTAAAGGAAAAAATCTTGCTTCTATGCAACTGTTTAATCAGTGGAAAGAATCGTTAAAAGATTGACAAAATTATAAAACCAATATATAATATATTTATATTAATTTAAAGGTAAATGTATGTCAGAAATAATTTTTTACATCAAACAAGGACGTAAGTATATTCCGCATAGTACTTATAGTTCAGAATTTTGTGATGGATTTCCGGAAGGATCGCATCTAGTAAATGTAAATTTTAATGGTAAGAGTAGACGTTATAAAATTAATCCTGCATATGCACCATTAATTGCAGCCGGAATGGTTGCAGAAGATGCTATTTGTAAAGTTCTTATAGAAAGCAGTTCATTACGAAACAGAGGTACTCCTCTTACTGTTGAACAGAGAGAAGCATGGGAACGTTTAGTTGAAGTATTTGGGGATGATGCAAGATCATTAGAATGGCCAAGCGCACGCGAAACTGCACAATCCGCAGTTTATGCAATGATATTAGAAGCCGAAAAGTTACTTGAACATCCAATGGTCAAACAAGCTTACGAACAATTTTTAATGGTTTCTAAATTAACAATGGAAGTAACCAATGACTAAAACTACTTTAATGATGTGCGGAGTTGGATTTCTTAGTATATATCATTCATATGAACATTATAACGAAACAACACATTTAGATTTAATGTCGGTTGTAATGTTAATAATGACTGTGTTATACTTTGTATTATTAACAATTAATAAATTAAAAGAGGATAGAGTATGAAGATAGGATTATCACTATCTCGATGTGTTAAAGATATCGTTGATGGTATTATAGATATAAATGAGGTTCTTGTTATTATTTCTCGAACAGATTTTGATCCAAGAGACGATCAACAATGGAAAGAAATATGGGAAGGGTATGCGTTTGGAAATAGTGTTTCATATACAGAATGGGCAGGATACACTGATGAGACACAATTTCGACAAGTATGTTTAGATTTATGGAACACTGGAAAATTACATCAACCTCGACAATTTGGCTGTTGGCCTGGCCGCCGTTCTTCTGTATGGTTAGAAACTGTTTTACCAAATAGTGAGTTAGAAAATAATCCAACTGCTAAACAAGCATGGGATACCTTTCAAACTATTGCCGGTTTGACAAATGTTGCCCTTGATAAGGAATATAAATGATTACATTACAACAATTTTTTGAAGTTTCAAAATATCGCATGTCAGAAGGTAGCGAGTTTGGTTGGGATTGTTACGGACCAAATGCATATACAATAGATTCTTGGAATGGTATACACGGTGATGGCGGATGGAGCATTAGTATTACATTTGATACTGTTGATCAAACAGTATACGATGTTGTTATTTGTGATTACACTATTGATAATGTTTATCGAATAATTAATCCAAATTTTATTAAAAATTACAATGAAGAATTAGAAAAACAAAGTTGGGATGCAAAATATGCATACGATGATGTTGAATATATTGATTTAACCATTGACAAAGATTGGTTGGAAAAAGCTAAAGCAATTGTAAATGGAGAATCATACGATAAACGTATTCAAATTGAAATTGATCTATCAGATAGTGAATTGTTTAATGGTATGCAACAAGCACACAAATTAGATATTACATTTAATGAGTTTGTTAATCAAACGTTACAAAATTTTATTAATACAAAAGAGGAAGTAAGATGAGTTTAGTACCAATAGTCGTTGAAAAAACAAGTAGTGGTGAACGTGCGTATGATATTTTTTCAAGATTATTAAAAGAACGAATAGTGTTTTTAAATGGTGGAGTTGATGACCATTCTGCAAACCTTATTGTAGCTCAATTACTTTTTTTAGAAAGTGAAGATCCTACACGTGATATACACTTTTATATTAACAGTCCTGGAGGTGTTATTACATCTGGTATGAGCATTTATGATGTAATGCAATTTATTAAGTGCGATGTAGCAACTTATGTAATGGGGCAAGCATGTTCTATGGGAAGTTTTTTAGCACAAGCAGGAACTCCGGGTAAACGTTTTATGTTACCATATGCTCGTCATATGATTCATCAACCATCGGGCGGTGCAGGTGGAAAACAAAGTGATATTGAGATTCAATATAAAGAAATTACTAAAATGAAAACTATGTTAACTGAATTATATGTTAAACATAATACCAAAGGTAAGACGTATAACGATTTCGAGCGTGATATGGATAGAGATACATTTATGAGTGCAGAAGAAGCACTTGAATACGGTCTTGTTGATCAAATAGTAGAAAAACGCCCAACAGAAAATTTATAAACAATTGACATTTCCTTGTATTATGATAATTACTTGTAAAATTATTTTACAAGGAAATTAAATGAAAAAACTAATAGACCATATTGACACATTAAAAATAATTAATGATCAACGTAAAGGATGGATGATCCTAAGTGCAGTTGTTGCAATATGTGTTATTGTAATTACAGTTTGTTGGAATAATGTTCAACAATATGATATCATTTGGCCTGTAATAATTAGTAGTTTAATTGTATCTAGTTCTTGGTGGTGGGTAACAATAAAGTTAATTCGGCTAATAATTCTTTTTAAAAAAGAAGAATCTGAGATATTAATTGAAATTTTTACAGAAATACATTCTATCAAAAATACAGTTCTTAAAAACTATAAAAAATAACCTCTTGCTTTTTTCTTCTATTTTAAGTATACTATACAAAATTAACAAACAAAGGAAAACAAATGACATTTAAATTTACAATAGACAAAGAATTTAGTTGGGAAGGTGGACACCGTGTATGGGCACAAAGATTAGATCGCCCAGATTTAAGTATTGAAACAGAATGTGCATGTAAACATTTACATGGTCATTCGTATAGCATTAAAGTATTTTTAGGTGCAAATGAATTAGATCAAAGTCAAATGGTCACTGATTTTAAAAACTTAAATTTTATGAAAGCATTTATTGATAATGTACTTGATCATAAATTTATGATTGATATTAATGATCCAAATTTTGAAATTATAACTGGCGTTCATCCAAGTTTGGTTAGTAATGCAACAAATTTTAGTAATCTAACAGAGTATGTTTTGTATACTAAAGATCCTAATAAATTACTTCACTATACAAGTTTTGTGTTGGTAGATTTTGTACCAACAAGTGAAAATATTTGTAAGTATCTAAAATTATATGCACAAGAACGTATTGGTAATTTTGCAAAAGTTGTAGCAGTTGAGCTTTGGGAAACTAAAAAATCACATTGTCGATATGAAGATTAATAAATGGAAACCTTCACTGTAACATTAGAAGAAGACCTAATATCTAATGAACTATTGTTACCGATTCCGCCTCTTCTTTTAGAAAAGTTAGGGTGGAAAGAAGGTGATACTTTAATTTGTTCTTTTATAGATAATGAAACATTAACCATATATAAAAAATGACTCGAATAAATTCAAATCTTGATCCTCGTTTGTTAAAAAGAGCGCACTTACTGGCAGAATTACGTGAAATTACAATGGTTCCTGCGTCATTGAAACGTAGTTTAAGAACAAAATCTGAAAAAGAAGTATTAAACAGTATTCCTCAAGAATTTACTTTAAATGCAGGACATGTAAAATTTTTCTATAATAAATTAGGATTTTTAAAAAATCGATTTCATAGATTAGCTGATGAAATGAATAGAAGAGGATATAATGCTGATCGATCAAGAGATGTTGCGTTTGATGGATTTGATAAAGTGTGGTATAATGATTGGAATTCTAATACTAAAGACGATGAAATTGTGCGAGAACGAATAGAATTTCGTATCTCGCAAAAACCTCATTTATATCAAGATTAAACTTTAGGTTTACGTGGTCTACGTGGTTTAGGTTCTTTTTCTAAAACTAATTTAGGAGTACGCGGCTTACGCGGCTTCTTTTCAATAACAGGTTCTTTACTTATTGATTCTGTTACAATTTTTAATTTAGGAGCACGAGGCTTACGTGGCTTTTTTTCAGCTATTGGTTCTTCTATGTTTTGATCGTAAACAACCGGTATTGTTTTTACCTTTGATTTAATTTTAATGATTTTAAGAACAATAATTGTTCCTGCAACAAAACATGCTGCAATTAATGTAATAATAATTTCCATAATAGTTTCCTTTAAAAATATGTAGTGTATTTAAGTCAATAAATACTTTATACAATCAATATAATACTCAGTCAATGCTTAAACTAAAAAATATAACAGCAACATCACAATTTGAACCAATTCTTAATGATATATCATTAGAAATTAAAGCAGGAGAAATTCATGCAGTGTTAGGACCTCCTCATAGTGGAAAAACTGCTTTAGCACATGTAATTACAAGACATCCTGCAATTGATATTCAAGAAGGAGACATATGGTTTAATCGTAAAAAAATTAATACAATAGATCCAAACGAAGTTGCAAATTTAGGAATTTTTGTAAGTTTTCAATTTCCTCCAGAATTTGAATTTATTTCAAATTTAGAGTTGCTCAAAGAATTTACCAATACCGAAGAAAGCAATTTAGAAAATCTTTCAAATACTTATAAATCATATTGTAATTTACTTGAATTAGATTACAATATTCCATTATCATTAAGTCACATAAAACGAAACGAACTTATTTGGATGATGATTAGTAATCCAAAAATGATTATAATTGACGAAATTGATGAAAATTTAAATGATAATGAGATAAAAAATGTTGGAAAGATTTTAAAAGAATATTTAAAAGACCAATCTCGTTCTTGTTTAATAATCACACAGAACCAAGATCTTTTAGACATTATAAATCCAACTCATGTACATGTTATGGTTGAAGGAAGTATTGTAATAACAGGAGATAATAACTTATATAAAAGGATAATAAAAGATGGGTATTCAGAGTTTCTTTAAAGCAACCCCTGGCGAACCAGGATGGGCATTTACACCTGAGCAATATTTAGACAAAGAATTTAAGTTAATTGATGCAAATACTATTGAAATAAAACAAGAATCATCAGATAATTTTATCTTACGACAAGAACCAACAGAAAAAGAATTATTGGCAAAACATCTAAAAATTGATGTAGGTGAAAATTCAACAGTTGATATTGCAATTATAAATGAAACACCATCAAACGTACAACAAATTTTTATCTATGATATACGAGTACGTGAAGGAAGCCATATAAATTTTGGAATGTTTGCAAAAGGCGGTAAATTAAACAAACATATTATACAAGTTATCCTTGATGACGGTGCTAATTTTAATTCATATGGACATATACAAAATTCTTGCGGAGGCGATACTGAATTTATCAGTAAAATAGAACATAGAGGTTCATTTAGCATTAGTAATCAATTTTATACTGCTGAATCCGGAAAAGACAGTCAAACAGTATTTCAAAGTCTAATTCATATTAATAAAAATGTAAAATATGGGCAAGTTGGGATCGAAAATGTTAATCTTATCAACGAACCAACTGGCTGTTGTCACACGTTACCTGAAATTTATAATTTAAGTGATTCTTTTAAAGTAACAACCGGAACTAGTACCGATATTTTAGATTTAGAACGAGTATATTATCTACAAACACGTGGAATGAAACAACTTGCTGCTGAAAATTTTTTAATACGGTCACATCGACATCAAGTTTTAAATCTTATTCAACTTCCAGAACTTAAAGAAGAAATAGAACAAATTCTATTAAGTTAACTTATATCATTAGACAATATTATTTTGTCTAATGACTTTCCCTTGAAAAAAATTTACAATTTTTCATATTCTAAAACAACTTTGTTGTTGTCTTGTACAATTTATTTAATATCCTTTAAATTTTTGATTTTATTAACTAAATTTTAATATAAGTAAGTTATAATTTTTGGTAAATACACTAAACACGCCGACAATCGGAGAAATTATGACAAATCAACAAAATATTAATATTGGTATTCAATCAAATGACGGTACAGGAGATAGTATTCGTGAAGCTTTTAGAAAAACAAATGATAATTTCAATATTCTATTTGCACAACAAAATCCAACAACATCAATTGTAAATAGTATAACCGCAGGAACTGCAACATATGTTTCTACAAGTTCAGGCGATATAACTATTTGGATTAATACAACAACTTTTGTTGGAGCAACTGGACCTACAGGTAGACAAGGAATACAAGGAATACAAGGACCGACTGGATTTACTGGACCAACTGGGGTTACTGGACCAACTGGATTTACTGGACCAACTGGGTTTACTGGACCAACCGGTGTTACTGGCCCAACTGGTGTTACTGGCCCAACTGGATTTACAGGTAGCACTGGATTTACTGGCCCGGTTGGGATAACCGGATTGCCGGGACAGAAAGGGGATACAGGAGCACAAGGGGTAAGTGTTACCTTAAAAGGAACGGTTGCATCATCTACAAATTTGCCACCGACTGGAAATTTATTAGATGATGGGTATATTACATCCGATACCGGCAATCTATGGTTTTGGGGTGTAGGTAATATTTGGTATAATGTGGGGAAAATTGTGGGTCCTGTTGGACCCACAGGAGCTGCTTCATCTATTACGGGACCAACAGGATATACTGGATATACAGGATATACTGGCGCAGGACCGACTGGATATACAGGACCGACTGGATATACTGGACCTACCGGATATACCGGTGCCGGCCCAACTGGTGCACAAGGCCCAACTGGTGCACAAGGACCAACTGGAGTTACGGGATATACCGGTGCCGGCCCGACCGGATCTACTGGACCTACTGGAGCAAAAGGATCAACCGGGGCTTCGTCTACTATTACTGGTCCACAAGGGTTAACTGGTGCAACAGGCCCGACCGGATTTACTGGCCCTGCTGGAACGTTTTCAGGAAGTGCAATAACAGGTATTATTCAAAGTACAGGTGTTACTGTTAGTATTACATCTAATGTAGCAACTATTTCAATTGGACAAGCAGTTGCAACATCAAATAATGTTCAATTTAATTCTATAGGAGTTGGAACTCCTGCCGCAGGTACTGCAGGTGATATTAGATCAACTGGTAATGTTACTGCGTACTATTCATCTGATCTTAAATTTAAAGAAAATATTCAAAATATTCCAAATGCATTATCAAATGTAACATTTATTGGTGGGAAAATATTTGATTGGACCGATGAATATATTAAAGAACGCGGCGGCGAAGATGGATATTTTATTCAAAAATCAGATTTTGGAGTTATTGCACAAGATGTTCTTGCAGTATTTCCAAGAGCAATTCGAAAAAGAGAAGATGGCTCATTAGCTGTTGATTATGAAAAACTTTGTGTTTTAGCTTTCGAAGCTATTAAAGAATTAAAAAATGAAATTGATGAATTAAAAGTAACAGTTTTAGATTATATTTCAAATACAAGAGGAACACAATAATGTCATTACCTGTATGGCAAACACCGTCAGGATTTTTAGGGACATTAATTGAAAGAAAAACAACATCTACAACTGTTATTGCGGTAGGTGATGCAATATCTTATTCTGTAATAAGTGGAACATTACCTTTGGGTCTTTATTTAAATTCAAATACCGGACAAATTATTGGAACAGTAACTTCTGTTTCAATTGATACAACTGTTAAATTTGTAATTCGCGCATCAAATAACACAGGAGTTGCCGATCGAACATTTTTTTATAATATCAGCGGACCTAGTGAACCAGTATGGGCAACTCCGGCTGGTGCATTGCCAGCCGGAATCAACGGAGAATATTTTACTATTAATAAAGAATGGGTTGATTATTCATTAAGAGCTGATACAGATATTCTCCAAACTGGAAATAGTTTAAAATACTATATTGCAGATAGAGATGGGCAATTACCGCCGGGACTATCATTATCACAATCTGGAAGAATATCAGGATACATTGACGATACTATGGGTGTTGATATATTTTCTTCAATTACTGGAGGGTATGATCTCGATTCGTATGATATGTATTCTTATGATCATAGTACCATTGATTTTCATACTGCAAATCCAACACATTTTACTGACCATTTTCCAATTAGTAACATAAGTAATTCAAATCCATGTAACGTAACAATAAGTGATACCTCGACTATTATTAATAAATCAAAAATTTGGATTGATAATGTTGTTAATGAAAACACCAGTACCTCTTTTATTAATAAACAATATTACTACGTAGGAATTGTTAATTCAACAACACTTCAGCTTTTTGAAAACGACACCTTTACAACTCCGATTGATTCAACACAACCAATCTTTGGTGTTTATAAAAATGGAGGATATGTATATTATGGATCGTATTCATTAAATCAAGCAAAAACTCTTAAAAAACTATATCAATTTTATATTACAGTAACTGATGGAATTTTTAGTTCAAAACAATTATTCTCTATTTGTGTAGTTGATCATACAAGTTTACGTATTGATACAGCATCATTAAGTATTGATTCAAACTTATTTGATATAAGTTCAAGCTATATTCTTTCTCCAATTTGGCAAAGTAAAGACGGTAATAAATTACCAAAAGTTAGTAATTTAGGCTCAATAAGAGCAGGTAAAAATGTTATTATTGAAACATATAATTATAATCCAGATTATGTTAATAGTCTTTTATTTTATGATTGGAATACAGTAAAAGTAAATCCTGACATTTTATTGGCATCAAATGGAAATGTAACAGTTAACAACATACAAACTTCAAATCTTCAAGGTCACATTATTGTTTATTATGATAATGCAGAAATAACACCAGTGACTGGTATGGCAATCTGTTTTGGAGATACAATTCCTAATACAGATAATACAATATATATAATAACAAATGTTATTCCGTCTAGTAATAAAAGTGGAACCATCTATTTAAATCAACCACTTGCTCATCCAATTCCGGATTCAAAACTATTTTATGTTGGAACAATTAATCAACATCCGATCGGGTTACACTTTGAACCAAACACTGGAAAATTATATGGTAAAATTCCAAATAAGCCATCATTTAATCAACAATATAGATTTACCTTATCAATTATAAAAATTGATCAATCGGTTGGAAATACATCATTATTTGATGCAATTGGGTCAACACCTGCAAGAATTATTAATAAAATTTATACAACATTAACAGATGAGCCTCCGGAAGGTATTACTGGATTAATTCCTGCAAGTTTATATACTGGAAATATTGGCGATATTTGGTTAGTAAGTAAAACTGTAACACCTGATCCGCAGTTTATTGAACATAATATAAATTTTTCAAATCGACTTCCGTTTATGAACGGAACGCTTAGAGCATATGTTTTTACTGGACAAATATGGGCATTTATCGGCGAAAGCGTATCAAAAAATCAAATATTCTTATTGAATGTATTAGGTAATGTAATAAGTAATATTGAATTTGTTAGTTCAAGCTCGCTAGGAACATTAGAAATTGGACAAATAAGTGAATTATCTGTTAAAGCTGTTAATACTGGTACTAATTATTCAATTGAATATGAAATTGTTCAAGGACAATTGCCGACTGGATTAACATTTAATAATGATGGTACAATCCAAGGTATAATATCAGATTCCGGCCAAACTTATTTTGATTTCCAAACAACAAATACAACATTTGATATAGATCACACATCAATTGATAAAAATTGGTATTTTACTGTAAGAGCAAATGATGTATATCGATTAAATTCTAATGAAAAACAGTTTTATCTAAGTTCATATCGTGATTTGACGACTAATTTTACTCAAATATATATAAGACCGTTTTTATCAGTTGAACAACGAGCAAATTATAGAAATTTTATAACTGATTCAACAATTTTTAATCCAACATTACTTTATAGACCACTTGATCCTGAATTTGGAATTCAACAACATATTAAACTTATCATTGAAACAGGAATTGAAGAAGTTTTACTTGATCAATTTGCATCTGCAATGAATTTATATTTTCATAGAAAGAAATTCTACTTTGGAAATGTAAAAAGTATTTCTGCACAAGATCAAAATAGAAATTATGTGTATGATTTAATTTATGTTGAGATAATAGATGATGCAATGAATGGTACTATCTCTCCCGCTAATGCATCTTCGGTAAATAATATGCAAAAACAATTAACCTCAATTACATTATCTGATCAATCTACTATCTTAATAAACGAAAAATTACAACCAAAGTATATGACAACTGTGAATACAAATACTGGAGTAGAAATTGGTTTTATTAAAGCAGTTCCGTTATGTTATACAATACCAAATGGATCTTTACAAATTCTTGAAAAAATTAATAATGCAATAAGTGATAAATTATTTAATTTTAATCATTTCAATTTTGATACTGATAGAATTATCATTGAAAAACCTTATTCAACCCAATCAGATTGGATTTTATATCCAACAACTCGACAATAAATTTAAAGGCAATAAAATATGACAAGTAATATTACAAATTTTAGTCAAAACATAGATACTAATTTTCCTGTACAAGGACAAGATAACCCTAGTCAAGGATTTAGGGACAACTTTGCTCAAATTGTACTTGCATTTGATACTGCTTCAACTGAAATTTCCAATGTTCAAGCACAAGTTACAACTTTAAGTTTAGATGGATTTATTGGTCCACAAGGTCCAGCTGGGCCGTCTGGACTTAAAGGAGATACTGGAACACAAGGACTTCAAGGACCGATTGGACCCAAAGGCGATATTGCTGCAATTAATGTTGCAAGTGATGTAAATTTAGGTATTGTTTTAATTCCGCCTGTTGATGTAAGTGGAATTAGCAATAATTCCGGAACTATTGGTCTTGCGGTTGCAAGTAACACTCAATTAGGAGGTGTTAAAGTTGATGGAACAACGATATCAAGTAATAACGGAGTTATTGGGTTATCACCCTTGTTAACATTTCAACATTTAACTGTAACAACTGCAACAATATCAAAATTAGAAGTTCAACAAACATCAACTTTTGATAATACTGTTACAATTGCATCTTTGATAAATTCAACATCATCTATAAATGGTGCATTAATTGTTGCGGGCGGAGTTGGGATTAATAAAGATTTATATGTTGGCGGCACTGGATACTTTTCAAACGATCTCTATGTAAATGGTGTGAAAACTGATTTTACTAGTTATATAACAGCCGATAGTGGATTAACTATATATTTAAGTACCGGAACATTAACTCCATCATCTGCAACTGGCAGTGGTATAAAAATTGGTCCAAATCATTCAACCCCGTTTATTGATTGGGTATTTAATGGATATTCAAATTCTCAAGCAAAGTGGTTAACGCAAGGCGGGATTGATATTTTAAATACAGTAGAGTCACAATCAACGTTAACTGGTGCATTAAATGTTGCCGGTGGTGTTGGAATACAAAAAAATTTAAATGTTGGTGGAAATATTACTGCAAATAATATGTTTATTGGTCCATGGCCGGTATCAACAAGTTCTTCTACATTAAAACTGGCTGGAATTTTAAGTGGAATTCCGTTAAGTTTTACTGTAGAACGAAGTGGTGTTGGTGCAGTTGGACAAATCATGAGTTATGGAAATGGATCTGCTACTGGAAAAGGATTGGTTATGCCATATTCTGGAAACATTGTATTGGCAGTTTTAACTGCAATCAATATAACAGGCACTGTTACAGTAAACGCATTTCACAATGGTGCAATTGTTCCAGGCTACTCTTTAACAGGAACCGCAAATGGGTCAGATGTGACACAACAAATTTCAACGTCGTTGTCATTTAATGCAGGTGATCATGTAGGTTGGTATATTTCGTCTGCACCAACTGCTGCAAACTGTTATGAAATTAATTATTACGTTGTATACGACTAATAAATAATATATAAAATTTAGGAAAACAATATGAGCAATGACTACAATGTTAGATACCTGGATAGGTAAAGCATTAGAGGAGAATGTGATAACACACCCTAAATAGAACTCAGATTATACAATTATTTAAATTAAAGGTTAACAATGACATCAACCGTAACACAGTATAGTACATTAATTGACACAACATTTCCAGTTCCGGGAGTTGATAACGATACTCAAGGATTTAGAAATAATTTTGGAAATATTACTAATGCCTTAAATGTAGCAGCAAGTGAAATTTCAGATCTTCAACTTATTAATTCTGCATTATTAAGTTTAGTAAGTTCCCCTCCGACAAGCTCAGTTGGCCAACATGGCGACATTGCTGGTCAAGTTTTTGTTTCAACAGGAACAGTTTACATATGCACACAATCATATGTTAATACAACTACTAGTATATGGGCAAAAATTTCATGTATTCCATGGTAAACAACTATGTTTAATCCGTTATTAGAAGACTTAAGACCCCTTAAAGATGCAGATCTTGAAACAAAACTAACTGATCTTAATAAAAAATATAGTATTGCGTTAAGAATGGGAAATGGCGATATTGCAAAGCAAATTGCGGTGGTAATTGAAGCAATACGGTACGAAGGAATGCGTCGACAATCTGAAGCAAATAAAAAGCTTCTTCAGAAACAAAATAAAGACTTAGACGGGTTAATTAACGTCGGTTGACATTTTAAAAATCATGTGCTATACTTTCCACATGAAATCTACAAAATATAGTGAAATAATTTTATCAGAATTAGACATTTTTAATGGATTGTATTCTGATAAAATTACTAACTTATCAGATATTAATATTGATGATCAATATATCATCAAACAATTTAATGAAGCAATAAAACAAAATGCAGATCCGATAGAAGCTCTTTCTTTATACACAGAAACACTTGACTCACTAAATGAGTTTGATAAGAAAAATCAAAATCAATGGCTTATGCCAGAAGAATACCAAGATTTTAATATTGTAGAGTTTTTGCTTGGTAAAACAACAAACGAAATAGAATATCAACGAGTTGTAACTGAATTAGAACTGTTTATTCAACATAATATGATTGAGGTATTAAAATACCTTAAATACTTAGTTGATACGATGCGACAGAATAATATTCTGTGGGGAGTAGGCCGCGGTAGCTCTGTAGCAAGTTTTTGTTTATATTTGTTAGATGTACATCGAGTCAACAGTTTAAAATATAAGTTAGACATACACGAATTTTTAAGATAAGGAGAAATAAAATGGGTGAACGTACAGTTTATAAAACAATGCAAGGAAAAACAATAGATATGGATGCACTTGGTGCTCGTAATGAAACTATGCCAGCAGTTGGTAATGTTCGTATGAATGCAAGAGGTGACGAATTAGGTCCAGGCGGGGTTATTATCCGCAAACGTGAAGATATTGTAAATGATCATTATAATCAACAAAATCCACCACAATAAGAGGTAATATGAGTACAATTAAAGGTAAATTATTACCATTGAGAGATAAGGTAATTGTTTGTAACATAAACTTTGATGAAGAAATTACCACTGCTGGTATTGTTCTTACAAGCGATAACGGAAAAGGACAAGGAGTAAAACCTCGATGGGGTCAAGTTTGGGCAATAGGTCCAGATCAAACTGATGTAGAAGTTGGTGAATGGATTTTAATGGAACATGGCCGTTGGACTAGAGAGTTTGAATACGAAAATGAGGATGGTATTATTTTTAAACTTCAACTGGCTGACAATAATGGTATTATGCTTGTTTCTAAAGATAAACCAAAAAATACAACATTCCGCGGTGTTGCAGCAGCAGCCGGCGGCAATTTTAACTTTAATATTCCGGGTATATAATGACAACTCCTTTTGAAGATCAATCAAAATTTATGGTTGCATGTGGTCAATCTGTTGATCGTATAAATGCAGACCAATTTACTATGTATGTAAAATTAATTGCAGAAGAATCACAAGAACTAACTGATGCAATTGCTGCAGATGATGCAATTGAAACCTTAGATGCATTAATAGATATTCTTGTTGTAACCATTGGTGCAATTAATTCATTAGGTGCAGATGGTAATGGTGCATGGAACGAGGTAATGCGTACAAACTTTGCTAAAATTGATCCAGAAACTGGAAAAGTTCGTAAACGTGAAGACGGAAAAGTCCTTAAACCAGAAGGATGGTTACCACCTAATCTTTCTCAATATCTTTCAAAATAGCAAATAATAAAGAATACTTGGTATCAGAAGTTAACAAAAAACAATTAAACAATACAGGCAATTAAAATATGGCAAAAAAGTTATGGGTTGAGGCGTACCGTCCAAATACAGTTAATGGATATGTATTTCGTGATGAAAATCAAAAGAAACAAATCTTAACATGGATTAAAGATAAATCAATCCCTCACTTAATGTTAAGTGGTGGGCCTGGTATTGGTAAAACTACATTAGCTAAATTACTATTACATGAGATTGGTGTTGAAGAATTTGATATTTTAGAAATTAACGCATCACGCACTAACTCGGTTGACGATGTTAGAGATAAAATTACAAATTTTGTAAGGATGATGCCATTTGGTCCTTTTAAATGTGTACTGCTTGACGAATGTCTTGATGAAAACACTACTGTTTCTATCTTAAGAAACGGCCAAGAGATTACTATTCCAATTAAAAACGTAAACGATGATCTTGATTTAGTTAAATCATTTAATATTGAAAAAAATTGTATTGAATGGAAATCGTTTAAATTATTTAATAAAGGTATTCAAGAAACATTAGAAATTGAATTTGAAAATGGTGAAATTGTAATATGTACCCCCGACCATAAATGGTATGTTGAGGACAGCAACGGAAACCTACTTGTTATAAAAGCTTCTGAATTAGAAAAATATAATTATATTTTAACTAATTCAGAAGCTTTATAAGATAAATACTTGTACCTAAGTACGCAAGGAGAAGTATATGGGAGGAAATACATATAATAGAAGATATCTAAGCAACGAAGAGTTGCTTCCATTGGTAAAGATGGTTATACAATATCCATTAAAATCAATTTTTTTAGATAAAGTATTCGAGACTGAAAAAAAATGGCGAGCAAATGTTGCACGATTTTTAGATAATGATAGTAGTAATAGGTTTTATTTTTTATTAGAAACATTTTATCAACAACGTTATTGTAAATTCTGCAAACAAGAATTAACAATTTTATCATTTCATTACACTAAAAAAGGAGGATTTAATATATTTTGTCCAGATTGTTTTAAAAATGAAGTTTGGAAAACATCAGAATATCTTGGCAATGACACATTAATTGCACGAGGAAAATTAATATCTAAACAAAAATTAAAATTTTATCAAACCGATTATGGTAAAGACATTGCAAAACAAATAGGTATTAAAAATTCAATTGCATTAACTGAGTTTTTTAAAACAGATCAAGGGACTATTAATAAGGAAAAGTCTCGTATTTACAATAAAAAACTTATGAATGAAAAAATACTATCAGGTAAATTTACTCCAAATTCAAATAATAGAAATACACACTGGGATTCAACATATGACAATAAAAAATATAGATCATCATGGGAAGCACTTTATCAATATTTTTATCCAGATGATGAGCATGAAACATTAAGAATTTTATATCAATATAATGGAAAAGAATTAATTTACATTGTAGATTTTATAAATTATAATAACAAAATAGTAACCGAAGTAAAACCACAAGAACTATGTAAAGATGAAAAATTTATTGCAAAATTTAATGCATTACAAGAATGGGCAAATACAAATGGGTTTACTGCTAGAATAGCTAATTTAGAATTTTTAAAAATGCATGGTATTCCAACAAATTTACATAAGTTTGATAACAAAACTCAACAAAAAATATATAAAATTTATGAAAAAACTTAAAATTAAATCAATTTCAGTCGGTACACGCAAACAGGTATATGATTTAACAGTTGAAGATAATCACAATTTTTTTATTACCGAACAATTAATTTTAACTCATAATTGCGATTACTTATCACCAAACGCACAAGCAGCACTTCGTGGGGTTATGGAAGAATATAGTGAAACTTCACGTTTTATCTTAACATGTAATATGCCAAATAGAATTATGGATGCACTCCATAGTCGTTGTCAACAAATGCATTTTCATAGTATTGATCAAGTAGAATTTACTGCCCGAATAGCAACTATTTTAGTAGAAGAAAATATTAATTTTGATTTAGATACATTAGATACGTATGTTAAAGTTACATATCCTGATCTACGTAAATGCATTAATTTTGTTCAACAAAATTGTCAATCAGGGCAATTAATTGGTGCAACGGTAAGTGATGCAGGTGTAGCTGATTATAAAATCCAAATGGTTGAGTTGTTTAAAAAAGGCAAGATTAAAGAAGCACGTAAATTATTATGTAGTTCAGCTCGCCCTGAAGAAATGCAGGATATTTACAGATGGTGCTACGATAATATAGAGTTATTTGGCAACGACGAAGAAACTATGGATTCTGCAATTATAATTATTAAACAAGGTTTAGTAGAACATACAATTTGTGCTGACCCAGAAATAAATTTATCAGCTGTTTTGACTAAATTAGCTCGATTACAATGACAATTACACAAATAATAATTGCAACAGGTATATGGGCTGTACTCATCGGTATAGTTTATACTTTTATAAATTGGAATAATTTATTACATTGTTATAGTATATGGTTTACAAAAAAATATTGGACCAACTATAATATTATTGAGTTTTTAAGTTGGACCACAAAAGCAATTATTATAATTCCTGGTTTAATATTTCATATTCA
>Ga0007852_1000260_pt1 | contig 17416 bp, 16 predicted proteins | sample CryBogCBH28Sep08_FD_71227 | JGI IMG/M metagenome (GOLD analysis project Ga0007852, IMG submission 71227) | Freshwater microbial communities from Crystal Bog, Wisconsin, USA - CBH28Sep08 | ecosystem: Environmental > Aquatic > Freshwater > Lake | place: Crystal Bog, Wisconsin, USA | collected...
TGGAAGAGGATGAATCGCAGCTTCTACGCCACCTGTAACAACAATGTCGGCTCGACCAGTTCGGATCATCTCCATGGCGTAACCAATTGCTTCGGCACCAGATGCGCATGCGCTTACTGGAGTATGGACTCCGGCTTTTGCACCGAGTTCAAGACCGACGTTTGCCGATGGACCGTTTGGCATCAACATGGGAACGGTATGCGGGCTAACGCTGCGCGGACCCTTTTCTTTCAAAATGTCGTACTGATCAAGCAGTGTGATGACACCGCCGATGCCAGAAGCGACAACAACACCAAGGCGCTCTTTATCAACCTCGGGGGAGCCTGCATCTTTCCAGGCTTCACGGGCCGCGATCAGGGCGAATTGTTCAGAGCGATCGAGTCTGCGCATCTCTACGCGCTCCATCACTTCACTTGGTTCAACCGCGACTCGCGCAGCAAATTTCACGGTCGAAGCTTCGGTCCACTCTTCATCGAGAGTACGAACGCCGCTCTTTCCGGCAAGCAAATTTGCCCAGGTGGTAGGGACATCTCCTCCGAGAGGAGTAGTAGCGCCTAACCCGGTGACTACTACGCGAGGTCTGGTCATTTTCTTCTTTCTTGCTTAATTAATCGAGTGAATCAGCGTTAATTACCGTTAACTACTTAGCGTTGTTAACGATGAAGTTAACGGCATCGCCGACAGTTGCCATCTTGGTAACTTCTTCATCAGGAATCTTGACGCCGAACTTCTCTTCAGCAGCAACAACAACTTCAACCATGCTGAGTGAATCTACTTCTAGATCATCGCTAAAGCTCTTTGTCATTTCGATCTTGCTTGCATCTACGCCAGCAACTTCGACAACGATCTCTTTGATTCCTGCAAGTACTTCATCTTGTGTCAGTGCCATGTGGGGCCTCTTTCTACGTTGGGTTACTTACTTAGTTTGTTACTGCTTGTGGTGCGGGAGGTAACTCGACGACCTGACCAGAAAAGACCAGTCCAGCGCCGAATCCGAGGAGCAGAGCATTCTTTCCGTGTAGCTCTGGGTGTTCTTGGAGCAAGCGATCCATTGCGAGTGGAATCGATGCTGCGGAAGTATTGCCAGTGGTGCGAATATCGCGGGCGATAATCACTGAATCAGGCAATTCCATAGATTTTGCGAGCGAGTCAATGATGCGCTCATTAGCCTGGTGCGGAATGAAGGCGGCGATATCAGAAGGTGTGAGACCTGATTTTGCGATGATCTCGTTACCAACTTTGGCTACTTCATACACAGCCCAACGAAATACCTTTTGACCTTCTTGGTGAATCACTGGCCATGCAGTAGCGGCAAGGTTCGCACCCGGCTTGTAATCAAGCCATGAAGGTTCCATTGCAATAGCTTCGCGATTGGTGACATCAGAGCCCATGATGGTTGGACCAATTCCCACGTGATCACTGGGGCCTACGACCACTGCGCCAGCACCATCAGCGAAGATGAATGAGGTAGCACGATCATCGAGATCAAGGAAATCTGAGATCTTTTCGGCGCCAATGACGAGCACGTGTGTTGATGTACCTGCGCGAACCATGTCGTTAGCAAGGCCGACGCTGTAAGAAAAGCCAGCACATGCGGCGTTCACATCGAAGGCGGCTGCGCGATCAATACCCAGTCTGGCTCCAACATCGGTCGATGCGCTTGGAGTCTGGAATGGATAGGTGATGGTGGCAAAAATAATTGTGTCGATATCTGCAGGCGTAAGTCCTGCCCTGGCAATAGCGATCTTGCTCGCCTCAACCGCCATATCCGTCAACGATTCTTCAGGTCCCGCCCAGTGTCGGGTGGCGATGCCGGTGCGCTGCTGAATCCATTCATCGCTGGAATCAATGCGCTCAACTAATTCAGAGTTAGGCACTACTCGGGCTGGACGATACGCGCCGATCGAGAGCAGTTTGGCCTCACGATGTGGATTCGGGTTCTTAATTGCCATTAGCGAACTCCATGTTCTCGGGCGAAAGCAGCTGCGCCTTCAAGATCATCCGGACTCTTGAGTGCAAAGAGTTCAATTCCTGGTTGAGCTCTCTTGATGAGTCCTGTCAGCGTACCCCCTGGGGCCACCTCAATGACACCGGTGACGCCTTGCTCCGCCAGAGTATTCATGCACAAATCCCAGCGCACTGGACCGGCAACTTGGCCAACGATTCGAGCGATCAGCTCATTTCCGTCCCTCACCACGGCACCATCTTTGTTCGAGAGAACAGGTACGGCGGGCTGAGAGATGGAGATAGCAGAAGTCGCTGCGGCTAATTTTTCGACAGCAGGTGCCATCACGCTGGTATGGAAAGCGCCAGAAACGGCAAGTGGTCGAACTCTTGCACCAGCTGGCGGATTTTCGGCTAGCGCAGCAAGGGCAGCGAGATCTCCCGCTGCAACAATCTGACCGCCACCGTTTTCATTCGCAGGTGTAAGTCCACGCTCGGCAAGGGCAGCAACGACAACGTCGCGCTCGCCACCAAGAACTGCCGACATGCCGGTATTGCTACCAGTTGCAGCCTGCGACATGGCGCGGGCCCGGATATTCACAAGTGACATAGCGGTGTCGCCATCGATTACTTTGGCGAGTGCAGCCGCGGTGATTTCTCCGACCGAATGTCCCGCATAAAAGGAGACCAAATCTTCCTGAAAATCTAATCTCTCAAAGAACTGCAAGGCGCTGATTAAGCCAGCGGCAACAAGGAGAGGTTGAGCATGAGAGGTCTCGCGAATTTCATCGGCATCACTCAGCGTGCCAAGACGAACGAGGTCCAGATCAATCTTCGTGGACCACTCAGAGACCAATGAATGGGAGAGTGGGTGCGTGAGCCAAGACGTCATAAAGCCGGGAGTTTGAGCTCCTTGGCCAGGTGCGAGGATCGCGAGCATTTAAAAAGTTTAGGCGCGCGGCGCTATTACTACCGAGTATCCCTCGGCTTCGCGAAGAAAGATTCGCAGAATTCCACACAGATGCGCAGGGACTCCCAGGCCATCAAAATCAGGGCTACCGGCAAGAGGTCAACAGAGCGCTTAAGAAACCACGGTGTGCCCTTGCAGATTAACCACCATATTTTTGCCGCACGTGAATGGGGATCTTGAACGGGGGTATCAGGTATCTCTAAGTTGAATCCGCGCTCGCGCAACTTTCGAGCCATCTCCTGTGCCAGCAATTTATGCCCTGCGGGTCCAGGATGCATTCGATCAATATGCCAATTGCGTAGGTCGTACACCTGCGGAATCTTTCGAGTCGCGATCAGAATCAGATCAAGCTCTTCGGCGACTCTGTAATAGGTCGCATTCACAGCATTAACGCGCCTTCTAATAACGCGTTTGAGTAACCGTGGTACTCGCAAAATTTCACCTGGATCGTGCAACTCGATCATTATTACCTCAGAGCCTGTTTCCAAGAGTCTCCGACAAGTCTCTTTCACATTTTCATACAAGGCGCTTGGGCTAAAACCATTGCGTAACATGTCGTTGCCGCCAACGATTACTGCGGCCACATCTGGTTTGGTTGCAAGCGCTTTCGCTAATTGAACATCGCGAACTTCTTGGGATTTTGCACCCGGGCGTGAAAAGTTAAAGTATGAGCAACCTTCGTGAAAAACTTCGGAGAGATACCAACCCCAACCGCGCGCGTTGCCTTCGCTATCAAAGTCGCCCGTTCCAAAGGCAGCAGAATCACCAAGGACTGTAAGCGTGATTGCCATTATGCAGCAGAGAGCTTTCGCTTGGTCGCCACCATCGGAGCATTCTCGCCAACTGTAGGAATGTTGTGAAGCTCCAACATCTTTCGCACCGAGGCTTCCCATGGCAGAGCCAGCGCTGCGTTGCGGGCTTCGATGCGAGCTCGGTCAATGGCGGTCAGAGTCATGATTGCATCAGCAAAACTCTCGGCATTATCACTCGCAACTGCGCCAGCCGGGATGGGGGCATCGATATTGAGAAATTCACCAACTGCACTGCTCTTTGATGCAACAACCGGAGTTCCACTAGCGAGTGCTTCGAGTGCAGATAAGCAGAATGTTTCTAGTGGTCCTGGAGCAAGAGCGACATCAGCACAAGCCAAAATGGCGGCGACCTTCTTAGGGTTAGCGATGTAACCCAAGAGATCGATTGGATGACCTTGCGCCATTTCGCGTAACTTCTTCCACATCGGACCGGTGCCAATAACCACTAACCGAGCATCTACGCCCCGCTTGCGGAGTTCAATCAGCGCTTCCAAGCTTCGTTGTGGTTCTTTTTCGGGGGAGAGACGGCCGCAATGAACGATCAAAAGTTTGTTGCCTTTGCGCAACTCATTTCGAAGTTCTAGCGAACGTAACTCTGGTGAAAAATTAACGAGATCAACTCCGAGTGGTACTCGAGTGATATTGGTTGTACCAATCTCTTCAAATTCTTTGGCCGCAAATTGGGTGGTAGCGATAACCTGATCAAATCGTGAAGCTAGTCCACGGTTATGCCAGTTAACGAGCGTATGTTGTGGGAGGAAAGTTGGCAAGAATCGTGCAGCCAGACCGCGCAGAGTTTCATGGCTAAAGACGACCGTTGGGATTTTTTGCGCTCTCGCCCAAGGCCCAAGACCACGTAGAGTGAAGCGATCACTCACTTCCAATCTAGCCGGCGCTAACTCTGCAATTGTCTTTCGAAGCAGGCGGTTGCTGCGAATAATGCGATAGGCGCCGCTACCAGGCAGGATTACCGACGGCAATGAAATCTTTATCCCGTACTGAGTCTCTTCCCGACGCAGTTGGGTTCCTGGCACGATGTAGTAGAACTCGTGTCCATGTTTTTGATAACCGAGCCCCAAGTTATGCAAAGTAGTTTTGATGCCGCCTGAGTTTGGGCCATAGAAATTAGCGACGTGAACAATCTTCATGCTGCCGGCGCATTCGTCTCGTGGGAGCGCTTGGCTTGATTAGCCGAGATAACGCTCTCGTAGTGAGCTAGGAGTTGATTGTTAATTCGTTTCCAGGTGCGCTCTTCTACGGAGTAGCGGGCCATTTCGCGCATCGCTTCTTTGTCGAAGCGACGATGGAAACCTTCGACTGTTGCGAGTAAGAGGGCGGAATTCTTAGTGTCGATGACATAGCCAGTTGACTCGTGCGAAACCAAATCGGCTGGACCTCCGGTGAGCGGAACAATGCATGGAGTTCTGGATGAGAGCGCTTCCTGAACAGCTTGGCAGAAAGTTTCATTTGGTCCAGGATGGATAAAGAGATCGAAGCTCGCATATGCAGCGGCTAGTTCTTCGCCACCGAGAAAGCCCGTGAAGATTGCATCTTTAAGTTCGCTCTGCAACTTCTCACGTGCTGGACCATCGCCAACGATGACAAGTTGAAAACGTGGATCGCGATCAATGATTGCCAAATCGTGGACGCGCTTTTCATTTGCCAAGCGGCCGACGTAACCAACAATCATCTTCTCGGCCGGAGCGTCTGCTTGCCACGAGTGGCGTAGTTGGGCTGAGCGCTTACTTGGATGAAATAGTTCGGTGTTCACACCGCGACGCCAGAGGTGCACATTTTCTACACCGCACTCGCGTAAATCGGCACAGGCTGCAGTTGATGGCGCAAGAGTTCTTGAGGTATTGGTATGGATCTTTCCAACAATTTTTCGCAGGGTGTTATGTGCCGCAGTAAATCCGTAATGCTTTGCGAAGCCAGCGAGGTCTGTCTGGTACACCGAGAGGGTTGGAATCGAGAGCTTTCGGGCGATTCGTGATGAGTAGGCCCCCAGCGCAAAAGGTGATGCCAAATGGAGTAGATCGGGTGCAAATCCGTCGATCAGGTACTCCAATTTCCGAGTAGGAACTGCCACCGGCAGTCCGATAGGCAAGAGAGATTGAAGCGGAAGTGCGGGGACTCTTTTGACACGATGACCGGCATATTCACTTGGTCCGCCAACGCTCTCTGGCGCAATCACGAGGGCTTGATGTCCTTCTTGAGCAAGGAACTCAAGGACGCGAAGGACCGAGTTTGTCACCCCATTTACTTGTGGGAGAAAACTCTCTGTGACGATCGCTACTCTCATGGCCAAAGAGTGAGTCAGGGCTCGGAATGAACGCTGTCCTCAAAGTGTCGTGTTGTTTAAGGTTCGGTGAACACAATCACTCGGATCTAGACTGAAGCCATGGCAATCTACCTCGATCATGCGGCAACGACTCCGTTGCATCCGCGTGTACAGGAGATCCTGAGCGCTGAATTTTCACGTACAGGTAATGCCTCAAGTCTGCATACCTTCGGCCGCGAACAGCGAAAGCGGGTAGAAGAGGCGCGCGAGAGTATCGCCGCACTAGCCGGAGCCAGCCCCACCGAAATAGTTTTCACAGGCAGCGGAACCGAAGCAAACAATCTCGCGATTAAAGGTTTTTACTGGAGCCAGGTAAAAGCTGATCCAGGGCGAAACCTGATTGTCATTGCAGCATTTGAACATCACGCAATCATCGAACCGGTTGAGTGGCTCGTTGAGCACGAGGGCGCCGAGCTTGCCTATATTCCGATCACAGCCGATGGCGTTATCGACCTTGCCGCATTGCGCGGGATTGTTGAGAACAATCGCGATCGAATTGCGTTGATAGCTGTGATGCATGCCAATAACGAATTGGGAACTGTGCAACCTATCCGCGATGTTGTTGAGATTGCAGCAGGTATCCCGGTTCACACAGATGCTGTCCAAAGTTTTGGCAAGATACCTTTTAATTACTCAGAACTAGGCGTTCACAGCGCCACTATTAGCGCCCACAAAATCGGCGGCCCACTCGGTGTTGCAGCTCTGATTTTGGAACACGGTATCGACCTCACCCCACTGTTGCATGGCGGGGGACAAGAACGTGATCTGCGCAGCGGGACCATCAATGCACCTGCGATTGTTGCATTTGCAACCGCAGCCCAGGTTTCCTGCGCGGAACAATCTGAAAACTTCCAACGCATTCGTGAACTCCGAGATTCTTTGAAAACTCAGATATCCAGCGCCGTACCCGATGCTCGCTTTAACGCCGCAGATACTCCTGGATTACCCGGAATCCTCAACGTCACTTTTCCTGGCACCGAGACCGATTCACTACTCCTTTTGTTAGACAACGCAGGTATCGCTGCTTCAACTGGCTCTGCCTGTAGCGCCGGAGTACAACAAGCCAGCCATGTATTGATCGCGCTGGGATTAAGCGAGGATGAGGCTCGCTCGTCTATTCGATTCTCTTTGGGTCGGACTACTACGCAAGCCGAGATCGATGAAGTGGGAAGTAAGATTGCAGGAGTAGTGGCGAGTGCTCGAGCAGCTTATTCAGTGATGGGACGGTAGCAAAGCGCATGAAAGTTATTGCTGCGATGAGCGGTGGAGTTGACTCTGCTGTTGCTGCGGCGCGCGCGGTTGAAGCCGGTCATGACGTCATTGGAGTTCATCTTGCTCTTTCGAGCAATCCGCAAAAATATCGATCAGGAGCGCGAGGTTGCTGCACGATCGAAGATTCACACGATGCCCGTCGCGCAGCCGATGTCATCGGAATTCCGTTTTATATCTGGGATATGGCCGAAGAATTTCATGATGGAGTCGTAGAAAACTTCATCGCCGAATACGCCGAAGGCAGGACGCCTAACCCATGCCTACGTTGCAATGAAAAAATTAAATTTCAAGCAGTGCTGGATCGAGCTTCCGCTCTTGGCTACGACGCGGTCGTTACAGGCCACTACGCGCAGATGAAGATTGATGAGCAGGGTCGTCGCTTGATGTATCGCGCAGTAGATCCGCTGAAAGATCAGTCGTATGTTTTGGCAGTACTCAATGAAAAACAATTGGCTGGCGCGATGTTTCCGCTCGGCGATAGTCATAAAGTAGATATCCGTAAAGAAGCAAAGGCGCGCGGACTCTACGTCGCTAACAAGCCAGATAGCCACGACATCTGTTTTATTCCTTCTGGTAATAATGCTGGTTGGCTTCGCGATCGCTTGGGCAGCGAGAACGGCCCTATTGTCGATCAAGCTGGAAATGTGGTCGGAGAACACCAAGGTGCCTACACCTACACAATCGGCCAACGTCGCGGCCTTGGTTTGAGCGTGCCAACAGTTGATGGTTCACCGCGTTACGTTTTAAAGATTGAGCCAATGACAAATACCGTTGTGGTTGGCGCAAAAGAGGATTTGGCAATTACAACGATTGTTGGCGAGAAAGCGATTTGGTGCGGTCCTATGCCTACGCCAGAGATCGCCCATCGTGGTTTCGCTCAAATTCGCGCACACGGAGCTCCGCTGCGATGCAGCTATACCGTGACGCCGGAAACAATCAGAGTAATTCTTGATGAGCCGCTACTTGGGTTGGCGCGTGGTCAAGGTCTTGTTATTTACGATGGCGAGCGAGTCGTGGGCTCAGCCACCGTCAGTCAGACCGAATAATTCGAAGCCGTAGAGTATTTTTTGAACGTGAAAAACTCCCTCACGCTAGCGCAAGCGCAAGCTCGCGTAACTGTCCTGCGCGATGAGATTCGGGAGCATCAATTTAAGTATTACGTTCTGGATAACCCCGTAATCACCGATAGTGAATTCGACGGACTCCTGCGCGAGTTACAAAGTTTGGAAGATCAATACCCAGAGTTAGCTACTCCCGATTCGCCCACAGTTTTAGTAGGCGGCGGCTTTTCAACTGGTTTTGAGCAGCGCGATCACCTTGAACGGATGATGAGCCTAGATAACGTTTTTGGCGAGGATGAGCTCGAGAGTTGGTTTGGTCGCGTAACGAAAGGCCTTCCAGAAAGCCAAACTCCAGAATGGTTATGCGAAGTGAAGGTCGATGGTCTCGCCATAAATCTCTTGTACCGAAATGGAAAACTGGTGCAAGCGCTTACTCGTGGCAACGGGGTGAGCGGTGAAGATGTCACACTGAACGTCAAAACAATTTCCGCGATTCCACATCAACTAACTGGCAGCGATTTTCCAGAAGAGTTGGAAGTTCGCGGTGAAGTATTTTTCCCACTCAAAGAGTTCCGCGAATTTAATCGCCGAGTTCAAGAAGAAGGACGAGCCGCGTTCGCCAATCCGCGCAATGCAGCAGCCGGATCATTGCGACAGAAAGACCCAAAGGTCACTGCCAGTAGACCACTGTCTATGGTGGTTCATGGAATTGGCGCACTCCGAGGGGGAGCAGGATCGACATTTGATTCCCAAGCCGGAGCCTATAACCAGTTAGCAGCGTGGGGGCTGCCAGTAAGCGGTCGCTACAAAGTCTGCAAGACTCACAAAGAAGTACATGATTTCATTTCTTATTACGGTGCCCATCGCGAAGAAGTTGAACACGAGATCGATGGCGCAGTCATCAAGGTCAATCAATTCTCAATGCAACAACTTCTTGGCGTTACCTCAAGAGCGCCGAAATGGGCTATCGCCTACAAATATCCACCGGTAGAGGTCACCACCACCTTGCTCGATATCAAGGTGAGCGTTGGTCGCACTGGCCGGGTAACGCCATTTGCCTATATGGAACCAGTTGTTGTTGCAGGTTCTACCGTCACAAATGCGACCTTACACAACCAAGAAGAAGTTGTGCGTAAAGGAATATTGATCGGAGACACCGTCGTTCTTCGTAAAGCGGGCGATGTGATTCCGGAAGTTCTCGGCCCAGTCGTTGAGAAACGAACCGGCAAGGAGCGCGCATTTGTGATGCCGACCAACTGTCCGGATTGCGGCACGCCCTTGCGAGCCATGAGTGAAGGAGATGTCGATCTTCGTTGCCCGAACGCTCGTTCCTGCCCAGCGCAATTGCGGGAACGGATTTACTACATCGGATCTAGGGCAGCACTGGATATTGATGTCTTGGGATATGAGGCTGCTAGCGCGCTCTTGGAATCTGGGCTCATTCAGGATGAAGGCGATCTCTTTGCCCTCACCGCCGAAAAATTGGCAGAGTCAGAATTTTTCAGGAAGAAAGATGGCTCACTTGGCGCACAAGCAACAAAATTCTTAACCGCGCTAGAAGCTGCAAAATCCAGCCCGCTCTGGCGAATCATTGTTGCGCTTTCCATTAGACATGTAGGACCTACTGCTGCACAGAGCCTTGCTAATACATTCGGATCTCTCGATGCGATCATCGAAGCAGGAAAAGAAGAACTTGCAGCAATTGACGGAGTTGGTGGCGTCATCGCCGAAGCAATTGTTGAATGGTTTGGCGTAGATTGGCATCAGCGCATCATCGAGAATTGGCGCGCTGCCGGTGTGAGCTTTGATGTGGTGACAAAGAGCGAGGCGCCGCAAACGTTGTCAGGTCTCACGATTGTCGTCACGGGATCACTGGAAGCCTTTACTCGTGATGGCGTCGATGAAGTGATTGCGCTTCACGGCGGCAAAGCGGCGGGTTCAGTCTCGAAGAAGACGAGTTATGTAGTGGTAGGGGATTCGCCCGGTTCAAAGGCGGATAAAGCCGAGGCCTTGGGTGTGCCGATTCTGAACGAGGCTGGATTCCTGAAACTGCTCGCCGAAGGGCCGAGCGCATGAAAAATGGGTTAAAGTAGGAACATGTCGATCTTTAAATCTGCTCGTTTTTTGGCTGAGGGGCACATTGTCCGCCATGAGCCAGCTTCACCTGTTTTCTTCGGAGTATGCGCATTCGTCGTTCTTTCAGCGCTGCTCTTCTTGGTTCTTCGTCTAGATCGGGACTAAGACCATCTCCAATCTTTCCGGTGGTTCCCGTGTGGGAATCCTTGGTGGCACCTTTGATCCAATTCATCGTGGGCACCTGCATATCATCGAAGCGGTTGCCTCCTCTTTTGATTCCATCATGGTGATGCCTGCTGGCAATCCTTATCTGCGCGGGGAAGCTCCTATTGCAAATGGCTTCGACCGAGTAGAGATGTGTGCCAGAGCGCTTGAAGATCTGCCAGAGTATTTGCAGGAAAAAGTAGTTTTAACTGATTTAGAAGTGCGCCGCGAGGGACCAACCTACGCAATCGACACCATGACACAACTCAAGCCATTTTTTCCAAAAGATTCATTCACTCTCATTCTTGGAAGTGATGCGGCAGCAAATTTTGAAAAATGGCACAAAGTTGCAGAGCTGAAGAAGTTAGTTGATCTGCTTGTTGTGAAGCGAACAGGCTCAAAGAGCATCAGCGCGTACCCAGAGATTGAGATCGACGCGTTAGATATTTCAGCAACACAAGTTCGAGAAGTATTAGCAAGTGCCCAAGATGCCTCTTCGCTGATCTCCGATTCCGTACTCGAATACATCAAGGAGCGTGGGCTTTATGGCAGCAAGTGAGAAAGTGCGTGCTATTACCCAAGTAGCCGCCCAAGCGATTGCCGACAAACTCGGTACAGATATTCAAGCTCTGGATATGACAGACCAGATGCTGCTCTCTGAAGTTTTCTTGATTGCCACCGGCGCAACCGAGATTCAAGTCGATGCGATTGCCGATGAAGTATTTAAGAAATTGGCCGAGATTGGCGAAAAGCCGATCCGCAAAGAGGGGAAGGGTCAATGGGTCCTCTTGGATTACTCCGACCTGGTCGTACACATTCAAACGAGCGAACTTCGCAACTATTACATGCTTGATCGCCTCTGGAACGATTGCCCTCGCTTGACCCTTGCTATCTCCGAAGAGCGATAGCCTCAAAAATAGTATTAAGATACGGATCTGATTGAGGCACGTTTTCGCACAATTGGGGCTGTGGCGCAGCTGGTAGCGCACCTGCATGGCATGCAGGGGGTCAGGGGTTCAAGTCCCCTCAGCTCCACGTTTATAAAGTGGATAAGATTCGCGTATGCATGAGGCTTACGATTTCCAAGCAATCCAAGAAAAGTGGCTACCCGTCTGGGATCAGTTAGAGCCTTTCAAATCTGCCCGGGCTAATGATGCTCGCCCAAAGAAGTATGTCTTGGATATGTTCCCTTATCCATCCGGCGATCTGCACATGGGCCATGCCGAGGCTTATGCCTTAGGCGATGTCATTGCGCGCTACTGGGTGCAAAAGGGATTCAACGTCATGCACCCCATCGGTTGGGACTCATTTGGTTTGCCGGCAGAGAACGCCGCAATCAAGCGAGGGTCAGATCCAAAGGCATGGACCTATGAAAACATCGCAATTCAAAAGGCATCGATGCGTCGCTACGCCTGCTCGTTTGACTGGGATCGCACCCTTCACACTTCTGATCCAGAGTATTACAAGTGGAATCAGTGGCTCTTTCTTGAGATGTACAAAAAAGGTTTGGCTTACCGCAAAGACTCACCAGTTAACTGGTGTCCGAGCTGCCAGACCGTGCTTGCAAATGAGCAAGTAGTCGCAGGCCTATGCGAGCGTTGCGATACACCTGCAACAAAGAAGAAGCTCAACCAGTGGTACCTCAAGATCACCGACTACGCAGATCGACTTCTGGACGACATGGAGCAACTTGAAGGCGCATGGCCTGAAAAAGTTCTCATGATGCAACGTAACTGGATCGGTCGTTCACAAGGCGCTGAAGTTAACTTTGAGATTGAAGGTCGCGAGCAACCTGTAACAATTTACACAACTCGCCCTGACACTTTGTATGGTGCAACATTTATGGTTGTTGCCGTAGACAGCGCACTCGCTGCCGAACTCGTCGCTGGAACATCCGTCGAAACAGAATTCGCCAGCTATTTGGAGAAGACCAAAGCTGCTAGCGATATTGATCGCCTCGCCACCGATCGCGAAAAGACCGGTGTCTTTCTTGAGCGTTACGCGATAAACCCAGTCAACGGTGCGCGTATTCCTATCTGGGCAAGTGATTACGTTTTAGCTGATTACGGAACTGGCGCAATCATGGCGGTGCCTGCGCATGATCAGCGAGATTTGGATTTTGCTCGCGCATTGAATCTGCCGGTACAGGTAGTCGTTCAAACCGGTGAAGAAGATCCAGCGATCACTGGTGTTGCTGCGACCGGCAACGGCACGCTCATCAATTCTGGATCGCTCAACGGGCTTGAAAAAGATGAAGCGATCGCAACAATCATTAAAGAGCTTGCAGCGAAAGGTCTTGGCAAGGGCGCTAAGAATTATCGTCTGCGCGATTGGTTGATCTCGCGTCAGCGTTATTGGGGTACGCCTATTCCGATTATTCACTGTGAGAAATGCGGAGAAGTGCCAGTACCGCAGGATCAACTCCCAGTCGAACTGCCAGATGCTGCTGGTCTTGATCTCAAACCAAAGGGCTCTTCACCACTCGGAGCAGCCGATGTATGGGTCAATGTTGCATGCCCAACGTGCGGTGTGCCAGCAAAGCGTGATGCAGACACCATGGATACCTTCTTCGATTCATCATGGTATTTCTTGCGCTACACCGGTCCAGATTTAGTCGATCGCGCCTTCGATGTCGATCAGGTAAAAACCTGGTTGCCAGTGGATCAATATGTAGGCGGCGTGACGCACGCTATCTTGCATCTGCTTTATTCACGTTTCTTCACCAAGGTTTTACATGACTTGGGCTACGTAGATTTCGTCGAACCATTTACTCGTCTGCTCAATCAAGGTATGGTGCAGATGGATGGTTCGGCTATGTCGAAATCACGCGGCAATCTCGTGCGTCTCTCGGATGAATTAGCGGCGCATGGCGTTGACGCCATTCGCTTGTCGATGGTTTTTGCTGGACCACCAGAGGATGACATTGACTGGGCCGATGTTTCACCGGCTGCTTCGTTCAAATTCCTTAATCGCGCCTGGCGTCTTTCTGGCGATGTCACCAGCAAGCCAGGAGTTGATTTCACAACTGGCGAGCTAGCTCTTCGCAAAGCGACTGCCAAAGCAGTCCACGATATTTCCTTCGCGGTTGAGACCTTCCGCTTCAACGTTGCAGTTGCTCGCATCATGGAACTGGTAAACGTTACGCGTAAGGCAATCGATAGCGGTTGTGGTCCAAGTGATCCGGCTGTACGTGAAGCCACTGAGGCGGTTGCAATTTCACTCTCGCTGATCGCGCCTTACACAGCCGAAGATATGTGGCAACGGCTAGGTCATAAGCCAGCAATTGCTCTTGCCGGGTGGCCAGTCGTAGATCCAGCACTCTTAGAACAAGACTCCGTCACGGCCGTCTTGCAGATCAACGGAAAGATCAAAGAGCGTGTGGATGTATCACCATCGATTACCGATTCAGAGCTCGAACAACTCGCGCTCTCGCACCCAACAATCGCTGCTGAAGTAAACGGTCAGAACATCTCCAAGGTGATTGTCCGCGCTCCAAAGCTCGTCAACATCGTTCTGTAATCCACAAGTCGCTCCTTGGCATCAAAGTCCAGGAGCGGTTTGATTTAGATTGCGAGCATGTTAGCGAAAATCAATTTCGAAAAATTTGAACGTCGAACAATCTATCTGGCGCTTGCAGGAGCGCTTGCGGTAGGTGTCATCTTCTTTTCGCTCTCGGCGGGTAGCGCATCTTCCAGTGTGATTGCTGGAACTACCGCCAGTGCGAGTCCGATCGCAATTCCCATTCCGCCAACTCTTCCCGCGACGATCATTGTTGATGTGGCGGGAAGAGTTCTGCATCCAGGTATCTATACCTTGCCGCAAGGAGCACGAGCGGCCGATGCTCTGAAATTAGCTGGGGGAGCGCTCAAGGGAGTCTCGCTCACCGATATTAATTTGGCTCAGGTATTAAGCGATGGCCAGCAGATAATTGTTGGAGCACCTGTTGTTGTCACGACCTCAAGTAAAAGCAGAAGCGGGAAGGCCACCACCGGAAAAATCACAACTGGAACAATCAATATCAACACCGCCACGCTTGCAGAATTTGAACGGTTGCCAGGGATAGGAGCGGTGATGGCAGGGCGAATTTTGGCGTATCGAACCGCGCACGGGAATTTTCTGGTGATCACCGATTTGAGCAAGGTCAGTGGAATGGGCAAGAGTAAGTACACAAACCTGGCAACCTTTGTTCGCGTTTAATATGTGGGCACCAGCGCTAAATATCACCTTTTTCTCGTTTCACTCGCGGTCTGGAGTGGCGCAGCAGCCGTAGGTCTTTTTACTCACACCTGGCTCTTGCTGGCACTGCCTCTGACAACCTGGCTCATTGGCTGGCATCGAGCTATTGCCGGAATCTTCATCGTGTCTCTCATAGCGGGTGGATTGTTGATGGCAATTCGTCATCAGGCAATTTCACATAACGTCGTTGCCCCGTTTCTCGATCGCAAAGTAAGCGTCACTATGGATCTCTCGGTGAGAAGTGATCCAGTCTTAGGGCAACCAAAGAATGAAGGTGGGTATATCAAACCCGCTTCAACGACAGCACTTGCTAGTGCCATCTCTTTAAACGTCAAGGGCCTTCGTCTTTCGACTCATCTACCCATTCGTCTGACAACAAGTGAGCACGCGAACTGGTTGCCGGGAACAGTGGTGAGATGCACGGGAGTTTTGTACTCCACCGCAGAACAGAAAGTTGTGGGGTTACTCGCGGTGCGAGGTCACTGTGTGGTGGTGCACCAAGCGGATTTGTTAGAGCGCACTACCGGAGCGATACGCCTAGACCTGCGTTTTGCTGCCGCCAAGGTGAGATCGGATGCGGGAAATTTGATTCCAGGACTTGTTCTCGGTGATACCTCGTTGGAATCGCATCGCTTTGTGCTTGCGATGCTCGCGGCTGGTCTTACGCATCTCACAGCAGTGAGTGGTGAAAACTTTGCGATCGTTGCTGCCTCACTCTCGTGGTTGCTGCAATGGTTCATTTCGCGCCTACGAGTTCGGCTATTAATCAGTTCGGTGGTGTTGAGTGGTTTTATCGTGCTCGTTCGACCATCTCCTTCGGTGCTACGTGCTGGTGTGATGGTTGCCATCATGGTTTTTTCGCAAGCTCGAGGCTCGCGGGCTTCGCCGCTTCCTGCACTCGGGCTGGCGATTTCGGTGCTGATTTTTCTCAATCCATTTGAGGCAACAGATCCAGGCTTTGCACTTTCGGTCGCTGCAACTGCCGGAATCATTCTTTTTCAGCAAGGAATTGCGCAGTGGCTAGAACGGTTAATCGCGCACCCTCGGTTCTGTGAAATTTTAGCGATACCAATCGCTGCGAATATTCTCTGTCTGCCCATAGCTGTCGCAATTTCTGGACAGCTCTCGGTTGTCTCACTCGTTACAAATGTGGCGGTGGAACCAGCAATAGTTCCGGTGACAATTATTGGATGTCTCGCAGCGATCGCCAGCCCGATTCTTCCGGCACTTGGCTACGCCTTGGTCTCTCTCATCGCACCGCTCTCATGGTGGATCTGTGAGGTAGCGGCGCTCGGAGCGCGGGTCCCCGTCATTCCATTTGCCAAAGGCTGGCTTGGCGCTGGGGCTGGTGCGGCGAGCCTCTACCTGATCTGGCTCGTGACTAGGATACGAACGTGGCGATCACCCTGATTCAAGGAAGCGAAGAGGTCTTGGCCGAGCGCGCCATCACTGAGATCACTCGCGCGAGCACTGCCACCGTCACGACACTCGATGGCGAGAGCACCGAACTCGGAGCCATCACCGACGCGCTTGCCCCCTCGCTCTTTGGCGATGCCAGACTCATCGTTATTAAAGGAATTCAAGATTTAGTGAGCGATGCTCACGACGAGATTACCTCTTACCTCGCAAACCCGGACGAGAGCGTTCACCTGGTGGTGTGGCACAAAGGGGGAGTTAAAGGCAAAGCGCTCCTTGAGGCAATCAAAAAAGCTAACCCCGAACTCATTGCAGCCGAAGCTCTCAAAAAAGAGAGCGACAAAGTAGATTTCGTAAAAAGTGAATTTAAGCGGTTAGGTCGCACCATTGATCCCGATGCAGTGAGCGCGATCGTCAGCGCTCTTGGTTCAGATATGCGCGAGCTTGCCGGAGTCTGTTCACAATTAGCTTCCGATACGCCAGCGGGAAGTAAAATTTCAGCCGCCGATGTCGAAAAATTTCAGCAGGGCAGAATCGAGACCACTGGCTTTGATGTGGCCGATGCGGTGCTTGAGGGTAAAACCGATCAGGCGTTGATCACCCTGCGCCGAGCGTTAGAAACTGGGGTAGACCCGGTACTGATCATTACTGCGCTCGCCAATTCGGTAAGAACTCTGGCCAAAGTCTCGAGCGCCTCCCGTGGAGTGAAATCTTTTGAATTAGCGAGCACCCTTGGGCTGCCTCCATGGCAGATCGACAAGGCTCGCAGGCAGCTTGCCAACCAAACTCCCGCCTCCTTGGCGAAGGCGGTTGGTACCTTGGCCCAAGCAGATGCCGAGATCAAAGGCGCGGCCGGGGATCCGCTCTACGCCCTTGAACGGGCAGTAATCTCGCTCGCCCGAGGCGCCCGAGCCTAATTCGTGGGTTTGAGCCTGCGAGGGGAGGCTGATAACCTTCTCCCCTGCCCACCGCCACCGCGGTTGGTCCGAATTCCTAACGAAGTGAGTTACATAAGTGGCAAACATTAAGTCTCAGATCAAGCGCATCAAGACCAATGAGAAGGCTCAGGCACGCAACAAGTCAG
>Ga0007852_1000261_pt1 | contig 17413 bp, 12 predicted proteins | sample CryBogCBH28Sep08_FD_71227 | JGI IMG/M metagenome (GOLD analysis project Ga0007852, IMG submission 71227) | Freshwater microbial communities from Crystal Bog, Wisconsin, USA - CBH28Sep08 | ecosystem: Environmental > Aquatic > Freshwater > Lake | place: Crystal Bog, Wisconsin, USA | collected...
CTACGGGCATTGTGGTCGTAGTTGTGGCGACCGTGGTGGTAGTCCTCGGGTGAGTAGTAGTGGTGGTCGGCACGACGATCGTGACGCCGCTATTCCAGACCAGCTTTGTTCCACTCTTTACGCACGTGTACTTTTTGCCGGCGTAGTTAACCACTGTGCCCTTTGGGGAGCAAGCAGCTCCCGCGACTGGGTGAGTGGTGGCGTCGGCCACACTGCCGAGAAGGGCTGCTGAAAGTAGGGCAAATCCAATGGGCAAAGGAAGGAATTTTCTCACTATTTCTCCGTGAATTAGACAATGTCTAATAAGTTACCACCTCGGAATTCACATGACCATTTGGCTGGTGAGTACCTACCAAAGGAAGCGAGCAAAGGTACCGGACTCACACCCTTAGGCTTCGGACATGGCTCGCATACAAATTTCCCAGGTGATTGACCGTACTCCGAGTGAAGTCTGGAACGAGATGCGTCACATCGAGCGCCACGTTAATTGGATGCACGACGCTGTTGAGATTCGATTTACATCGGACTCACGAGAAGGAATTGGTACGAGCTTTATCTGCTTGACCAAGGTCGGACCCTTCAAAACCCAAGATGTCATGACCATTACCGCGTGGCGCGAAAACGAAGTTATGGGAGTTACGCATGTTGGCCTAATAAAAGGTTTTGGTCAATTTACAATTGCGCCGCAAGGGCAAAAATCTTTGATTGTGTGGGAAGAAAAATTAGTCTTTCCCTGGTGGGCTCTTGGTTCTTTTGGTGGAATTTTGAGCAAGCCGGTACTCAAGTTGATCTGGAAGAGAAACCTAAAGGCTCTTAAGTCAATTATTGAGGTGAATCCCAACACCTGACCTGTAGCAGCAAGTAAATTTCGGCGGACTACGTTGTTCGCCTTTGCAAAACGTGACCTACAGACTTGGCGGTCTGACGGACAAATTACTTTGGAAGGACTTGCTGGGATCTTGAAACTAGGCATCTTTTCTGAATTGAAGTTCTAAGTTTTCCGCCCAGGAGATTTATCGTAGATATAACGGTATGTCAAAGTGATAAAAAACCAGGTTTTTGATATTGGGAGGTGACATACTTCCCCTAGATTTGTTGAGTGGGACGCTCAGTACTTCGCCGAACTTCAGTTCAGTTGATCCACGGGGATGCTGTCGCTGAAATGCGAAAATTGCCAGCCGAAAGTATTGATTTAATCTTTGCTGACCCTCCATATTTTCTATCGAACGATGGTCTCAGCGTCAAATCTGGCCGACAAGTTTCGGTCAACAAAGGTCGATGGGATCGAAGTAAGGGATTTGTACAAGATTATGACTTCCATCATGATTGGATCTCCGAGTGCCAGAGGATATTAAAGCCGAATGGCACAATTTGGATCTCGGGGACTTATCACAGCATTTTCGCCTGCGGATCGATACTGCAATCGCAAGGCTGGCATATTCTTAATGACGTAATTTGGTACAAAAAAAATGCATCACCCAACCTCTCTTGTCGTGTGTTCACTGCATCTCACGAAACCCTTATTTGGGCGAGAAAGTCAAAAAAAGCACGCCACTACTTTAATTATGGATTGATGAAGGCTGAAGGCTCCGAAGTAGATTTCTTGAAGAATCCCGGGAAGCAGATGCGTTCAGTGTGGTCTATTGGCCCAGTGCGTTCGGCGGAAAGACAACATGGCAAACATCCAACTCAAAAGCCAATTGCTCTTTTGCAGAGAATAATCAAATCCTCTTCAAAGCCAGGAGACTCAATTTTGGACCCTTTCTGTGGGAGCGGAACTACTGGCGTGGTTGCCATTCAAAACGGGTGTTCCTTCATAGGCATCGATGTGGAGGTGGATTTTTTGAAGGGTATTGCCAAGCCAAGAATCCTAAAGGCATTAAAAGAGCATGATTCAGCAAAACCTATTTGATCCCCGGGAGTTCGGGTACCCCCCCTTGAGGCCAATTATTAAGTGGGCCGGTGGAAAGGCTCAGCTACTCAATGAAATAATTCCAAGGTTCCCAACGGAAATCAATCGATATCACGAAATATTCTTAGGGGGTGGCGCAGTATTGTTTGAGGCTCGCCGTGAGGGCGCCATCGGGACGGATATCAACGAGCGACTGATAAACCTCTATAAGCAGGTGAGGGACTCACCAACCGATTTTGTACAAGCGTGCGAGATCCTTCAAGGTGAGTACAACCAAGCAAGCTCAATTCAAGACGATGAGGGTAAATCTGAAAGATCTTCCTTGTATTACTTGCTTCGTTCTGAATTTAACAATCGGTCAAACGATTTGAGAGCCGCAGCGCTCTTTCTTTTTTTGAACAAAACTTGTTTTAACGGTCTGTATCGTGAAAACACAAGAGGGGACTTTAACGTACCATTCTGGAAAAGGGAAAATCTCAAGTTGTTCGATCTAGAGAACATATATGAGGTGTCCAATTATTTAAATACCGTTAGTCTCTTCATACGGAGTTTCGAAGATTCTATTTTGATGGCCGAACCAGGTGATTTCATTTATGCCGACCCACCATATGTCCCTTTGGAAGGTACGCCTTCGTTCACTTCGTATCATGAGTCGGGGTTTGGAGACAAGGAGCAGGTACTCTTGCGAGATTGTCTAAAGGCTGCCGGGAAACGCGGGATTAAATTCATGGTGAGCAATTCAAATTCTCAAATTGTTCGTGAGTTGTATAGAGAGTTCTTTATAATCGAAATCGACGCCCGTCGAAGCGTGGGCGCAAATGAGAGTTCTAGAAGCCCTGTACAAGAACTACTGATTATGAATTACGGTACGCCATGAAATCCCTAAATGTCTATTCGAAATTAGGACTTGGGTCTTCCGAACAAGTTTTTGACTGGCTTCTGTCGGGACTATCAGATGTTCCGAGAGACTGGGATTATTTCGTTAATTGGGAAAAAGCGCGAAGAGAATCAGATCGTTTCTCCGGGGAGATTGAATTGTTGCAGTCAGTTGTTGGCGTGGAAGATTTTGATCAAGTGTTCCTCGATCTTCTGATCAGGCACCCATCAGTGGTATCGGCAATTCCTTCCCTTCTGGTGAGGACAGGCGAAAGAGTTGAATTTTTTAAGATGGTTAACCCGAGTGAGCCCAAGAGGCTATCTGGTCAAATTTTTGATCTCTCTTGTTCCCCAATGTCCATGAAAAGAGCAAGGGAGATTCTCGAATTTGTCGAGAGGGCAGGCCTTCGCAAAGTCCTGGCAAACAACAAAACTTTCAGCTTGAAGGACTACTTATTTGGGGTCGAGGCAGGGCTGGACAGCAATGGTCGAAAGAACCGTTCTGGAAAGGCGATGGAGGCGATTGTGAAGAACTACTTAGCGGAAGTTTCGGAAGTATTTCAGCTTGAGTATGTCGAGCAAAAATCGATTGCTGACATAGAAAAAACATGGGGAGTCGATTTAGCCACTCGAGATACAAAAAGACGTTACGACTTCGCCGCCTTCAATGGTACACGAGTTTTTCTCATCGAAACAAATGGCTATAACTCCGGCGGTTCCAAACTAAAGTCGACGGCTGCAGAATATGTTGATCGGGTCCGAAGAATTCAAGGAAAAAATGTAGATTTTATTTGGATCACCGATGGAACTGGTTGGGTTGGGTCCCATCAGCCCCTTTGGCAAGCCTTCCAGGCAATTGACTACCTTCTTAACTTAAAAATGATTGCAAATGGCTGCCTCGAAGAAATTCTTCTAAAGCGGGCCGACTAGGCAATCTACTTTTCTCGACTGGTTATTCCAGCCATTGAAGGACTCCGGGCTGCATTTCGCTCAAGGTCCCAACAATTAATCCCCGGTCTAGGAACACATTAAATGCCTCGCATGAAGTCTCAGGAAGCAAGGTGCAATTGTGGCAGGCTGCCAAATTTAGAGAATCCGGCCCCTGACCAAGCGCGCCAACCTCCATGCAAACAGGGTCTGTTGCGCAGAAATTTGCTGCTTCAAGTGCCGCATCGATAAGGGTTTCAAATCGGTCTGGCGCACTCAAGCGCACTAGGCCGCCCAAACTACCTTCGACATCACCGGATGCAGTGTATATCAGAAGTCCATTTCCACCGATTGACTCTTCGGTATGCGGGGTTACGTAGATCCGCTCCCTTAGAGACGCCGCTGCGTAACCGGAAGTGAATGTCATTTGATTAATTAACAAATGCGAAATGGTGTGGATTGCAACATATCGTGGCAAAAAGGTTTCATCTACGCTCGAGAAAATTTTGTCCGTCAATTTATTAATCCGCAAAGGATTTATTCGCTTTTGGACTTCTGGGTTGAGCGCCCAGTCATTAAATCGGAGGTCGTCGAAAGAAATAAATATCCCTTCGCCGTATACCTCATATGCGGGAAGCCAGTCCTTAACTTGCCCCATCTTCGACATTAGATTTTTGAGCTCAGCAACTGATCTCTCGGGCTGAGGTTTCAGTCGGTCGAAGCCTATAAGCGCTCTAGTTTCTCGAAGTTTGTCAACTGCAGTTACGCCTTGAATCAACTTTGAGAGTCTGTGAAGTACGTACTTCTCAATTGGAATAACCCTTGTCGCGAGGTTTTGGGTTTCCAGGTCTTGACTCTTGCTGAGAAAATCAAATTCAAGGTCTTTCAAAGGTACATTTTCACCGATTTTTTTACCTTGACTCGAACGGTTAGCAAGATACGCCTCGACGGCATCGCGAAGAGAAACTCCGTTAAGGAGCGGAAGCAACCTTCCCGCTAATCCTTGCGCTTGCATAAAAGTTAGGATGTCCTCAATGGGAAGCGAGCTTGCAACTTCAAAAAATTGCTGAAATCTGTTACCACTGAATGTGTCCATTAAATCTTGAGAAATTCCTTCCACCGTTTGCGGAAGGAAAATCGCACTTTGGATATGGGCGTAATAGTTATTCACTGACCCGGTCAATCCTCCGAAAAGCTGGTTCCCACAACCCGACGGGTCACTTTCGGCTAACCAAGGACGTGATCCCTGGCACAGATAATCAGCACTTTCATCGAGAGATTTCGACAAGAAAGAAGACTCGTCCTCACCCTTGCCACCTGCAAAAATGCCATCAAAGTTTCGAGTTTTCCCGCATTTACAAGTGACCAACTGAGTTGACAAAGTTGCGCCGGAAAGGGATAGCGAAAGTGGCTGATCACAATCCGGCTTCGAGGTCCGGTGGGCCCATTCGCGAAATGGGAAGTCTTGAATATGACCGTCTTTACACATAGCTATGAAAGCGACCTGTACGGTGCGGGTCCCATACCGATTCTTTGACTCAGGCTTCAGGCAACTCACACAACGTCGGTTATTCGATTCAAATGGTGTTTGAATATAAAGTAGGTAGCACTTTGGGCAGAAGCTCCACAGGGGGAATCGAAATGCTGGCATGACGATGTTTGTATTAGTTGCGGATTCGTCGTTGTTTCGAAATGGTTTTCGAAAATCTGGAGGAAGACGAAGACTGCGAACACCGAGCTCTTCTGATAGGCGCCATTCGTCTTTGAGTTCGAACTCAGCTAGATCCAAATTGTCTCTGGTGCCTTGGAACCAATAGTCCAATCCAGCCATGATTAGGGTCACGCCATCCGAAGTGGTCATCAATGCCCCCACGCCAAATGGTGCAATAAGTTGCGCTCTACGCACCGGAGCATTGGCCATTATTCCTCCTCCAAAATTGAATTAGATAAAATCTTCACTGCACATTCGGCATCTACATTTCTCATACTCATCATGGTTTCCCAGGTCGTTAAACGCTTTTCTGGGCTTAAATAGTTGCCAGCTGGGTTGAGTAACGGATTGTCAGCCCCACTTTTGTAATCAGTCCAAACCGAACGCTGCCATTCCTCCCACTCACGGCCTCTCCGTTGGGCGATTCTCTCAAAGTGTTCAATTTGATCAGGTTCGATTAAGAGCAAGCGAGACCGAGCTACCTTTACGGCTTCGTTAAATTGTTCCGCAGGGAAGGGCAAGACAGGGAGCCCAGACTTCGCGGTATTTCGGATGTAACCAACGATGACGGCATGTAATGCGCGTTCCATGACTTGAGTCGACCACGGCGTGACACTTGTGGGCTCTACATTTGCATAAAGCCTTTGATGAAAGCTTCGAAATTTCTCAAAATGAGAGCGGTCTCGTGCTCGTCGGGGAGGGTATTGAACAACTATGAGACCGGGTCGGTTACTCCAGTCTCGACCTACGCGCCCCGCAACCTGTATATATTGCGAAGTTGTTTTTGGCTGCCCCAACATTGTCATTAACGACAAGCGCTGGATATCGATACCGACCTCAATAATGTTCGAAGCTAGACAGATGTCAACTTGATAATTCGGATATGAAACACTCAGCTTTTCAATCGTCGAAGGAAGGCGATTTGAGTCAATTCGACTCGTCAATTCCATTAACGCGTTTTCATTAATGAATCTTTTATCTTTGGTTTCAGTGATGCCTTTTCTAGTCCACAGTGTCTTTAGCATTGCGCGAGCGTTTATTCGCAAAAGTGAAAACGAAGTTCCAATATCTTGAATTCTGTTAAAAAATGCAAGATTCGTTGTCCAAGGATCTCTAAGTTCGGTCTCTAAACGCATTGGAGCCTGAAGTAGCGATGCTGCTACACGTGACTGCAAGTCCTGGACCGATCCAAGTGAAGTCCCAATTGCTCCAACGAAAAGCTGTCCCTGGGCCAGCTCGCCATCCTCATCTCTTGCGTATCGAGCGAAAAATGAATCACCGGCATCAATGCCGCTCGGGGGAAATATGTCCATTGTTGGACGTCCATACAGCCCCAGAACTTGGTTCGCGGCACTTCGGATGGTTGCAGTTGAGGCAACTATTTTCGGACCAGGACTTCCCGCGGGCATCCCAATTCGACAAAATTCATCAAAGAGCGCTTCATAAATTCCACTTATTGAACCAAGGGGTCCACTTATTAAATGGAGTTCATCTTGAATAATAAGGCTTGGGGGCGAAAGTGCTCGATCGCCATCTGAGTTCAAACCAAACAAACTACGAATTTGATCGGAGAATGCCACTTGTGCGAACTTGTCCAGAGTCGCAATAACAAGGGAGGGCTTTCGATCAAATATGTCCTCATCGATGACTATTGCAGGGATTGGAAAAAGTTCGTCAGAGAATCTGCATTCAAAGTTTGGACAGGTGAAGATAACTGTTTCAACGTTGCCCGTGTACTCAGATTTGGAGAGTTCCAGTCCTGGCCACCGCTGTTGATTCGGTGCCTCTGCCACTGCTCCCATGCTTGTCGAACAGAGCGGACAACGAGTGAGTACGAATGGGTGGTTTAGATCTTGTGATTTTCGGAGGGACTTGAGAAGGGACTTCGCGTTGTCACGCTTCAGAGGAGACGTGGCTTTTCCTACCCAAATTCCGATGGTAAATCTCTTCCCAGACAATTCATGCTTCTCACGAATGACTTCCATCGAAGCGATAAGCGAGGCGGCACGAAGGAATTGTTGCGCGGTAAGAAGTCTGAGTGTGTATCTCATAATCACCTCGACACCAACCTCTTTTTTGGTAAGGCGTGAATAGAACAGAGAGATTGCAATCAAGGCTTGGTAAGCCTCCGTCTTTCCACCCCCAGTCGGAAAAAAGATTAGGTCCACTACTTCTCGATCAGGGTCGTCTGGATAAATAGTTGATGAAATCGAAGAAAGGATGTAACCAATTTGAAACGGTCTCCAAGTTCCAAAAGTTCCCGCCTTATTTGAAGAAGCAGCTTCAATTTCGTAAGTTTTTGACTTACTATTCCACTTAATTTCTCGAGTGCGACGAGGAATTTGTGACTGCTGGAAGAGAACTGCCTCATTAGCTAATTCAAAAGAGCGGCGTACTTGTTCGTTTGACTCAATCAACGAAAGACCCGCTCTCATCCTCCGCAGCGCATCTCGACAGGCAAAAATATTTCTTGAAGCAGCTTCACTGTGGGAATCCTCGAGCCTCTCAGAATCTTTTTCAATTTTGGTGATCCAGACCTCGTACTCTGAAATTAAGTGCTTCAGGCGATTAAGCCCACGAGTACCGGGAGCGCAGTCTAAGAGTTCTTCCATCTTTATTTCGAGAGAATTTCCGTCTTGATCGAAAATAATTGGCGTAACGCTCGGGGCTTCATATGTGGGAAAATAATCCGCAGTCACTTTCAAGCAAGAACCTTTAACAAGTTTCCAATTACCGGAACAGCCGTGACCAACAGCGAATGTCAACTGGTCGCGGAAGAGTAGTTCCGAGTTTGCGATCTCAGGGTCTCGTGCCTTTAGAGCCTCTATACTTCGGTCTGGATATGGCAGAAATTCACATTCCTTTTCAGATTCATCGAGAGAAGTGACGGAAATTTCCGTTTGAAATAGGCAGAAAGAGTCGCCCGAAGTTGGTGAATTATTTCTCACTGCGACAGTACAGAACCGACTTCCGTCCGAGTCCGCTTCACGAGCAAGAATAAAGCAAGAAATTTTTAACGGTCCTAGGTCGCCGCTGAAAAGTGGGAGCTCCACGAAGCCAGTGTTCTCATTTAAAATCGCACCTTCAAAGATAAGCGAGACTGGCACCCTTGAGTACCACGTCATCGCCTTGCTGGCGGAAGAACTATCAGTTTCTGAATCGGACTTTCTAATCTTTACCGGTACGGAGTCGTAACGACCTCCGGCAACTTCAACACGTATTGACTTTGCGTGGGTGGAAAGAACGAAGGTAATTGCCGCTGAACTTGGGTCCCTGTCGTTCACGGGCGATAGTTCAAAGTCGTCATCGGCAACCTCGTTGATCAAGTTTGGGTCTAAGTCCGAAAATTCAACTTCCTCTGCCGCACTTGCCTCGTCTTCGTCCATGAGGAGATTTCCTTGGGCTTCAACCGACCGTTCGGCACCCTCGAGGGGAAAAAGCACCCCAGTTGCGTAGCGTCTTTTTGGCAACATCCCAGAGGTGATAATTTCCTCACCATTGAGTGCGTTTGTAAACGCTGCACGCGCTTCTTGACGCGTGGGAAAGCTTATTTCGCCTGTCAAGTCGATGCCAGGTCCATGTGGATCGGGACCAATAAGCTCTCGTTTTAATTCATCAACGATGATGTTACGTCCATGATCGTTCATTCCACTCCTCTATAACTTTGGAATCAGCTTCATTGCGACTTCCACATTTTCACTCTTAGGGCCAACTAAAACAACGCTTTCGATAGCTCGGGTAATACCGGCGTACAGAAGTTCACGATCCATGGACAAATTAAAGTCGTGGATAACCACAGCCTTAGCCTCGAGGCCTTTGAACTTCCGAATAGTCGTATTTAATAGTTTTTTACGACCGGACGCTTCGTCTTCGTTGTCATAAAACCTTCCCGCCATCGACTGAGAAAACTGACCCTCGTGGTCGAATCGGCTTTCTCCTAAAACTACAATCTCACCAGGTACGAAAGTTTTCAATAAGTCTTCCAGAACGGACTCAATTTTTGAAATTTTCTCGATATTGGTTTCGTACGCAATGTAGTTGAATACTTTTCCGGCAGATGGAAGACGAAATCGCTTATACAAACCTGAGAACGAGCAGAGACTAGAAATTAGGTCACCAAATTCTGGACGATTTCGACAATTTGACCAGAGCTTGAACGAAGAAATTTTTGAAAACCTATCCATAAAGTCCTGACGAGAATCGTCATTGTCAAAATAAAGTTTTTGAAATTCGAAATCTCCAAAGAATCTCAGTTCCGGTATTTCTCCGACCTCAATGAGTAATTCGATGAAGTCCATACTCTCCGATGAGGCAATATCTTGTATCTCATCGATCAAAAGGACGTCATATCGAAACTCCTCTTTCGAACGAGTCGTAATTGCATCAACGGCACTTTCAGTTAATTTGGCGAAGTCGATGCCCGCAGGGGAGTTATTTAACCCTGCAACCTGAGCCATAAATGCTGAGACGGTCCCACAAAATGCAAGGTTTTGGTGGGTGCCAAGTTCTGACTGAAGATATTTGGCTAAGTTCCTGTTAAAGCAAAGCATCAGGACTCGTTTGCCGGTCAGTAGAGAGCGGCTTGCAGCTTCCAAGGCAAGGAGAGTCTTTCCAGTGCCTGCCGCGCCCTCGAAAAGAAGTGTCGAATTATTATCAAGTTGGTCTAGAGCCTCAAACTGCTCGTCTAAAAAAGTTTTATACTCCTTGTTTAAGGCAGCATCTCGGGCTGAAAGGCTTTCCGAAACTTCAAATCTGGGTCTTAGGAAATTTGCAAGTGTTGTCGCATTCGAGGCCGTAAATTTCGATTGCATCACCTCTTGACTTTTGCCAACATTTTCAAGGTGACCAATGAGTGCGGCCCGAATACAAGACGCGAATCCGCGAGACTCGCCCTTATTTCTGTCAATTACTTGCCAATCATGCCATTCAGGTGAACTCTGCGAAAACTGAGCAAAGGGGAAAATTACGCAGAAATCAATCGCCGGAACAGAGCGCCCGCTCTCCGTAATCAAATCTCTTAAGGAGTACATATTGTTCATGGCTTGGTTGATTGGACCATGACTCGTTGGATTGTCCCTACCAAGATGCCATTCCCCATCAAATTTGACGGAGCCGTGGGACTTAACTTCAACGACCATCACTCCTAAGCCGGGCGCGAGCACAACAAAGTCAATCTCTCCGCGCTCTTGGTATAAGTGTTTAGAAAGGCAGTAGCTGTGAAGGATTATCCAATCCTTGGCGATTGGATCTGCCTTGAGTTCGTCAAATACTTTTCTTTCGCCAGGCACTACATCGATTGGCAGCCAATGTGGTATCAATGTGGCCACTAGCTTGCCTCATCCTTCTGAATTACGTCGATTGAACTAACTGGCACTTCAACTACTTCTTCGGCGATGTGCTCAACTTTGAATGCACCTATTGAACCGCAATCTTTGACCGATACGAGAACAAAGCCCTCCGCTTTAAGTTGGGGAAGCACATCGGTTTGAGTGAGAGCAATTTTGAGACGTTGGAGAATCTCGGAACCTGCTCGTTGGTGAAGCGCTCGCAATTTCCGCATGTCAGACCACATACCCGTGGCGAGATCACCCTTGCCCAGGTAACGCAAAATCTTGGTGAAGTCTTCCTCGCTCTGAGGGGCGATTGACCGAGGGTCGTATATCCAGCGCTTCAAATTACTAGTTTGAACTCCTGCCTTTACTTGGAGCTCGTACTCCAATTTCACAAAGTCAGCGGGTTTCGAAACACGTTCCTGCAGCATTTCTTTGAAGACCAGTTGCGATTTCCTAAGCTTTTTCCCACCAAGCGAGTCTGCCAATTGGTCAATCATGGAACCGCTAGAGCCTGCAGTTCTCTCGACTATGAACTGGTTTTCCTGGAGTTCGCCAATATCAAGGTTCTCAATGTCGAGAAGACCGTTTGGCGCAATGGTGAGTACCTTGCACTTGCTTCCGCTCGCTGCTTCGGCCCAGACGTAGTGATGGCCAGCGAGACCAATAAATTTTGCCTTTTCGACCACCTCATTGGAGTTGTTTACTCTCCGCAATCTCGAACCAGCAAGGTCCCAGTCCGTGAACCCTTCGCCCTCCTTGTCCAAAGTAGTGATCTCGAACTTTATGCCTGCATTGATTGAGGGAACAATGGAGGAACCGTCTAGAAGTCCCTCTACCTTTGGCATCTTGCTGAAAGGAAACATGATGAAGGTACTCAAAGTGCTTCGCGGATCGAGCAGAAAGCGTACGTCAAATGACCCACCAAAAACCGTCGCAAGCCGAATGGGCGAACCTAGAAAGAGGACATGGTTCGTGGGCTCGAGTTTTACCAAATCTTTGATGGCGATGACTTGATTTTCTAAATGAAGTTGATTCTTCAAAAAATTGCGAATCTCGACTACTCTGCGCACATCTTTTATTGCTAGGACGCTATCTTTCCGAATTGACTTTTTGATAGCTGGCGCGATGGGGTTTTCTTCCGATAATAATTTTTCCAACAGTTGAATTACGCTTTGCGTCGTTGTATAAATTCCGCTGCTCGGTGACTTTCCAGCCAGGACTGTCTTGAGGTGAGCAAGGGTTGTTTCTATACCCATCTCTACCGATGAATATGGATAGGGCGACTCGGTCAAAAGACTTCGTTGGCGATAGAGAGGTCGTAAAACGTCGATCTCGTCTTCTTCTGTGCCACCTTCGGCGCGAATAGCTCCACGAACTTTCCCGATTCCGTTCCAGATCTTCTCGACTGTCTGCTGCGAGAGTTGCACGAATTCAAATCGAGCTTTGTTTCTTACTTCAATGTATCGGGAGGCGCCAATGAGTGGGTCAGGCTGCATTTGTCCTCCAAGTCATTAACTCGACTCCACGTGGAGTCTTTAGTTTTCCGAGCTTTATCGGTTCTCCACGACTTTTTGCGTAAAGCTTCTTTAGCTTCACAATTGCATCGACAGAATTTTTGTCCCAGCGACTGAGAAGTATGAACTTTGTTTGCGCTGATAGATAGTTGGCGTGACGCTGGTAAGCAGCCGCGCCATCAAAAATTGCAATTTGTGATTTTGGATCGTCAGCTTTGGGGGACATCGTTTTAACAAATCTACTTAGGTAGTGTGGGGACTCTTTCAAGTCGAAAAGGTTTTCGACCCGCAAAATATCATCACCGCAACCTGGTATCCCAGTGATTGAGAATGAAGGGGTCAGAAGTTCTGCGCTGAGGCGAGGCTCACCAATTAGGCAAATTTCATTCCTACTCTGTGTCGTGAGATTGAGACCGTCACTTTGTGAAAACTCAGCAACTAATTGGGGGTTTGCTGATAAGCGACGCTCGTGTTTAAACGAAGGCCCAAAGTAAGGTGCAAATTTGAATTCATCAAATTTGTCCAGGAAACGAAACGTTTGAGAACTGCTGCCTATCGGAGCTAGCTGAAATGTTTTACTTCTTGCCGACTCTTGGGGAATTCCGAGAAATGTACCGCACTTCACGTGGAGTTTGTCTGCTGTTAGCCATGTAACAAGGTCACCGACTTTTAGATCGACCGGCCTGGGACGCTTTCGAAGCACTCCTGAGTCATTCATTTCCGAAAGGGCACCAAGAGCAATCATTTGTGCCGAAAAGCTCAAATTTGGAAGAGTCAAAACGAAATACTTAGGACTGTCAAAGTCAGTAGCTGCAATTTTCCCAACCTGAAATAGGAATTCGAAAACTTCAGGTAGGGCGTCTCCGCTCAGCGTTTCAACATGCATTTAATGATGCTACTGATTTGATGTGACACGCTCAAGAGGTTGTTTGAGAACTAGGCTTTAAGAATTACCCAGGAGAGGTTTGTGCAATGGCGTGACCATTAAATGTGATATAAAAGTAGCATGAGACCACATGCCGAAACTTTATCTTTAACTTCTTTGATTGAACGTGGTACTTACTTAGTGCCCCCTTACCAGAGACTGTATTCGTGGGAATCTCTGCAAATTGACTCATTCTTTGAATCGCTAGGACCTCTCGCTGAGCTTTCCCTTAAGAGTCGCAGCAGTCGATCAAAGATTCAAGATGTGTTCTTTGGACCAGTAGTAATTGAGGGCTTAAATCAGAAGAACATTCCAGTGGTAGACGGGCAACAGCGTTTTACCACTTTCGTTCTTCTCTTTGCCGCAGCAAGAGCTTACGTTTTCGAGAATTACTCGACAGCCAAGTTAAATAGCGGGACTACATTCGATGATTGGGCCCAAGACGCTCTGAAAAAGAGAGGTCAGGTTCAGCCTTTTCTAGTCGCGAATCGTACGCTTGCGCCGGTGTTTCAATCGGCAATTTATAAAGGTGAGGCTTGGAGAAACGCTGATTATTGGAAAAACGCTCCACAGCCTGGCTCTGGCATTGCAAGCAGCGTTGCCCAAGTGAAGGCTAATCTCGCGCAACTTCAAAACTTAATCAAAGAGCTACTTATCGAAAAATTTGGTGAGTGGCCTGATAATGAAGCTTTGTGGAACAGCGAAAAATTGAAGAAGAGAGCCGGTGAGGAAATTGATTTCTTGCACAATTTCCTTCAGAACGTCCTCAATCACTGTTTATTCTTAGTCATCCAAGTGGACAATACCGAACAGGCCTTAGAACTGTTTTCAAGCCTCAATGATCGTGGCCTCAGACTAGCGCCAGCGGACATCATCAAAGCAGAAATTTTTGAACGAGGGGTTGGGAAAAACGGGGATCTGACCGTTGACAACTTTGAAACTCATTGGGACACAATCGTTTCGAATACGAGTAGCTCCACCTCGTGGGATGTAAATAAGTTTCTTCGTCATTGGTGCATGGCACGCAGCGGCAAAAAGGTAAATATGAACGGAGTCGTGAAGTCTGTTCGGTCTTTGGTAGCCAATAGTTCTACGGCCAGGTCTTCATCAAATTTGCTCGAAATGCTAAATAGCGCCAGCGTCACTTACAAAAAAGTATTGAGCCCCGAGAATTTGATTGCAAAGGAGCTTGGGAATGGAATTAGGGATCTAAGGGGTTCTTTTCAGAGGATGAATCTCCTGGGTGATTACCACCGAATACTTCTTCCGAAAATAGTTGAACTCAAGAAAATTTCCGACATTCAAAAATTTGAACTTGTCAGGGAGGTGGAAAAGTACGTAGCCAGGTCGGCGTTCGCCGGAAGCTATCCACAGGAGCGAGAAAATTTATTTGTAAACCTTGCTTCAAAATTCGAATCTAATTTGAGTTTTGCACAAGCTAAAAATATATTGAAAGAATTATTCGCAAATCGTGAAAAGGCCCAGTTCCCAAACGATAATGATTTTCGTGAAGCTCTTCAGAAGCACAGTAGCGATGCACGGAGAATTGACAAAAAGACGAAATACGTAATCTTTTTATATTCTGCCCTTCAGGAAAGGGCTAGGGATAAGCAATTCTTCCCATTGGGGACCGACATCGAGCATTTAGTGCCGCAGGGGCCGAAAATTGTAAATCGTACGGCTTCGATTTCTATCGTTGAGGATAAGCCAGATCTGCCAGCTCCGGCTGACTATTGGTACGACGTGCTCGGTCTCGAGCCTCCAAATAAAGTGCATACACGCGAATACGTTTCATTGGTAAACGAATTCGGGAATCTGACAGTTCTAGAGAATTATATAAATCAGTCAATCCAAGACGCCGCTTGGCCGGTGAAAATCAAAGGAAGAAAAGACGAAGAAGGTACGTATGTCGGAATTAAGCACTCTAAATGCGCGGCTAATGCCAAAATTTGGAAGCTTGAGCGGGAGCAGTTGAGCAAAAAGTGGATCACTAACCGCACCGAAAAGATCATCGAAGAAATCATAAAGATCACGCGCCCGTCCTAATGTCGGATTCAAAATTGGCAAAATCTACTTCGCAGAATGACCGAAATTGTTGAGATGCCTGAGAGCCATTTTTTGGTTGACTTCGAAGCTAGCGTTAGTCGTCTTTTTAAGAGGACTTAGTTCTGATTCCAAGAATTTAGACTTTGCATTGACGATGTAGAAGTGATGAATTTAAGGTATCTCCAACATGCTATTTTAAATCTAAAGTTTGCTACTGATAAATAGTCAAGTGCTTCAGAAAAGGGTTTCTAATCATGGAATTTAAAAACATTACCGATAATTACCAGTTCACTATGAATTCAGACGGGGAATTTTCACTCCTCCTAGAAAATGGAACAGGCATTCACGCAAACCTAATTAGTGACGAAGCGGGTACGTACTACATTTTTGCAGCAACCAAAGCTGATGGCACAGTGATCCTTAGTCAAGATGGAAATTTAAAGAATGAAGAGGAAGCCAAACTCATAGTGAAGCATTTTGCTCGAAAAGTGATTAATCAAGAGGTGCCCCTCACGGGAGACGTCGATTGGAGCAACAACGAATTAGTTTCGCTTCTTGTGGAGCAGGAACGTGCCGCATTGTGTCCTAACTGCATGGGTTTGGGTGCCGATAAGTGTCAGACGTGCAAAGGCGATGGCTGGGTTCTCCTGCCCCCAAAGTGATTTCTGGTATTCACCAACGCTGAGATTCAGTTAGGGAAGGGACCCCAGCCATCTCAGGGTTAAGCACAAATATTGTCACTGGTAGAATTTCTTGTGAGCTTCAGTCTCAAGTGGCGAGCCTCACAATTAGAAATCGTGTTTGCACCCCAAACCTATTTCAGTTGGAACCAGCTGGAAGAGTGGTTTGAAATGGTTGATAAGATCCGGGCGTACCATTAAATAGCGGAATTTTGGGCATATTTCCGCTGTGGAATTATTACTCAGACTGCCTTAATGGCATGGAACCAGGGCCTACGTTCTTACAAGCTTGAGACATTCAAATCTTTCTTCAATTGCCAAAGTACAAAGAAGAATCTAAGAGTCCCGCATTTAGGAAATCCATAAATATCTCTATGCCAAACAACCCAAAACCAATGCCCGCGGCTAGCACGAATCCCATACGTGAGCTTCTATACTTCTCGCCTTTTCGGAAACGTCTGTTTGCTTTGTCACCGTAAACGAATAGTTTGTAGCTGTAGCGCGATGCAATAAGCGGAGTGACCAACCAACCTACAACTACTCCTGCCGAATGAGCATTTACCCCGACGTGATACCAATGAGAGGAATAGTTCCAGGGATTATGCAACAGGACCGACTCGATCAAAAAAGAAATTACGAATACGACCAAGCCCAAGGTGCCACTTTTAAAGGTTGGGCGAGAGTCGTCTTTGTAATTAAATGTCGTGGCTGCGATTAGGGCAAACCAAACTGGCAAGAAAAGTAGACAGGCGATGGCAAACACGGAAAGATTGCCAAAAAAGACCCCCATAAAGCAGCCGCGGAAAAATGTAACGAAATTCAAATTAAAACTGACCTTAGTTAACGACTGAGATGTTGGTCGGGTTTAAAATTTCGACATAACCGTTGTATGTCGTGACCACTCCTGAAACATCAATTGTTTGTCCCAAATAGGTGGATGCGGGATCAACGTTGAAGTTGCCAAGGTCACTAGAAAAAATTGTGACCACAAACCCACTCGTATAATTCTGGTATTGGTCTAGAAACTCGGTTCCTGCACTGTCAGTAAATGTATAACCAACAGTGAAGCGAACAGTTTCATACTGACCCAAATAGTTTGATGCTTGAGAAGGATCAATCGGTCCTGACTGCGTTGTTGGCGTCTGGGATATGTCTGGTGCTGGTGAATTTGATCCGCAAGCAGATAAAGAGATGCCTGCGGAAAACAGCAATGCACACACCATCAAAGTCTTAATTTTTTTGTTCATAGAGTTCGGACACTTTCTGCTTAGAAGGGACACGCGTACATTTGGGCGGACGCCACGCCACCGTATGTGAGGGTGTTGCCGTTGTAAATGGGATACATGCCAGCAGAATAATTTCCTGAATATGGCGATACGCACCCCGATCTGAAAGTTGTGGTCAAGTAATAACCGCCTACTGGTGCAGGTCCAGCCACGCCCTGAGGTCCAGCCACGCCCTGAGGTCCAGCCACGCCCTGAGGTCCAGC
>Ga0007852_1000274_pt1 | contig 17210 bp, 15 predicted proteins | sample CryBogCBH28Sep08_FD_71227 | JGI IMG/M metagenome (GOLD analysis project Ga0007852, IMG submission 71227) | Freshwater microbial communities from Crystal Bog, Wisconsin, USA - CBH28Sep08 | ecosystem: Environmental > Aquatic > Freshwater > Lake | place: Crystal Bog, Wisconsin, USA | collected...
TATCGATTCACCGTGCCTTGGTTGATCCATGGCGCTTCCATAGCCAAATTCCGAATCGAGATCTACTGAAATCTTAGGGGCGAACAGTTACAAAGCAATCAAATCAAGGGGAGTCATGAGCTTTGCGTGATCAAGTGATATTTGTATCTCTTCTAATGATTGCTGCTGCATATTATTTCTTTCAGAAAAGGTGAACGTATACAGAACATAGCGCACTTGTAATAAATTTGCTAGTCTCTACAAATTTTTCTCTAATCGTGTTATTCATACGAAGTAGCCAATTTTTGCCAGTCTTTCTCTTAGAACAATAGACTGCTGTATAGAAATTTCTTCAATTTCAGGTACATTACTTATTACATCAGACATAATCATAGACATAATATCCCATGCTTGCGAAAAGTCTGATTCTGCACCGACAACAATATAATTATTTTCTGATAATTGTGATATTAAATGTGCGAATGATAGATAGATTGTTGCTAGGTCATAATTATCAAATATTGAGCTTAGAACTGTTGTAGTGTCACGTTGCGAACGTCTAATTAGCTTACTCGTTCTTTCTGATGACAAGCCGATCAACTGTTCTTCTAGTGCTTTTGTTAATAAGTATTTCGCACGAGATAGTTCTGTAGACTGAACATTATACGTTTTGATCATTTGAGCAACGATTGCTGTCAGTGATGCTGCGATGATCATTTTTTCAATAATTTGACGATCTGTCTGGTAAGTCATCGCTTGAGCCTCGGTGTTCTCCTTCGAACATCATACCCGCTGAATCTTGGTCAGGGCTAGCGTGGGGATGAGAGCGGATGACTCGGTGAAAAATGCCCACCAGCAGCGATCAGAAACTCTCTATGTGGTATGAGCCTGCTGACCCTCTTGGCTACTCTGTGAGCTTCTAATCGCCTTCTCGTCGATCCTGACCAACGTGCCTTCCAAGATTCATAATCAGTAGTCGACAGCAACCATGCTTCGAGCCTTTAACGGCTCGTTCGCTTCCCAAGGTCTCATTTTCAAAGGAATCAAAGGTAACTAGCATGTTTTCAAAAAAGCTTGCATAGGGACACTTCCCCCACGCCTGCCCATTAACCTCCGTAGGGGGTCAGCCTGCTAAGGCTGGGGGGGAGATATTAGGATACCAGCGACAGCTGGTTCCGAATTTCTCTTCCTATATCTTATAGATATCTTATATATTCTTTAGGAAATGGGGGTGGCTGTAACCCTTTGTTTTTGTTATTAGATTCTAGGTGCGGTTCATCAGAACTACGAAGAAAGTTCATCAGAACTACGAAGAAAGTTCATCAGAACTACGAAGACCGTTCATCAGAACTACGACTTATCAGCTGATAAGGGTCTGATAATCCAGGATGATTTTTGGCAAGGCATCTGTTTGGGGTGCTCGATTCGGTTCTGATTGTCGTAGTGATGTCAATGTGTGTTTTGTTTTTTTTCAATGGGTTACCACAAAAGTTCATCAGAACTACGATTCATTTTGGCTCTGATGATGTGTCGCACACAGCATTGTCGGGATTGGGATGACGAACTTTTCCTGATATTTCAGTGCTTTATACCGCATGTTCATCAGAACTACGACTCCCCTCCGCTCACCATATTCATCTCGATTTGAAAGGGACGCCCTGACTCTGGATCGCCCCCGCGATAAATGACACATTTCCCCTCCCTGACTGGGATTTGCCATTCGACTGTCCATTCATTGATACAGCCAATTGAGTTCAGCGCTTCTTTTATGTATTTTTTGCGTTGTGATGTTGTAGACTTATTCGTTGATTTTTCGAAGTACACCAAGTCTGCACATTTTTCGATTGTTGTTGTGATGCAGTTGCCAAATGATATCATCGCACACAAACGAACGAACAATATTCTAGCGGTTGTTTTTGTCAATTGTCTGTATTGTTGGAATGGGATTTTTGTAAAATTACCAACGCCGAGAGCTGCTCTTGATAATACCGCGTTAAGAGTGATTATGAGTTCATTGTTTTTGGCTTCGTCATAGCGGTAGTATAGAAGGTTTTGACGCGATCCTGCTTTTATTCGTCTTGAGTTACTCAAAACAGGGCCATAGTCTGTATATTGTACCATCGTAAGTCGATCTAGGCGAGCTTCTGCGAGGTCATAACTAATTTTTCCATTCGTGAGCCCCATCTCTTTAAGAAGCACGTTCATGTTTGTTTCTATACGTAAATGTTCTTCTTTAATAAATGCATTGTCTTCTGTAGGATCTTCTTCTATGTCATCATGTCCTGTCGTTCCTTCTTTAATATTGCGTGTTGCAAGACCAGATAGAATATCCTTTTTTTGTCTATCTGTTCCACTAAGCTGTATTGTTTTTCCTTTTGCACTTGCAAGGTATATAATTGCGAGTAGGCAGTCAAGGTCATCGGCTCCAAGCCGAATTCCGCAAAATATCTTTACTTTGTTATCGGAGTATGTTGTTTCTCCATTAATAATTTCTTTCCGCTTTATGGTTGTAAGAACTGACCTATTCATATTTCTCTTTTCTGATGCAGCTGGGTCAAATAGCGGTAGCCCAACTATTTGCTTATTTGCAAGAGCAAACCTTCCTTCTGGTGGTGATTTTGCTTGTCTTTTCACACGTGCTTTTTGGCGTCCCGTTGTATCGAGTTTGCCGAATAATGTATTTTCGTCGTTCATTATAGGTTTTCCTTAATCTGTAGCGACTGGACGCCATTTTTTTCGAGAAGGTATTATCTTTTCTTTTGTCTTTTCTTTCGTATCAGCAGACCCTTTAGCCATCCTGACGGGCAATGCAACAGACCCTGTTAGAGTTCCGCCTGCAACACGATACAGCCATTTTGCGCCAACTGGCTCGGAGTGGTTTTGTTTGATCACAGTTAGCTTTACCCAGAGCTTTTGCTTCTCTTCCCAATCTGTCGTTCCGAACCTGCTCTTTGCGTTCGCTTCAGAGATTCCACGTAAAACCAATGCCCAACGTGCCGAGTCGACAATAACACTGCTTCCACGAATTGCTGAAAGAGATAAATTCTCACTATCGCTATCTGATCCGTATTTGTTAATATGATGAATCAGTATGACTGATGTATTATATACGTCGCATACCCGTTCAAATTGATCGACAAGGAAGCCCGCTTCTGTTGCTGAGTTTTCGTCAATATTACCCGCACGAGCAATTCGATTAAAGGTATCAAATATTACCAAACGCCTACCACTGAGTACATTACTTATTACATCAGACATAATCATAGACATAATATCCCATGCTTGCGAAAAGTCTGATTCTGCACCGACAACAATATAATTATTTTCTGACAAGTCGGTTATTAGATAAGCAAATGATAAATAAACAGTTGCTAGATCATATTTTTCAAAAATTGCGCCAATTACAGCTGTAGTCTCACGCTGTGAGCGTCTAATCAGCTTATTAATACGTTCTCTCGAAAGCCCGCTGACTTGCTCACCTAATGATTTTGTCAATAACTCATGAGCGAGAGCAAGCTCTAGAGATTGCGTATTATACGTTTTGATCATTTGAGCAACGATAGCTGTCAGTGATGCTGCGATGATCATTTTCTCAATAATTTGACGATCAGTCTGGTAAGTCATCGCCGAACCCTCCGTGCTCTCACGAAATCATCTTAGCGTCGTGAAGGGTGTCGGGCTAGCGTGGGGATGAGAGCGGATGACTCGGTGAAAAATGCCCACCAGCAGCGATCAGAAACTCTCTTTGGGGGGTAAGAGCCTGCTGACCATCTGGCTACTCTGTGAGCTTCTAATCGTCTTCTCGACGATCCTGACCAACGTGTCCATTTCCAAGATTCTCAGTCAGACCAGGTGTCAACCTGGGTTTTTCGTGTTCTCTTTAATATCAATGACTTATAAGTAAGATTCATCAGAACTACGATAGTTCACGGTAACCAGGATGCTACGAGCCTTTAACGGTTCGTTCGCTGATAGACGCAGAAGGTGGGCATCTCTCCGCATTATATTGTTTAATATCAGCGGCTTACCAAGCTTCAACATTTTACCCGAATCTTCGTGTTTTGTTGTTTTTCAATGACTTAGCTGAAGTGGGGATAGCTCATAAACATCGATCAAACTAGCTTACACAGAGAATCTGACATATTTCGCTTATTTTTCAATGACTTCGCTAGTTTGCAAAATTTTGATGGAAAGGGGGGCATAAGTCCCATGGTTCAAGCTAACCACGATTTCATCGTTATTTTTCAAAAGGTTAACAAAATATTATACAACTTTTGCGATTATTAATCAACCTGCTAATGTAAACTTAAACACCCCCACTTCCCCCACGCCAGCCTAACACTACCCCTTGGGGTCAGCCCGTCAGGGCTGGGGGGCGTAAGATGAAATGAGTGCACCGTAGGTGCTCCGAATTTCTATAGGGAATCCTAGGGATTCCTAGGGAAAACCGCATGTCGTTGTTTTTGTTGAGTCTTTTCCCAAAAAAGTGGGCATAAGTCCCAAAAAGTGGGCATAAGTCCCAAAAAGTGGGCATAAGTCCCGGACTTTTGTTTGTTTTCAATGGCTTACAGAGATTTTGCGTCTGGCGTGAAAACATGGTGGGCATAAGTCCGGACTTTTTTGTTGTTTTTCAATATGTTGCCGCCTTCCAAATCGTGTTAGCTTACCTTGATTGCAGGGTGAGCCCGAATTTGCCTGTCGTGTCAACATTATAGGTGGGTGGGCATCTGTCCGATGGCTTCTGGTTGATCTGCGTTAATCGAAGCGATTAAATCGTCAACACAAGCGTCAAATTTTGCGACAGCGTCACCTCTGTCAGCCGATTCAAAAAACATGGTTCCCGAATGGTAACACCGATAAATTTCGCCTTCGCGCCACAACACTGCGATGCCCGTCTCATAAATGAAGAGGTCTAACGGTTCGTTGTTCTGCTTTCTCATCGTTCAAGCTCCATGGCATGCTGTGCAGCCTCGCGGCCTTGCCTAGTTTTGCGCGCGAGATCGTAATGCATTACTCCGACTTTTGTATTAATTTCTATTGTCCAGTCACCGAGTTTATTAATTTCATCAAATGCGTTTTTTATTGCCCGCCGTTGGTCTTTTATCTGTTGTTGGGTGCCTCCTGCGCTATCTCCATACACCATGCTTACAATATCATCCATACTTTTTGTTTTGATTTCTCCCTCTCTGATGAGTACACAAAGCCTTACATATAGTATTCTTGCTACTTCTGAGCTAAGTTTTCGCCATAGTGGCATTGGTACTCGAATATAAGGTTTTCCGAGAATTGCTGCTGTTAGTCTCTCGCTAAGTGTTATTACGTTATCTCCATCCTCATTGAGTGAATCATAGCCTAACAGTTGTTCGTCTCCCGACGATTTTGTTACTTCTTGGTTTCCAATTATTACTGTTCTCTCACAAAATACTGCTCGTAGTCTTCTGAGTTTTTCTCGGAGGTCTTTTTTGGTGTGTTTTCTGACTGATATTCCGGCAACTTCAAGTAAATCGTCATAAGAACAGGTCACAGTGATGTGTGGGTATTCACTAATTTTTCCCTTTGTTTTTAGGGCATTTTTTATAAAGTCTTCGTGATGAGGGAAGCTTACAGGTGTGAGTATACGAGTATGCCGATCTTGCCCCGACAAGCTTAATAACGCAAGTAATATGCCTAAATCGCTTGATGTTAGCATGTACGGACATACAATGTGTATTTGCTCGCCATTGAATTTTATATCATATTCGCGTGATTGATTTCGCCAGTTATCTTCTTTAGTTTTCCAGCGGCGAGGCATCGGACGAAAAAGTGGTAGCCCGAAGATTGCAGGATCCAATCGAGCGAACTCGCCAATAGCTGCACGACGCCGTTTTTTTACGGTTGGTTGTATAGTAGTCGTTTCGTTATCAGTCATGATATCTAAAACCTGATTTGGGATCGCGATTAGATGCTGCCTTCTGTTTGCCTTGGCGTGTTGTTGGTGGTTGTTCTGCACCACTCAGAACACCGCCTTCGATGCGCTTCAGCCAAACAGATTCAACAGGATCAGAATGATTTTGCTTCGCGATCACACGTTTCACCCAAAGATTCTGCTCTTTTTGCCAAATTTCATTAGAAAACCGAGCCTTTGCTGCTTTCTCAGTCATAGACTTCATTAGCATTACCCACCGCGCATTATCAACTAATACACTCGATCCGCGAACTGATCCAAGGGTCAAGTTTTCGTCGTCGGCGTCGGCTGTCTCTTTTCTAACGTGATGCAACGCTACTGTAGCACAACCGACTCTTCTACTTAGAATTCCGATTGCCGATATAAGATAGCTCATGTCTGTTGAACTGTTTTCATCAAGTGATCCAGCGCACGCAATTTGATTAAGTGTTTCAATTACTAACAATCTAGTCCCAGCAAGCAGATTAACTAGTTTTTCTATTGATGTCATTGAGATAGAAAGTGTCCCATTTTGTTTTTGTGCGAGAGTGAACATCTGACCACCGAAATCATAACACCTAATGTTATTATCAGTTTTATTAATGAATTCTATTTCGTCTGCATCATTTTTAAATTTAATTTGCTTATGCATGCTTACAAGACGTCGATGCATGTCGTCTAAAGTGTCTTCTACGGATATGTAAGCAACCTTTCCTTCCTTAATATTTGCATTACTATACAATGAATGAATATCTCGTCCTGCGGCAACCGCAAGACCAGATTGTAGACCACAGAAAGACTTTCCAACGCCACCCGTGCCCGCAATTATGCCAAATTTTCCGGTGCCAAGCCCTGGCAATACTTCGTCGAGTATACGTGGCGACGTTGTAACAGCTGTTTTATAAGTTAGTACTTTTGTTGTATCAAGTTCGCTCATTATTTACCTCCATCTAAATATCTATAAAGTGTTCTGGGCGCTACTTTAAATGTTTTACCAATCTTTGCTTTCGACACGCCTTGTGCTACCAATGCCTTCACTTGTTGTACTTGCTCTTCATTGAGAGAGTGTTTTCGCCCTTGCTTTCTATTAAAGTGCTCTGCGGCGTATTTGCGTCCTTCGGCAAGTCTCTCTACCAAAAGATCTCTTTCCATTTCTGCGCACAAAGCAAAAAACGCTCGCATAGCTTTTGCAACAGCCCCAGTATCACTCGGTGAAAAGTTCATTCCCCCTCGAATAATTTTAACCTCAACGCCAAGCTCCACAAGCTTATTCAGCGTATCAATAATCTTGTTTAGTGTTCTGCCCACGCGATCTAGAGCAACTGCCACAAATACATCACCAGCTGTTAATGTCGCAATTGCTTTTGTTAGTTCTGGTTGTCTCTGTCCCTCTGCTCCAGACGCATGTTCAGAATATATTTGAGTGCATCCATACTTTTGCAATGACGCTATTTGCTCTTCTAACGTTTGGTTTTTTGTAGATACACGAGCATATCCGATAATCTTTTGCTCCCCGAGGTTTGGTGTATTCTTTGCGATAATCTTCAACTTCTTTATTGCCATTTTTCTCACCATATTTTTGCCGTCTTATGTCATTAGGATACGACACAAGCATCATTAGCGCAAGCGCGCATTTTGACACATACGAAGAAATCTTAAGATTGTTGCACACTATAATGCGTCCATGGAGCCATGGGTCCATGCTTGGCGTGTGAAAGGTACCATGACATAGGAATTAGAAGCCGTTGACACATACCAGTGACTGGCATACACAGGGAGGACAGTTAGGGCTGTACCTTTATAATTAGGTGGGAACGATGGCGAATGAAACCCACCTTTATCGGCTAGTTGTTGAATGGCTCCGAGTCCGTGAGGGGCAGAGCTTTTCACCCGCCGAGATTACCGATGGTCTTATTAACGAGTACCATGATCAATTGTCACAAAAGGCGGCAGCCCAGCATGGTAGCGTTAAACTGAAAGATCAGGTACAGCGAGAGATTTACGCATATCTTAAGCCGTTGAAAGACTATGGCATCCAGCAAGATAGAACCAAGCGCCCGCTGAGGCTGTTTTTTGATAATACAGTAAGCCCGTCATCTCCTACGATCCCTGATATCAGTTCTACACCTAGCACGACGAACTTATCAGCATATTCTGATTCTGATGACGAACCGATTGCTGAGCGTAGCCTTTACAAACTACTCCAACAATACCTATTCGAAGAGCATCGTATCGTTACAGTTGTTATTAGAGAAAATACAAGCTCTAATAAACGGGGCAGAAATGGTAATAAGTGGCTCCATCCTGATATTGTAGGAATGATACCTATCAGCATTGACTGGAACCCTTTAGTCCGTGATTGTTTTATCAGGTTGCCAGCAAAACAGGCTGAACTTGTGTCCATAGAAGTTAAGGTTATACTTAATAGTGGAAACATCCGCGAGTCATTTTTTCAGGCCGTTTCAAACTCTTTGTGGGCTAATTACGCATATTTAGCTGCTAAGACCGTAAAAGGCACCGATACATTGGATGAGCTTACTATATTATGTTCACTTCATGGGGTTGGGTTTATATCGATTGACGATGCTAATTTTACGGAAAGCCGTGTAATCATTCAGCCTCGCAAAAGAGATATGATTGATTGGGAAAGTGCTAACCGTATTGCTGAAGAAAACGGTGATTTTCGCGAGTACCTCAAGCTTGTCAATAATTATCTAAAGACGGGCGAGCTCCATAATAGGCTTTGGGGGACTGCACATAGTTAGTGGTTGCGAGCACACACTTACTTAATAGCAATGTAAGGGGATTTCGATGACCGCCTCAAGACAGAATCAAATGGTTGAGTTGTGCAATACCTTTGTGGATCTTTTTAATAAGCTTGAGCTGGTAACTCGGCGCATTCCCTATAATATTCGCAGAAGGGTTCAGGAAGGGGGGCAGACCTTAAATATCTGTCGCAATCTGACTTCAACATATCTTGCGATTCGTGAATTAGAGGGCTCCAATCCTGAGGAGTTTTCGAAAGGCGTTAATAAGGACTTTATTGTTTCGAGAAGAAAGTTCGAGGGATCGCAATATTTGGAATGTATGATAGATATGTTTGAAAAGGAGAGTGATGGTTTTGAGGATATTGATTTGCTATTGTGCCGTGATATTGATAATCATAGTTCTATTAACAATATAGCTGCTAGCGCGGCAGTTAGTCTTGACATGGTTATGACATATGCCGCCAACCAGATTGCAAGCATGGATCCAGACGATGCTGATGGGCTTCAACTGGGGCTCGATATATGGGATGATCTACACAACAAAGCTCACTTTTCGCTTGAGTCGGTTATCAGGCGGCAGAGGATGATAAAATATACTCTGATACCGAAACACATTGCTGATAGTGTTGGGAATACATTGACACGCTCATTATACGAATACATTAATCAAGCTCAGAAAGCTTTTATATACGGCGCTCCCTTTGCTGCACTTGCGCTTATGCGCTCAGTACTAGAGATTGTTTTGAGGGACCATTATAAGATTCATCTTGAAGAGACTAATGCTGTTAATGACCAGAACGGTTATCTTAATTCATTAATTAAGGGATTCTTAGAAAAAAATCCATGCGCATTGCATCCCAACACGTTGCCTATCATTGTATCGAATCTTCATTATTTGCGAAAAATTGCTAATAATATTCTTCATGACCGCGAGGCAGACAATCGACTTCGCATGCCCGCCGAGTTAGATGAATATATACTCAAAGCTATGGTTACGCTAACCGATCTCATTGAAGGTTTTCCCCATCAGAAGAAATGGGTTGAGCTTCATGAACCCCGATAATTTAATGCGGATATTATTATAGTTAAGACTGGCTTATATGTTCGAGCATATAAGCTCTCAGAGCTTCATTCATGCGTGTCTGATAACCCCTCTCGCCGTTGCCGTTTTTCCTGAACCACTCAATCACGTCAGCATCAAAGCGCACTGTCACCTGTCGCTTGACTGGGCGGTAGAATGCGCCCCTAACAGCCTTGCTCCAATCTGTGATCTCAGGCATGTCAGACGTATCGATGCTCTCATCAGGCATCGCTGCCAGCGCGTCAACCTGCGCCAGAAGCTCGGGCGTCAGTGGCTGGGGGTTACCTTTCCTCATAGTCTCTCCTCTCCCGAGCCGTAGCTCGGCGTGCACTGATGATACGCCCTGAGTGACCGTCGTCGGTGTGAACAACATATAGGACTATGCGTCCGCCTATGTCGGGTGACCCGATTGTCCTCCATCGCTCCTCGTCTGGGTGAGGATCTGGTACTGAGATTGCCAACGGATCTCCGAGCGCACGCTCGGCAAGATCGAACGTCACAGCGTGCTTTTGCAAATTTGCGGCAGCCTTGCCTGAGTCCCACGTCCACACAAGCTTCCTCACTGGCTGTAACGACATAATTGTAGTCACCTAACGAGTGACCGTCAAGCTACATAGAATCCTGCGTCCATGGACGCATGGGTTCTATATGATCTGCTCAATGTACCGCTTGCATGAATCAGCGATATGAGTTCAACTGCGTTTGCACCCATTTGAGTCGCCCTATGAAGCGCTCTTTGACCAGAATATCCTAGTGTACAACGTCATGACGGCACCAGTTTATAGATTGATCTTAGAGATGCGATGACAATTCACATGATAGGGGGGCTGGGCGATGGCAAATACTATAATGTTACAAAACCAACATTCAGGTTTGATCACAAAAGGATTTTACGGCTTTAGTTGGACTACATTATTTTTCGGCCCGTTCCCTGCTCTAATTCGCGGTGATTGGACATCTGCACTAGTCCTTTTTGGTATTCCCTTTATACTATTTTTCATTCTGCCCCCGCTGTCTCTGTTCGTACAAATAGTTGCGTGCTTTATATATAATAAAGTTTATACCACTCGACTGTTCGAGCGTGGTTATCGGATAATGCCTGATACTCCGTATGAGCAAGTTCAAGAAGCGTGTTCATCTGTGGGCGTCACTCCACATGCAGTGATCTCGCTAGAGCACATTCAGAATGAAGTGTTCAAGATTTGCGATAAACTATATAGTCTTAGTTCACCTGTTAGCGTCGATACCGTTTGCTTGGAGCTTGGGAGTAGTGCTTCGTTTATAAGAAAGTATGTTGAGGGATATATTGCGGCATGGAATGCCTCGAAATCATCAACATTGGCTACACCCCTTAAAGCTGTTGATGTGCCTCCCTCTAGTCCAGAGATGCCGCACCAGAATGTAGATGCCCCCTCTCGGCTAGATGGAGTTCATACAGAGGTTCCGCCATCTGACACCAAGATATGCCCATTATGTGCAGAGAAGATTAAGGCTGCGGCAAGGTTTTGCAGGTATTGCAGGAATACACTGCCAGACTGACATACGAAAAGTCGCTCCTATGCATTGATAATGTGAAAGGGCATGACCCATGGCATCAAATATATGCCGTCATTGTAATTATGATAATCAGATTACAAATGACCACTGTACGCAATGTGGAGCACGGGTTCGTCTTATACGAAGAGGGTTAAGGGGCTTTGTTGGGCTTACGCTAAATGTATCATACTCATTGGTGGCATTTATTGCTCTTATGATGGCTAGTGGTGTTCTTCATGGTACGTTACCATGGCAGAGGAACGACTTTCACCTCGGCGCGTCTCTTATTATCCTACTTGTCTATATTACTATCTGGGCTGTTCCGACAATTATTCTATACAAGATAATGGTTGTTTCCCGATACTCAAAATCAGGTGCCCCCTTCCATCAGACCAAGGTTACGTACGCTGCTGCGGCAACACCTCATATTATACCCAACACAGTTGCGTGCCACTATTGCGGTGAGACTATAGCCACCACAGCGCAATCTTGTGAGTTTTGTGAGAAACCAATCCACTGCTAGATATGAGCAGTTCACGTTTTAGCAAAATTCGTTGAAGCTCATGATCTCGCCGAAGTGCAGGGGCACATTGTCATCAGCATATCGAGAGATATGCTCAATATCTGACATTTCAACGTCAATGTTGTAATCATATCTAAGCATACAGAACAGCATTGCCAACGTCATATTATCTCTGTGACTGCCACCTCGTTTGCATTTTTCGGCTCTAAGATGATTAATGATGTTGAGTGCGCTATGAGCGTATCGGTCTATTGTATCTTTGACTTTATCTAGGTAGTTGTTGTACTCATTTTCATTGAGCTTATCAACTCGATTTATTACTAGATTAAGATAAGTGACTATGTTTTTTACGGCTTCAAGGTATATTGCATTTCTACGAATAAACTGATGATCTACGCCTGCTAATAGTTGTCGTTTTTCCGCGTCTGTTGTTGGTTCATATCGCCATTTTTTACCATCTTGCTTTTCTTGATCAAGTGTCACGCGTTCGTTTTCAGCAGTATAAAGACGGCACCTTTTCATCTTTTCGAGTATTTTATCTGCATCTACATACGCCCATATATCAAACTCAATCTTCATGTTTTGAATCGGCTCGTCATCATAGAATCTGTAATGATACCCGCTCCTGTTACCTAATTCTCGATAGAAGATATCTGTGTTCAGATTTTGATAATTAGTATCTTCAACGACAATAGCTTTAAGATAACTACACAACATAATTGCGTTTAGATTGTCTGATACTAGTGTCGTTTTGCTGCAAAACCCTGAGACCAAGTCATGCGTATATCGCCTATCTTCCCTCATTTTGAGTATCTTGTCAGTTTGACTATTAATGAGATTACGTATCTTCTGTCGCGCTTTAATCATTTCAATATATTCGTCGGCATTCATCAAATGAACGTCATCCATTTCTGCATCAAGAAAAATCGCCATCGTCGTGCTCCCAACGTGATGAGCTACGGTACCGAACCGCCACGCATTTTCATACGAAAAGTGTTAGCAAAAATGCCATCATTTTTTGCTAACATATTGATATGATTAATTATGCAAAAAACCAGGTTTGCACCTGGTTACACGGCTTGAGAAATTTGTTCAGCATTGCTGGAAAAATTTAGTCCCTGCTTCAAGCTAACTGACACCTTTCGTATCAGGCACGAGCTGGTGATCAGCACGAAGCCAGTCGTTAGCGTCTTTGCAGCCTGACGGCGGGTACACGATCAATGGTACAGGCGCACCGATGCCAGCGATCACGACTGCAAGCTTACGTCGCTCTGCGTCAGTGCGAGCTTGTTTTAGAGGGTCTGGCAGATTGTCAGATGTCTCGTTCTCGCCAATAATCTCAACACGCCCCGCCGCTTTAAGTGCGTCTCGCAGGAACGCATTTTTCGTGACGAACGCGTTCACAGAAACGCCGCCAGTCGCGATAACGGTTGGTACAGATTCGCCTCGGCGCCTATGCAAATCCCGTACAGACATAGCATTAATAACACCTTCGCATATACAAACTTTGTCACCATCGCCCTTAATATATAAGGGAAACAGCTTGACAGAGTGTTGCAAGTCTCGCTTGTTACAAATCGTATTTTCAACCGCTTGCGGCTCGAAATATCGAATGCTTGCACAACGAATCGTCTTCTGATCGACATTATAATCGCGCCCCAAAAATATCACACCGTTGCTTACATATCTAATTAAATCATTTTCTTCTAAATCTCTAATGGCTTCATCAGACAGACAACGACGCCTCTGTAGATAATCTCTACCAACTGCAACCGCCCCAGATTCTGTAGGCGGGACGCGAGGATACTCTTGTACTTTTTTAGTCTCATGACGCTGCATCTCAATCTCAGTCGTGATTGCAGGCAAGTTCAACAGAGTTCTCACTGCATACGGAAAACTACAATTATCTAATTCTATCACCATTGATATGTTATCACCAAGACCTGAGCCCCCTGACCAATGCACTGACAGCCATTTACCGTCTTTGGCATTATCTGCTCTGAGTATGCCTTCCACCTCAATTTGTGTATATCTTATGCCGCCTGCCGCTGAACTTACATCTTTAACTTTTATTTGCCCGAGATTGAACTTTCTCTGAAAATATGCAAGTGGGCTCATTTCTTTACATGCTCTGATCTCGTCATCAGAGAATTTTCTCGGCTCAATTTTCTTAGTAAATGATTTTTTCTTAAAGTGATCAAGCCCCATTTTTCCCTCCAATTTCGTCTAAAAATTATACCTGGTGTCGCACATTCTGTAAACCTGTATCCATGCGTCCATGTTTCCATGCCCTACATTTTCGGGGGCGTCCATTCGTCATATTCATTCGTTTGTCTAGGGCGAGGCGGAGGCGGTGGAGGTGGCGCTGGTGGAGCACCACCAGCTGAACTCAGAAGCTTCAATAATACCTTCGCTCTTGCTACTAATTGACTTTCTAACTTGAACGGACAATGTATAATCGTATTGCAAACGCGCTTCGCTGCATCAATTATTTGCGGCTTCGTTTTTTTCAAAAAACTAATCTTATTTAGGTTCTGATCAATGTATTTATATGAATCACGCTCACTTTTTTGTGTGCATTTATCTAGCCAATTGTTTCGAAGCTCGTTTATTTTAATCGCATAATACGCTTTCTTTTTTTTCTCTAAGTTTGTTAATGATCGCTTCGGTAGTTTTATCAAATGATTTAGATGCTTAACTATTTTTAGTACGTCTGCAGCTCTTTGTACATGTTCAGTGTTTCGTAGCTGTGCGTCTGACAAATCTAGTTTTAGATAATCTGCATTCTCATCGAATGCCTTATCAAGCTTAGCTTCTGCTTCTATTCTTGCTATTTTAGCTCTTTCATCGAGTTCATGATTTAGTTCCTTAACTATATCTTTTACAGTCTTCATTGCAAGTTTTTCAGCGGCATCGAGTGCAGCAGGGTGTCCAACGAGAAATTCATAGCCGAGCATTGCGTCTGCTATCAATTGCTCAGCTGTTTCATCTGCTAAGCCTACCAAGGAATCTAAACCCAGCCCCACCAGCACGTCGACGCATCGCTTGAGTTCAGCTGTCTCGCAAGTATCACGTTCATACTTCGACATCGAAGCTATCGCATAGCTCTCTTCAACGACAGAGCCACGAACGATACTGCTATGACCATTCTGACTGAACAGTTCGAACGATACTAAATTTCCCCGCTCGTCCCGCCCTGCCGCTATGACAGCTGGACGTGTTGTAAGACAATCAACTGCTCTGACGTCAGCGAAGCGTCGCTCACCGACGCCGCTACGATAATCGTCGCCAGACCAGCCGCCGATGCGCTCATGCGCCGTGAGCGGTCTCCCCGACTCAAACATGCGGCGTATGTCGACAACGTCGAGAGCGCGGTGATCGATCTCCTCGTGAGCGACAAACGACATCGTTTTCATGCGCTGCCTGATCGAGCTCGTGTACGATAGCATCCTCTGCTCTCGCTCAGCTTCGTCAGAGACGACGCGTCTGAGCAAGCTGAGAGCCCCGCCAACACGATTTTTCAGCATATCGTACCACCGCACGCCCTTGCCCTTGGTGTCTAGTTGAATGAACAACTCATCTGTCTTAGTCGGGCTCACCCAAAGTTGATCGTCGCTGTCTGACGCTCGCCGCTTCCAGTTCGCGTCTCTAACAATCTCCGTCAAATCGATCAGAGAGGTCTCTTTGTTTATTGATTTCGTATCGTGTGCAGTTTTTCGCCAATTAAGATATTCTTTGATAAGGGGGTGGTCTCGTTTCTCATGAGTTGCAATCCAATCGTCAAATTTCGGTAGTTTCCTTGATGCAGTGTTACAGTAATTGCTAATAATGATGTTGTGCCGCTCGCGCGCATCGCACTTTTCGACATCAATTCTATTCTTTAGTTCTGAAAACTGTATTATTTTCTGATTATTTGATATGCCGTCGTTTGTACTAATTTTGTTACGCTCTGTCGTATGCTTTTCTTTAATTAACTTTATCTCATCATCGCGGTTTCTTCTTAGCTCTGCTAGACCTGCGATATACGATTTCGATATGCCTTCGCCTCCTTTTTTATATAACTTAAACAATATTGATTTAATTGCTTCTATTTTATTTAGTTCTCCGTTTTCTATATCTACATTATGCGTAGCAGGTCCATCGCTTTTATCTGACAATATTGCATCTGAAATAGTATTACTTGATATTTCTTTGCACAAGTGTTTGTCTGTGCTTATACCAATCGATGTCGCTGTTTTCTTAATCATTGTATATGACATCTGCCGTGCTATATCGCGCCAGTCAGTTGCGACTTCACTTGATGCGAAGACTAGTGCACTTTTTGTCTGACGCGTCAAAGCAACATAAGATGCTGCATTTTTCCAATCTTTTGTATAGTGTAAATATGTACGAGCAATGCTGGCGCCTTGTGATTTGTAGATCGTCCCTGCATGCCCCGCTCTAAATCCTTTAAAACTTTTTTCTTGATTTATTGGTATCTTTATTAGTCTGTTGTTACACTCTACTTCTATATATTTATTGTGTATTTGTTTTATTGTCGCCCTTGCTCCATTTGTTATTCCAAGTCTTTTATTGTTTTCTGAGAATTGTATTGTTTCCCCCTCGCCAAATTCAAATTCGCCATGACTTGTCTGTATTTTTCGAGAATTAGTAATTTTCCCGTCAGCTAACAAAATGTCATGTATCGCATTATTAAAATAATCTATGTCTGTATTGCGATAGCTTAATACAAATTGTGCGTCACCCGCGCTTTTACGATAATCTTCCGTCCACGACTGCATAAGTTCGTCTCGACTTTCGTCATCTGTATTTTTCCATCTAATTCTGTTTTCCTTGTGAAATATATACATTCCATCTTCAAATTCACCCCGAGCAAAATGTGAAGCGGCAATCTTTTGTTGTTCTTCTTTTTGTCTTGTGATCTCAGTTACTTCTCCGCAGCTATATTTTGCATTTAAGTCAGTAAATAACCCGCCTCGCTCGATAGCAGGAAGTTGCTTATCATCACCGAGAAATATGACTTTTCCTGCTTTTGCCGTCGCTTTGAGTAACATTGCATAGTTCTTATTACTGACCATGCCAGCTTCATCGATAATTACAATATCATTTTCGGTAAACTGGTTTCCCCTTTGTTTATACATATTGATTATTGCGTCTACTGTAAAAGCTTTGTTAAATCCATCTACAAGCGAAGCCTCGCAAACTGAATTAGTCGGCGCTCCGAATATCACATTTTTCCCAGCTTTTTCATAAACGTCTTTAAGTGCTATTTCTAGATAGCTTTTGCCGACGCCTGCATTGCCTGTAAAAGTGCATATAGAGCCTCCTGTGAGCACATTATTAAACACGCTCAGCTGATCTTGTCTCATTGTTTTAGTCTTAATTACATCATCAATAATG
>Ga0007852_1000276_pt1 | contig 17180 bp, 28 predicted proteins | sample CryBogCBH28Sep08_FD_71227 | JGI IMG/M metagenome (GOLD analysis project Ga0007852, IMG submission 71227) | Freshwater microbial communities from Crystal Bog, Wisconsin, USA - CBH28Sep08 | ecosystem: Environmental > Aquatic > Freshwater > Lake | place: Crystal Bog, Wisconsin, USA | collected...
GTGTTCCATACATCATACAGACCAGTTGGTACAAACATCTATGTGTACTACAAGATTCTAAGTTCACAAGATACATCTACATTTGAATCTGGTTCTTGGCAGTTGATGACAACTCTAAGTAATCCAAATGTATACTCAACATCTCGTAACGATTTGATTGACTTTGAATGTGCTCCAGGTATCTTCAATAGTAATGCAGCAAACAATAATATTTCATACACTAATGCAAGTGGTCAAACATTCAATAATTATATTCAATTTGCTGTCAAAGTTGTTCTTGCTTCTACTGACCCAACCAATGTACCGTTTGTGACATCATTACAAGCACTAGCATTACCAGCAGGAACAGGTATCTAATATGCCACTCGTTAAAGTTCCAGGTACTCCGTTCTTAAGAGACACAACATCAATGGCTCTTATCAATACGGACATGACAGAACGTAACGAATATTATAACAAGTTGCGTGTGATTACCAAACAAAAAGAACAAATAAATATGCTTAACGATGAGATTACCGAAATCAAAACCGAGATGACCGAAATCAAGCAATTGCTCCAACAATTAATCAGTAAATAATAATGGCCAATACCATATCAATTCTAAGCTATGCTAACACCTTTGGTGACTTAATTGTTAACACCAATGAACTAGCACAAGAAATCGACAATCTAGGTAAAGGTAATTATACCAAAGATACTGGTCTTTTGACATTAAATGGTTCAGGTTACGGTCTACAAGTATCAAACAATGCTTTGTTTAGTGGTAATGTGGTCATTAGTGGTACAGGTACTGCTCTACAAGTCTCACATGATGCCATCTTCTCTGGTAATGTAACGATTCTAGGTAACACCACAATCGGTCTACAAGAGATTGATTTTGGTGACATTCAATCTAACACAATCCATGCCAACGTAGCCACAATTCAGACGATGAATGTGGTAAACGACCTTGGTGTTACAGGCAATACATACATTACAGGTAACTTAACTGTTACAGGCAACACAAATCTAACGATTGAGAATGTAAGTTTAGATGAGGCAGTTACAGGAAACTTGACGGTCAACGGTACAATTTCAGGTGCTGGCGCAGATGCTTTATTGGGTGAAGCACTAGCATTTTCGGTGGCATTAGGATAAATAAAAGATAAAGAGATAAAACATGGCAAATAACTTTAAATCATACGGGCTGTCTAACAATACGGCTAACACCAATTTGTATACTGTGCCACTAGCGACACAGACCACAGCCATTGGTTTAGTTGTTGCAAATAAGACACAAGGTACAGTAACAGCAAGCGTACAAATTAACCGCTCAGGTGGTAATTATTACATTATTCAATCAGCACCTATTTTGACTGGTTCATCATTGGTTGTTATTGGTGGTGACCAAAAAGTGGTATTACAAGCAAACGATTCTGTTTCTATATCATCTTCCGCTAATACAGATGCCTGGATTTCTGTACTAGAAATATCATAAGGTAAAAAATGTCTTATCTAGGTTCAAGTACCACTCTTTCAGACCCAACCAGATATACACCTAGAACCGAACAGGTTCTTCAAGGTAATGGTTCAACGACCACATTTACTTTACAGTATTCAGTATCACAATCAACAGATATTCTGGTTACAGTTGAGAACGTTGTTCAACAACCAGACTATGCCTATACAGCAGTTGGTAATGCTCTTGTATTTACTGGTGCTCCACCAGCAAATGCTTCTAATCCAAATAACATTGTTGTTGTATATAATAGAACAGCAGGTTTGACTGGTACTGTACCTGATGGTTCAATTACTTCAGGTAAATTGGCAACTAACATTAGATTGTTAGCAACAGACCAGTTTACAGGTAACGGTGTTGTATCAACATTTGCTTTGTCTGATTATCCAGCAGATGCAAACTCATTGGTAGTTACAATTAACGGTGTCGGTCAAGCTGCACCAGCAAACTACACGATTGCTAATAACATCATTACATTCACTTCACCACCATTGAATGGTGCTAACGTAGTGATTCGTAACTTAGGTTTCAGAACAACACAAACTCTATTTGCTCTAAGTGCTGGTACACCAATCGTACAACCACAGATTACTGGTGGTAACCATTTATTAGCAAGTAACTTATCTACAACAGGTAACGTATCTGTATATGATAATACTGGTACACAATTGAAAGCACAGATTGGTCCTAACTATGTGTTGACATCTAATCCATTCTTTCTAAATAGCAATACAGTATCAGCGAACGTAACAATACCAGCAGGTTACAATGCTTTCGCTGTAGGTCCTCTAACACAAGCCGCCAACGTACAGATTACGGTTTCTGGTGGTTCTAGATATGTTATATTCTAAGGTTAAAACATGGCACTAACATATGACGGCACAGCCGGTATAACATTTAATGATGGCAGTCAGATTAATACGGCAAGCCAACTTGGTATGCGTAACCGTATTATCAATGGTAACATGGCAATTGACCAAAGAAATTCTGGTGCTCAAATTACGGCAAATGATGTCAGTTATCCAGTAGATAGATTTAGATTTAACAATTCACAATCTTCAAAATTGGTAGCACAACAGATGAATTCTGCCAACACATCTGCTTCAAATTATGAATCAGGTTCGGCTCCAATTGGTTTTACGAATTCATTAAAAATAACATCTTCTTCTGCATATTCAATTTCATCTTCTGATTATTTTGCTATATGCCAATTTATTGAAGGTTATAATATTGCCGATTTTAATTGGGGAACAACAAATGCCTCAACAGTTACTTTAAGTTTTTGGGTAAAAAGTTCTTTAACTGGTTTGTTCGGTGGTACTATTTTAAATAGTGCTGCAAATCGTGCTTATCCATTTACATATACAATCAATTCAGCAAACACTTGGCAATATATAACCATTACAATTCCTGGTGAAACAACAGGAACTTGGTTGAGAGACAATGGCCAAGGATTATTATTGTTCTTAGGTCTTGGAGTAGGTTCGTCAGGAAGTGGAACACCAGGTTCATGGGCAAGTGGTAGTATTTATCGTTCCGCTACTGGTGCTACATCGTTAGTTGGTACAAATGCCGCCACATTCTACATCACAGGTGTTCAATTAGAAAAAGGCGCTGCAGCCACACCATTTGATTACAGGCCTTATGGTACAGAGTTTATGTTATGCCAGAGGTATTATGAGACAAGTGGTTTAATTTCTTGGTCTGGATCAACTAATAACGGGTCAACATATTATATGACAATAAATTTTGCAACACCTAAAAGAGCAGCTCCAACAGTTGTTACTTCTACAGCTGATACATCTGGATTTGCAGGCGCTCCTACGGCTGGAAATATATCCACATCAACAGCAGAAGGAACTAACGTGGCAAATGCAAGTGTAAACCCAGGTAGATTTCGTTTCACATTTACAGCATCAATAGAATTATAAAATGTATACATTACTTCCACAAGATTTAATAACAAACGCCCCAAAAACTGTTCAAAGAAGTTTGGACAGAGCATCTATTCCATTTGACTCAAACAACACAGACTACCAACAATTCAAAAAAGACCTAGCTAACGGTGCTGAACTCAAAGATGCTACAGGTAATGTAATGACTTCACAAGCAGTCACAGAATTTTTACAGGGATTACAATAATGAGTATTGTATTAGATGGTTCTGCCGGAATAACTTTTCCTTCAGGTAATACACAAAGCAATGCAGCTCTTATTACTTCTGGTGGTACAATTGCTGGCAATTTAGCACTTGGTGGTAACTTAACATTCAATGCAGGCACTAACGGTATCACATTTAATAATACTGGTGCTACTGTAAATAGTTCGTTGAATGATTACGAGACAGGTACTTGGACACCTGCTTGTTATTTTAATGGTTCTGCATCTAGCGGACAAGCTGGTGCTTTTAATGGTTTTTATACAAAGGTTGGAAATTCGGTTGTAGCAACCGGAAAAATTGATTTAACAAATTTAGGAAGTGGAACAGGTAATTTTACTATTGTAGGTCTACCATTTTCGGCAAATTCAAATTCAAACTTTAGAACAATTGGAACAATGTTTTGGAGTTCAACATCCTCGTCTCTTATAACAATAGTTCCATTACTTTCCGCTGGTTCAACTTCTATAGAAATTTTAGGATCAACATCCGCAACAAATGGTTTATCAGATTTAACAAATTCTAATTTAAGCAATAGCACTTCTTTAAGGTTTGCTATAAGTTATATTACATCTTTCTAATTCATACATAATGACATCATTAGGCTCACGAACTAAATAATACCATGCCAATCATAACAGCCGTATCATCACCAACCACAGCATTAATCACCAGCACATCTGATGCTTCTGGTAATATTTCGTTTGTTACTGCCGGTTCTACGGCAATGACACTTGATACAAATCAGAATACTACACATACAGGTTCGGTTTCAGCACCAAATACATTCAGTTATAAAAATCGTATTATCAATGGTGATTTCAGAATCAGTCAATATAATGCCAACAGTTCAGTTACTGCTGTTCATAACACATATGCAATTGATAGGTTTGTTCCTTTCTTAGATTCTTCAGGTTATTTTAATATTGGCCAGAACTTAAATTCGGCAAATCCACCAGCAGGATTTACAAACTATCTAGGGGTACAATCCACTTCTACATACGCACAATCTGGTGGTAACAGATATGGTATTAGAATGAAGATGGAAGGATATTCTATTGCCGATTTGGCATGGGGTACCGGTTCAGCCAAAGCAGTTACATTAAGTTTTTGGGCGCAATCAAGTCAAACAGGTAATTATGGTGGATGTATTCAACAAGGTACTGGTGGATACAACTACTTATTTTCATACAATATTACTTCTGCAAATACATGGCAATTCTTTACAATTGTAATTCCCGGTCCAACAGGTGGTGGTACATGGACAACCAACAGTAATACTGGATGGACACTATGGTTAGATGTTGGTTCAGGTACATCGAATCAAGGTACTGCATACACTTGGGGAAATACAGGTTTAGCACCAACAGGTTCTGCAACTATTCTGAATGCAACCAATACAACATTATATTGGACAGGTTTTCAATTAGAAAAAGGTAACATTGCAACACCATTTGAATATTTGGAATACGGACATCAATTGAGAATGTGTCAAAGATATTACTGTACAGGTTTTAGTTATCCAGTAATTATTGCTGGCTCAACCACATCTATACCAGTGGTTAAATATCCTGTTGAAATGAGAGCAGGTCCTTCCGTAAGTTACACTTCTGGTTTATATTCATGGAATCCTGTAAGTTCGAATCAACCCATAAACTCAGTTAGTTCAATACCTTCCGATGCTGCAGGAACAAGCGGTACTCGTTTTAATACTACAACTTCTGGTATGTCTTCTGTAACGGCAGGTATGGCAGGATTTACATATCAAGCAGTAACAGGTGTCGGTAGTTTCAATTTCTCAGCGGAGCTATAAAATGTTCACATATCAGTTATGTCCAAAAGATAAAGATGGAAAAGACCAAGGATGTGTTAAAAGGTCAGATGGTTGGGTAATTCCTTTTCATCCTGATAATACGATGTATCAAGAATACTTGAAGTGGGTTGCAGAAGGTAATACGCCTTCTCCCGCTGACGAATAAATAAACAAATAACATAGAGAAATTCAATGAGTTTACAACAGATTACCGCTAACGATATTCTAAGCTTACCTGCAAACACGGTAAGTAATACTCAGTTTACGGCCGGTGCGGTTGAGAATTATATGACATCGACTGGCGTACCATTCAGCTACAGAAACATTATTCATAATGGTGAGATGTTGATTGACCAACATTTCAATGGTGCAAATACCGTAATGACATCTTCTATGGCCGTAGATAGATGGGGCGGAAATTGTTATAGTGGTACAACTGCAAACACACTTTATTCACAACAAGTAGTTGATGCACCGACAGGTTTTTACAATTCATTAAAAATTACATGTACTTCAGGTGTAGCTACTTCTTCTAATGCTAACGGTAGAAGAAATCTTTCGCAATATATTGAAGGTGTATTCTCAAATCATCTGAATTGGGGCACAACATATGCAAGACCAATAACAATGAGTTTTTGGGCTAAAAGTTCATTAACTGGTGCTCATGCTGTTAGTTTGCAATCAAATAATCAAGCATATTCATATGCTACAACTTATACAATTTCAACTGCCAATACTTGGCAATATTTTGTATTAAATATTCCTGCACCACCATCTGCATCTTCTGGAAATTGGACTGCAAATAATATAGCAAACATATTAACATTTTGGGATTTAGGCCAAGGTTCTTCTATTACTGCTTCATCATCAGGTCAATTAAATTCATGGCAAGCAGCAGACTTACGTGGTTATGCTAATGCAGTTCATATTGCTGATACAACTGGTGCTACATGGCAGATTACTGGTGTTCAAATGGAACCAGGTACTACTGCAACACCATTTGAACATAGACCATATTCATTAGAGTTTGCTATTTGTCAAAGATATTTTGAACAATCGTATGATTATGGTGTTCTTCCTGGAACAGCTACAACCGCAGGACAGATTGGTAGTTCAGGTATCCAAGGAGGAAATACAACAGGTGAAATAGATGCTGGGTTTAATTTTAAAGTTACTAAGAGAGCTTCTCCATCTTTAAATTATTGGGACACCGCAGGTAACTCAGGTAAATGTAATAGAACGCAAATGGGTGTATCGCAAACAAACAATCAATCTGTTGCAACCAATTATTCAGGAACAAATAATGTTGTTGTATATTCAGGTTCTGGTGTAAGTGCTGGTCAAATATACTTCCACTATACTGCTTCTGCGGAGATATAATCATGTACGAAATTTACACATCACCAGTTGGCGAACAATACATATTAAGATTAGAAGATAACGCACACATTCCAATGGTTGAAGGTAATATGGATTACCAAAAATATTTAAAGTGGGTTAGTGAAGGTAATACTGCTAACACAATACAGGGATAATAAATGAGTTTAACACAAGTACAAACTGGTATGATTTCTGGAGTACCTATTCAGGTCTCTACGAATGGTGCTATCACAACCGTAAGTTCTAATAATGCTTCAGCCATTACACTTGATGGTGCACAGAACGCTACGTTTACTAATGCGGTTAAGACAAGTACAATTACTACAACTGCTGGAAATAATGGTGCTTTGGCAGTAAATGCCAGCACAACATTTAATAATAATATTTCAGCACCAAACACATTCGGTTTTAAGAACCGTATTATTAATGGTAATATGGCAATCGACCAAAGAAATAGTGGATCACTTATAAATCCGGCAGTTAATGGTTCTTATTGTGTAGATAGATGGACAACAAGAACCAGCCAAACCACATATTATAAAATACAACAAAATGCAGGTTCGGTAACACCACCTCCAGGGTTTTCAAATTATCTAGGAGTTACATCATTAAATTCATCATCTTTAGGATCTACTGATTATGCTTTTATTGCTCAATACATTGAAGGTTTAAATTGTCAAGATTTAAATTGGGGAACTTCAAACGCTAAAACCATAACACTTTCTTTTTGGGTGCAATCATCTTTAACAGGAACTTTTGGTGGTGCAATTAGAAATTACCAAAATAGTTCTAATGGTTGTTATGTGTTTTCTTATAACATTCCAGTCTCAAATACTTGGACTTATGTTTCAGTTACTATTCCAGGACCAACGACAGGAGGTTCTTCTCAATGGCCAACAACCAACTCTGGATTTTTAGAGCTTGATTTTACTTTTGGTGTTGGAGCTACATATTCTGGTTCACCAGGTTCTTGGTTATTAAGCAATAATATTGCTCCTACCGGAGCAGTATCCGTAGTCGGTACATCAGGCGCAACCTTCTACATTACAGGTGTTCAACTAGAAGTAGGAACTCAAGCAACATCTTTTGATTATCGTCCTTATGGTACTGAGTTGGCTTTGTGTCAGAGGTATTTTACTCAGTTAACAGCAGGTAGTGGAGCTTATACTGGTTTTGGAGCTGGTGTTTGGGGTGGAACTTCACAAGGAAATATATATTTAAAATATCCAACATCTATGAGAACCTCTCCTACATTTAATTATAGTAATGTATGCGTTAGCGATGGTGTTAATAATTTAAGCGTTACTTCTGTTACCAATTTCTTTGGTGGATCAGATAGTGGTCTGGTTACATTAGCTGTTAGTGGAAGTACAACGCAATATCGAGGCGCTTATTTATCTGCAAATAATAACACTTCTGCATATATTAATTTTTCAGCGGAGCTGTAATGTATAAATTACCAATAATATTTCAAGAACAAACAAAACCAACTTGCGTAATAAGATCCGATGGGGCGGCTATTCCATTTGATCCAGACAACACAGACTACCAACAATTCAAAAAAGACATCCAAAACGGAGTAGTCTTAAACGATGCTGAAGGTAATCCTATTACCGGAACGGCTCTAACGACCTTCTTAAACACATTGCCATAAATAGAATATAACATAAAGAATAACACATGACTTCCGTGGCTCATTTATATCGTATAGAGAACCTGAAAACAGGTGAATACTATATTGGTAAACACAATGGAATTACACAGAAGAAAACTCAAAGCAATAAATTGTATTGGGGTTCTGGTGATAGAATAAAAAGACAAATTAGGAAGTATGGTGTAGAGAATTTTAAATATGAAGTTTTGGTAATTGCTGAAGAAGATTACATATATGACCTAGAGAAAAGGTATGTAACTGTGGATCTTATTGAGAGTGATGAGAAATGTTTGAATTTGGTGGGTGGTGGATTTGGTCCTAGTGGATTAACAGAACAAACCAGAAATAAACTCAGGTTATCTACCCTTAACGAACGTAAAAAAAATCCAGAAAAATGGAAAGAAGCTGCAAAAAAAGCAGGCCTCAATAAAAGAGGAATAATATTTTCCGAAGAACACAGAAAAAAAATCAGCGATGCTGGTAAAGGTAAAGATCCTTGGAATAAAGGCAAAACAAATACTATATCAGAAGAAGGTTTAAAAGTTTTAAAAGAAAAATGTAAAAAACTTACTTCTAATATGGTTTGGGTGAATAATGGATTACAAAATAAAAGACCACAAAAAGAAGATGTTCAAAAATATCTAAATGATGGATGGGTTGAAGGTAGATTGCGTGATTATATTGATGATAAATATAAAGAACAATGTAGACAAAGAAGTTTTAAGCGTTGGCAAAAAACTAAGAATTCTGGAGAATAAAAATTTCTTATTTAGGATCAGTTCCCACATCCGGCACCTTTCGTAGTGATTACTTTTCGGGTAATGGCTCTGCTACGACCTTTAATTTGTCATACGGAACAGGGAATGAAAGCTCTGTTCTTGCCATTATTTCTGGTGTAGTTCAGGCTGCCTATACATACTCTTTAAATAACGGACAAATTGTATTCTCTGCACCTCCACCAGCAGGTACTAACAATATTGAAATCAGGTACCTTGGAGAAAAGGTTCTTGTAAACCCATATCTGTCTGCTGATTCATTTGGTATCATCAGAATTAATTCAAACATCATCACAACAAACACAGTAATCTCTTTAGGTTACAATGGTAGTTCTACTGGTCCTATTTCAATTGCCAATGGTATTACTGTACAAGTATCTAATAACTCAGTCTGGAAGATAATATAATGGCAGGAACAATTCAAGCTGATTTTCTACAACCACAATCTTCTGCTGGTTTAAGTATTCTAAATCCATCAGGTAACACCGTGATGGCATCGGTTAACTCTGCTGGTATCTTCTCATCTACTGGTTCTTTGTTGGTTGCTAATACGGGTAACGTATTTACTACTGGAAATATAGTCGCTTCAAATGTATCTACAAGTATTATATCAAATGCAAATGGCGGTACCAACTTAACTTTAAATACAAACAATACTACTTCATTAGCATCTACATTGTATATGAATGGTAATATATCATTCGCCAATGGTGCTGGTGGTATTATATTTAATAATGCTTCTGCTACCACAAATAGTACATTGAATGATTATGAAGTGGGAACATATACTCCAACAGACCAATCAGGAGCAGGATTAACTTTTACTTTTGCAAGAACTTCTATCTATACAAAAATTGGTAATCTTGTAAATGTACAAATAGATATGACATTTCCATCAACAGCAAATTCTAGCACAGCCTCTATAAGTTTACCCTTTACAAATATAAATTTTTATGGTGGTGGAATATTGATTGAAAATGGTGGATATGGATCAGTATTAAGCTCGGAAGTTGCTGCAGGTGGGTCTACATTTTCTATATTAAACACAGCTTCAAACAGCGGTTTGACAAATGCTAACTTGAGTGGAAAAAGACTTATTTTCTTGATTAATTACCGTGCGACATTCTAAATAACCGAATATAACATAAAGTAAAACCATGGCAGGAATTTTAATAGTCGACCAAATACAAAACTCATCAAACACCTTGTTGATTAACTCAGGTGCTTTGGCGGCTAATACCGTTGGTACTTCTCAGATTCAATCTGGTATTTCTTTATCTGGTAATATTGGTGTTGGCCAATCTTCTCCTGCATATGCACTAGATGTTAAATCTTCTAGTAGCGGAGATACAGTTCGTTTCAATGGTAATGGTGGTATACCTTCATTCTTATACACAGATAGTGTGTATTTTGGATTAGCTGATGCATCCAGTTTAGGTGGCAATGCAATTTATGGAAACCATTCTTCAAATTATGTAAGTATTCAGACAAATGGTACGGAAAAAGTTCGTGTAGATACTTCTGGTAATCTGAATATGAAAACATCTAACGCAGGTATCGTGTTTAATAACGGTTCTGCTTCTGTAAATAGTACACTCAATGATTATGAGACAGGTACTTGGACTCCAACTCTTGTTGGTTCTTCATCAAACCCAACTTGTACATATGCCTTCAATTATGGTTACTATACAAAAATAGGAAACACAGTATATATTCAGGCATTTGTTGGGTTAAGTGCAATTTCTGGTGGTAGTGGTTCTCTACAAATGAATGGATTACCTTTTTATTGTTCCGCATCCACAAGATTTTATCCAACTTTTTCTTGTAATGTTCAGTATTTAAATTTGGGAGCAAGTTTAACTAACATTCAACCTTACATGAACGTGAACACCAATTATTTGGCATTTTTATGTTGTGGTAATAACATTGCTTGGCAAAATCCAACAGTTAGTGGAGTAGCTAGTAATTTCAGCATAATGCTTTCCGGAACTTACTTAGCACAATTCTAAAGACCCACAACATTAAACCAGAACTAAATAAATTTTTAAATACCTAATCCGGATTAGATTAGGCGGACATTAAAACAAGGAGAAAATTATGTCAACATTATCCAAAGTAACAGTAATCGACAAGATTGAAGTCTTAGAAGACCACACTCTACAAATTCGTCAAGCAACCAGAATATTAGAAGATGATAAGGAATTGTCTTCTTCTTTTCACCGTTGGGTGCTTCATCCTGGTGCTGACCTAACTGGTCAAGATGCAAAAATAGTTGCTATCGCTAATGCTCTATGGACACCAGAAGTAATTTCCGCCTACGAAGCTGCAGCACAAGCTAATACGGTTAAATAATATAGGACAATAAATGTCAGGTACCTTAAACGCCAATTATGTACAGTCTGATGTAGGTGCAAACCTATACTTTAATACTGCTGTTTCTTCAGGTCCAGTAATTGCTACTGTGCCTGTGTATACTGGCGCAGGTGCTGCAACGCCATTAGGTGGTGCTACCAATCCAGTTTCTGGTGGTATTCAATCAGCAAACAATTATATTCAGAAGTATGTTTATAATACCGCTAACGGTACATATACTTCTGCCGACTTTACTGCCTATCCTGCCAACGGTACTGATGCTGCTGGTTGGGTTGATATGGGTATCACAAGTCTGGCATTTAATCAATACTCATACTCTGTAACTGGACCAAACGAAGGTTACATTCTGATGTCTGCTCCTAGTGGTAGTAATACATCAGGTAACTTGGTGTATGCTACTGATGCTACTGGTAATTACAACTCACATCAATGGTATGTAAACGGTTTCACTAATGCCAAAGCAAACGTTGCTATGACATTAGATAAGAATAGTAATTTGAAAGTTGCGGGTACCGTTTCTGCAACAAATACATTTGGTTTTAAGAACCGTTTGATAAATGGTGCTATGATGATTGACCAAAGAGCCAACGGTGCAAATACATCTCTTAATGGTAGTACAGGTAGTCAAATAGGTATTGATAGATTCCAATGTAATAATTATGGTACAGGTTTGACAGCAAACTCAATGTACTATCAATTGATGACTTCATCAAATACTGCTGCTCCAAATTATGAAGTAAATTCTGCACCACCTGGTTTTTCAAATTCATTAAAAATTACTTGTACAAATGGTCAAGCAACATCTGGTCTATCAGCTATTCGTAGAAATATTGAAGCTACATTAGAAGGTTATGTAATTGCAGATTTAGGTTGGGGTACTGCTAACGCTAAAACTTGTACGCTATCATTTTGGGCAAAATCAAATCAAACAGGTACATTTGCTATAGGTATTGAAAATTATTATGGTACAACAAGTTATGTTACCACATATACAATTTCTGCTGCAAATACTTGGACCTATATTACACTTACAATTCCTGGGCCAACAATTGGTGGTCAAGGAACAACAACTGGATTTCCTACCGACAACAACGGTTCAGCACAAATATTTTGGGATTTAGGTCAAGGGTCTTCGATTTCTCAAAGTAATTCTGCAAACTTAAACACATGGTTATCTGGCGATTATCGTGGTTTCACAAGTGCAGTTCACATTGGGGATACGTCAGGTGCAAACTTTTATATAACTGGCGTACAATTTGAAGTTGGTCCACAAGCTACTCCATTTGATTGGAGACCATACGGTATGGAACTTGCATTATGCCAAAGATATACTTATGTTTATAATAATACAGGTCTAAGTGACCAAACTTATGCTTATTCTCCATATAGTCCAGCAAGTTACACATCGTTACCAAATTCATCAGCATCAATGCCAATATATTTCCCTGTAACAATGAGGTCTGCTGCAACTATTTCAAATGTAACCGGCGGTAGTGCTTCATCATTAAACAGACAAACAGCATCTGCTTCTCAAGTTGTTTTCCAATGGTCATCAACATCATCAGGTAGTGCTTATTATGTTGGTAGTTTTATTGCATCTGCGGAGATTTAATCATGTATCAATTATACGGTAAACACGAAATAACAGGTCAAGATATTCAAGCAATTAAACGACTTGAAGATAATGCTAGTGTTCCTTTTGACCATAACAACGTTGATTTTCAATTGTTTATTAAGTGGTTAAAAGAAGGTAATACACCAGAACCTGCAGCCAATACAACATTAGATTCTAATTGGGTTTCTAATATGCTTTCTGGTTATGGTTCAATAAATATAAAAAGACTATAAAAAATATCTACCTTACTATGAACACACTAATCACCGTACTTAAAAACAAAACAGTTTTATGGTCAATCTTTATTGCTGTATTATCAGTACTACAAGGTTTTCTATTTGAACTATCATTGACACCAATACACCAAATGATTGCTGGTATTGTAATATCTGTTGTCATAGTGTTGTTGAAATTTATTGAAACACCTGCATCATAAATAAAAGAATAACAGAGAATAAGAAATGCCATTAAGTACCATCGGAACCAATGCAATAGCAAACAATGCCGTACAGTCATATGACTTGGCTCCAGGTGTTGGTGCTCAGTTTATTGACACACAATCTCCAGCAGTTATCTATTACAATGGTCAGAACGTAACATCAAACATTGTTATTGCTGGTACTCTTAATGCTTTCTCGGCTGGTCCAATCACAATCAACTTAGGTCAATCAGTGACTGTTAACGTTGGTGGTGTATATACAATCATATAAGGTAGAAAATGCCAGGTACACTTAAATTAAAATCAGAAGCAGGGGGTTCGGTTGTATTGACCGCTAACACTAATGCGGCTACTGATTTAACTGTTAATATTTCACCAGTTGCCGGTACATTGGCAACATTGGTAGCGAATACAACTGGTCCATATTTTGCTCAGGGTGGTGTGGCAGGTAACGGGCCTGCTTTTAGTGCTTATGGTAGTTCAGCAACATCATTAACTAATGGTGGTTATACAAAGGTTGCGTTTCAAACAAAAGAGTTTGATACTAACTCAAATTTTGACAACACAACAAATTATAGATTCACACCAACAGTAGCTGGTTATTATCAAGTAAATGCTGGAGTCGCAGCAAATTTTTCATCTGGCGAATCAACTATTTACATATATAAAAATGGTTCAAGATTTAAAAATGGACAAGATAATGGCGCAGTTAGTTATCAAGTAAATATATCTTCATTAATTTATTTAAATGGTTCTTCAGATTACATTGAAATTTATGTTTATCAAGGTACCGGTTCAGCAATAAACACTAATACCAGTTCACAAGCCTGTTGGTTTCAAGCATCAATGGTAAGGAGTGCATAATGGCTTTATATGAAAAAATAATAGCAATTTATACAGATTTAACAATTTCAGATTTTTCACCAAGAGGAACTATTGTTATACAAAACGATAATGATGGTAAAGGTGATTACATCAAGGAATGGAATCATCCTACTCATGCAAGACCAACACAAGAACAATTGGATGCAATAAACTAAAATGTCAATTACTCTTAACGGCTCAGGATTAGCATCAGGTATTACTTCTGTACCAAACTTACAATCATTTCCTGTTGGGCCACAGTTGGTTGCTGCTAATATGCCTCCAGGTAGTGTTATTCAGGTTGTTACTGCTACTGCTGCTACTTTTTCAACCTCGTCCGGTACTCTAACTGCAACTGGATTAAGTGCAAATATTACACCACAATTTGCTTCAAGTAAAATATTAGTTCAAGTATTTTGGAACCCCGAAACGAGTGCAAATACAGTTGAGGTTGATGGTCGTTTATATAAAAACGGTACTAGCGTTGCAGGAGCATTTTGGTTTGACGTATATTCTGGAAGTGGAGGTACAGCACTAACAACGTCTTCTGCTTTTTATACGGAGTCTCCAGGGTCTACTTCTACAATAACATATGCAACATACTTAAGAGCAAATTCTGGAACTGTTAATACGGGTGGTAGTAGCCAACCACAACAAATGCTGATTATGGAGATTAGATAATGAGACCACATTTACACCAGGCAGTAAGATACGAATATTCCAATGCAGTAAATATCTATGGTAACGATGTAGACTCTTTGGTTGTTTTAGATGCCAATAATAATACCATCTCAATAAATACAGCTAATGTAACTTCACAATTAGCCACATTGCAAACACAATATACAACAAATCTAGCCAATAAGGCTGCTGCAGCCAATTCTGCTATCAGTAAATTAACTGCTTTAGGTTTATCAGCAGATGAGATAGCTGCTCTTAGAGGTCAATAATGAGTTTTCTAAACGTCAATCAAGTCAGTACAGCAGCCGGTCTACCAAGTTTTACGACCAGCAATAATGCTATTAACTTCAATGGTAATATCATTGGTGCTTCTTCTTCAGCTACGATGAAGAATAGGATTATTAATGGTGATATGAGAATTGACCAGAGAAATAATGGTAGTGCAGTAGGAACTTCCGTTAATGGTTATTCTGTCGATAGATGGCAAATTCAACAATCAACAACAGGTAAATTAAATGGTGGACAAAATTACAATTCAGTAACAACACCATCAGGATTCACAAATTATTTGGGTGTTCAATCACAATCTGCTTACTCTATTAGTTCAACAGATTATTATACTATAAATCAAAGAATTGAAGGATATAATATTGCTGATTTGGGTTGGGGTACATCTAGCGCCAAAACAGTAACAATTTCTTTTTGGGTGTATAGTTCATTAACCGGCACATTTGGTGGCGTATTACAAAATTATGGTTATAGTTGGAATTATCCATTCACATACACAATCAATTCATCAAATACTTGGCAATATATTACAGTAACAATCACACCTCCAACATCAGGTTCTTGGCAAACAGGAAATTCACAAGGTGTTAATGTGATTTTTGGTCTTGGAGTTGGTTCAACTTATAGCGGAACTCCAGGAATATGGACTTCATCTAATGTATTATCGGCAACAGGTGCTACATCAGTTGTGGCTGTAAATAATGCCACATTCTACATTACTGGTGTACAATTTGAAGTTGGTTCAGTTGCTACAAGTTTTGATTATAGGGATTATGGTAGAGAATTACAGTTGTGTCAAAGGTATTATTATTTGATGCAATCAGGTGTAGGAAGATGGAACTCAACAAATGCTTCTGCTTGTGTAATTTCTGCAAAGTTCGATGTTCAGATGAGAACCACTCCGACCACTTCAGGAATGAATATAGGTTATGGATATGTTGAAAATTTTGCAGGTAGTAATCCAACAATATCAAGTATAGGTGGTTACGGTGGCGTTGGTGTTTCGGGAATGGGTTGGGTTGTTCTTAATTTAACAGGTGGTTCTGGATCCACTATTGCGGGTTATGTCTGTGAATTTTATGTTTTGAACAACACATATGGTCTTGCTTGGACTGCGGAGTTATAAAAATGTCAAATCAACACACATACAAACAAGCGTTGGATTTAAAAGGTAATGTAAACACGTTTTGTGTTTTACGTTCTGATGGTGCTTGTTTACCTTTCGACAAACACAACACCGACTACCAACAATTTAGAATAGACTTGGTTAATGGTGCCACATTAAATGATACTTCTGGTAATCCAATTACTGGTGATGCTCTGACAACTTTCATATCTACACTACCGTAATACCAAATCCTCATCAACTAAATAGTAGATAAAACTATTTTTTATGAGGATATACAATGCCTGCTGCTTATTCCGACCAGTACCTAGAGCAGGGTACCACCTTCAATACATTAATTACCTTAGACTCCTCTAACGGTAGCGCATACAATCTCTACGGGTTCTCAGTAAACTCTCAAGCAAAGAAGTCATATTACTCAAGTAATGTGATTCTCCAATTCACATCTTCCATTTATGATGCTTCTAATGGTATCATACAACTATCAGCCAACAATTCCGTAACCGCCAATGTACC
>Ga0007852_1000281_pt1 | contig 17001 bp, 14 predicted proteins | sample CryBogCBH28Sep08_FD_71227 | JGI IMG/M metagenome (GOLD analysis project Ga0007852, IMG submission 71227) | Freshwater microbial communities from Crystal Bog, Wisconsin, USA - CBH28Sep08 | ecosystem: Environmental > Aquatic > Freshwater > Lake | place: Crystal Bog, Wisconsin, USA | collected...
ACTGCCAAAGCGGCATGCTCATCACCAACGAATGTAGCTGTACCAGAAACAGCAGACTGATCAAATGTGTAATCAGTTGCAGCTAGAGCACGTAAAGAGCCTAGAATTTCTTGGTCGATTTCAACTGTGATTTCTTGTGCCAAAGCAGCCATGATTTCAGCTTCAACATCTAAACCGTGCATAGACTGAGCGTCTTGAGCGGCTTCAAATGTCCAACGAGCTGACAATTTGCGTGTCTTAGCTTCTACTACTTGTTTCAAGATTTGAACGTTGATACGGTTACCAGCAACGCCTTCAAGAGCAGCTGTTGAAGTAGCTTGACCAGTAGTATTACTACCAGAGTAAGCAACAGCAATCTTGAATGGGCTCAATGCTTCGTCACCGGCGTTTGCACTTGTAGCGTATGCTGAAGAATCAGAAACTGAATCTGCATAACGTACACGCAATGTGTGGATCTGAGCAACTGGACCTGTCATTGGTTGTACACCAACGATTTCGTTAGCAATAACGGTAGGCATAACACGACGAATAACTGGTAGAATTACACGGTTAAGTGTAGCTACGTTACCAGCTTGAGTCGCGCCACCTGTAGCGTTCTCTGCCAACATCTTGCGAGTGTTCTCTAGGATTACACCCATTGTTGTGCGGCGTGAGCCTTGTAGGCCTTCTAACAGGGCTTCTTTGGTCTCGCCCCAACGGCTTTCTAATAATGCTTGTGTCATAATATTTCCTCTTTCCTTTTAGGGTTTAATTAAGCCCTGCTAAACGTTTCATTTCATAAACATTTGACATTACGTCTGGTGCTTGTGAAGTTTCAACGGCAGTTTTAGCAGTTTTATCACCAGTAACTTCTACACGCGACTCTGTTAAAGCAACCTTGGCGGTTGGCTTACTAACAGGAGTGTTGTTTAGAACTGCTGGTAGATACTTTTCATATGCAGATTGTAGCTTATCAGTCTGCACACTTTCGAGCAAGTCACGCATAACTGCGGCTTTCTCTTTGTTCAAAGGTTTCAACATTTCGCTAAGTTTTTCTTTGCGTTCTGCCGATTCTTTGATGATCTTGATTTCTGTTTCTTTACTCTCAACTAGAGCTTGCTTGGTTTCAATTACCTGAACTGCTTCAGCCAATTTACCGGTTACTTTCTCAAACTGAGCTTGTAACTCACGGATCTGCTTGTTCTCATTCAAATGAGTACCAGCAAATTCGCTAGCAAATGCTTCAAATAGACGACGGCCAAACATGTTCTCGCGAGCAATTTGGATGTCTTCTTTTAGTTGAGTCAATTCTGACTCTAACGAACTGGTTACGGCCTCTTTAACAGCTTCAGCAGATTGTTTTACAAATTTAGCTTGTAGTTCAGCTAGTTTAGCTTTACCTTCAGCAACCAAGCGAACTTTAGTTTCCACTACAGCTTTCTTGTCTTGCTCAAACTCTTTGATTTCTTCTGCCAATGCACGGATTGTAAAGTTTTCTAACTTGGCAATTGCTGCCTCGTAAGTTTTACGATCTGCACGTAGTTCTTTGATTTCTTCAGATAGTTTGCTAACCATAAAATCATTGAACTTGCTGCTGCTTTCGATCATTTGCTTTTTAAATGCAACACGATCTTCTGCTAATTGTTTTTTTTCGTCTGCGAACTCAGATAGTTCAGCAGTGAGAGACTCTGTTACCATTTTGTCAAGAGCTTCAACCATTACTTGCTTGTCATGTTGATAACGTTGAGCAAATTCTTCGCGTAATTCTGCACGAACTTGTTCCTTGGCTTCAGTAATGCGTGATTCCCATGCTTCGCCAATGGCTTGCTTGGTCTCTTCATTAATGATTCCGTTATCCAACAATGGTTTGATAGCATCTAACATTGGATATTTCTCCTATAATTTTAAATCTTTGATTAGGGCTTCAATACCCTGTTTCAGGTACTTCTGTACTTTTTGATCTTGAGCGGCTTCACGTGCCGTTTCAAATACCTGTATACCGCCACGCATATTCATTAGGCCTTCATAAATGGCCTTAGGATAAGCATGTGGTGCACTAGGCTGTGCTACGATGTCAACGGTAATGATTTCAAAATCACTAACGTGTCCACTTCCTTCATTGACATTACCAGATCCACGGCTACTAACGCCCAGTTTAACGCCGCTTGTCAGCATGGCCTTAACTAGTTCGCCCATTGGAGTTGGTAATACCTTTAATTTGCCAAAACCGCATGGGCCATCCATCCACATTTTTGTGATCATATGGCTTACGCGGTCTAGGTTAATTTTTAAATCGTCTGGATGATCTACTTCGCCTAAAACGGAGTAGCCACCTTTGAGTTGGTCATTGATAGTTGAAACAGCTTTTTCAATTTCGTGGACGGGATATACACGTTCGTTAGCGTTTTTTACGCCTCCTTCGATGAATATCCCTTCCATATAGAGATCTTTACCAGTCCCGTCGGCAGTATCTTCGGTAATAACCTTGATATTTGCCCGGTCAAATGTTAAGTTCTCTTTTAGGTACAAAGCCATTTTCGTGTCCTAATCTATTAACGTACTTTACCACCGATTTCAGACTTCTTGTTAATGGAAGCCTTTTCGGAAGTACTACCAACTTTTTTACCTGTTTCTGTGTCGCCGTTTTTCTCAGCGCCGTGACCAGCAGGTTCAGCCTTTAGCTTTTTGTCGCCGCCTGGTGTATTGCCTACTTTACCAATTAGACGTCCTTCGCCTTTGCTGTACTCGTTGTTTGGCTTGTTGATTGGCTTGCCGTCAACTGCTTCTTCAGCGCCTTCAAAATCAACATGCTTACCACCAAAGTCAGCGCCTGGGCCTACTTCGCTTTTTGTGTTTACAGAAATTTTCTTACCAGCTGCACCAACTGCGTCGCCTTCGTTGGCATCGCCTTGACCGCCGTAGATATCACCAATACGGTCTACGTATTCGCGCATCAATTCGGAACTGGAACGGTTAGAACGAGATTCTTCAGTCTTCTTAGCTTTAGGCTCTTTGGACTCTTCTTCTTCCTCTTCTTCCTCTTCCTCTTCTTCCTCTTCATCAGCTGATTCCATCATGCCCATTTCGTCCATTGCTGGCTCTTCATCGTGCATAGCTGGCATTTCTTCGCCGCCTTCATGGCCCATGATTTCGTCAAACTTAGCCAATAGCTCGTCCAACTTGGCATCAATGTCCATTACTTTGTCTTCAATTTCTTCGTGCTCTTCGTGCTCTTCGTCTGATGCTGGCATTTCACCGCCTAGTTCATCATCTTCTTCGTGGTCAAGGTCAAATCCTTCTTCTTCCTCTTCCTCTTCTGCTTCGCCAACAGATTCTTCGTGACCAATTTCGTCAACCATGTCTTCAACTTGGCTACCGTGTACAGCTTCTTCCATACCTTCTTCGTCCATAATGGACTCATAGATATCACGGCTCTTTTCTACTACAATATCGTGAAATAATTCACGTGCTTTTTGATCTTCATCATTGATGATGTATTCAATTAATTTTTCAAACTTGTTCATAGGAACTCCTTTTTGTAAATGGCTTGTTTAGTATTTACAAAACTACGTAGATAATGGAGTTAAATGGGTGTTTTTTGAAGGATTTTGACAGGAATATTACAGAATCGTTAAATTCCCAGGGGGCCTGCGCCGGCTTCAGGTGCAGGTTGGTACTGCTTTGATATTGATTTTAGTTTTTTTTCGTGCTCTAATTTACGAACGTCGTGACTTTGTCTCAGCTGATTTAGGTGTGCCAGTGTCAGTCGTGTCTTGCGACTGTCGTCCAGTTTTAAGGTCGTTTGATCTTCTTTTTCGCTACGATAGCCAGCAGGAGCAGGGTCAAATAGTTCCATTACATTCATAATATGTATTTACCCTTTTTGAATCAAAGACCCGGGGCTGGAGCCGCACCTGGAGTGCCAGGGCCCATTGGACTGCTCATACCTGCTATGTTAGGACCGCCTGCGGCGCCTTGTGCAACTGGTTCTGGGCCCAAGCCTTCCAGGTCGCTATTGATGCCGCCTGGGCTGATTCCTACACTACGCGGACTTGGAGATTCAACCTGTGCTAACTCTGCATCGCCGCGTTCTTCTGCCCAGGCTGTTTCGTTTTCACTCAGCTCTTGCTCAGTCATGCCTAAGTAACGCTTCATTAACCAACGTTTGGAGAAGTATGGCAAGGGTTCCAACTGTGTAAATGTAGCAATGCGAGCCGAATCAATGTCGGCTTGGCGATATTGTGCAAAGTTCTGTGGCTCATTGAATTGTAAATCAAACAGGCTTCCGTCAATGTTAAATCCGCGCCAGCGCATAAACAGCTTGAACTCTGCATCCAGCTTGTCTGCAATCAATGATTGTAAACGCACACAATACTGGTTAAAACGCCATTCTTGGATCAGGGCTGTACCAACACGTCCGTCGGTGTATGCTTGGCTACCATCTTCGGCTGTGGTAGGCAAGTAGCTACTTGGAATACGCAGTCCACGGAATAATTTGTTGGTAAAGAAGCGCAAGTCAGTAATTTCACCCAGGTTTTGACCGCCTGGGAACACGTCTACACTGGAACCACGCCCGTCTGCCGTGACCGGAAAAAAGTAGTCTTCGTTTTGACTCAATGGATTATAGGTAGCATCCATCATTTGAGCGTTGTTTCCTGTACCACTGGCACTGGGAATACGACGCTGATGTATTTCGTTTTTGATACGTTCCACAAAGGCCATGGCCATGTGGCTGGGCATGTTGCCCACGTCAATCTTGAACACTCTGCGCTCAGGAGCACGTTGTACACGATAGATAATGATTGAGTCTTCCAACAGCTCTTTTTGTTTGAATACTTTGAAAATGTTTTCTAATACAGAGTTACCAAATGGCCAATACACGTCTAGGCCTTCAGTTAGACTAATGTGCATGACATGTTCAGCATTGATAGCCGCTTCATTACGTGCATGACTAAAACGTGAACCACCGCCAAACGGGCTTTGTGGCTGTGCATAAGCGCCCGAGGGTCCACCTGTCTGTGGATGGTTAACATAGGTATCAGTGGTTGCCACTGCGGTAACTGTCAGGTTCATAAAGTTGGGATTTAGATCCTTGATCAAGTACTGCTCAGGCTTTTTGCCTTCACCTTCGTTGACAATTACCTTGGTAACCTTTGACATTTCAGTCCACATCAGCTTGAAGTTTTCTGGGTCACGGATAAACACCTGGTCACCGTACTTGAGTACATTACGCACAATCTTAAACATGCGCTTGTTGAATTCATTCAAGGCTACCCATTGTTGCAGTTGCTCTTTGATAATTTTGACTTCGTTGTCGCTGGGTTGTTCTTTGAACTTGACGGTAAATGCTGTGTGATTTTCGTTGTTCTTTTGAGTACAGAATTCAGCAAGAATGTCCAAGGCCGCGTTGACTTCTGAGTCCATGTCCATTTGCTCGTATTGATTGTAGCGTTCAACACGATTGGGTTGTCCAGTATAAACTTCTGGTAGTTGACTTTGATAGTTCTTGTAGCCAGGCTCAACCGAGCGGCCACCACCCAAGGGACTTACATTACTGGGTAAATTGCTTGTCTTGAAATATTTTTTCCAACCTGCCATGGGATTTTCCTGTTTATGCTATATTTATAGCATATTAGATTGTAGCGTGTAATATCTTGTTCGAAGTATCGCGATGGTCTTTCATAACCGTCAGTAGATCATCCATTTTGGATACCAACTCGCCCACATCCACCTTGACCGGTATGTTACGCCCGTCGGGCAGAGGAATTACCGCTTCTGGACCTGATTCACCGGCTATGGACAGGCCATTGGTAATGCCACCCTTGCCCAGGGCTTCCACATGGAAGTGCGGCGCCGATCCACGATACTTGCTGACTTGTCCGCCGGCTGATTCAATTGATTTGGCCCAGGCACGATCTTCTTCATTGTCGGGTCCGTTTTCAAGCCAGGTCCTGTCGGCATTGACGCCTTTGATGTTTTTAATAGCACTTAGTTTACCAACTACTTCTGCAGGACTCAATCCCTTGACACTGAAATCGGCGGCCTTGCCGTTGTAGTGGCGTGAATCACTGGCATGTTCGCCATCATTCAACGAAGTTGGTTTACCCAGGCTTGCTACCAGCGAAGGCAAAATACCTTGAAGTTCGGGAGTAATCTGTCCACGTGGCAAGACTGTACCCGGACCGGCTCCGGTGCCACCAGCTGGACCTGCGGGTGCTGGTAAAGTTTCACCTTGTCCTTCTAGTTGTTGTTGTTTTTCTTCTGCTTTTTTGTTACTTGCTGCAGTTCCTGGTAAATCAGCAATTATTTGTTCTAATTGGTCAATAACCGATCGCGCAACTTTACCAAAATGTCGCATTGGATCTTCAAGTTCTGTTTGAATATTCTTCTTTAGGGTTTGAAATGATATCGTAGCTTCTCTGTAGCTTGCTGTTAGATCATCTTGAGTTGCTTTGGCTTTTTTAGCATCTTCTACGGTGTCTTGGTGTATACCTTGGTCTTTGTAGGCCATTTGTAGACCAGTCTGTACCACTTGATTAGCTTCGCTTAAACTATTGTTGTACTGATTGGCTATACCAATGCCGTCTCCAGCAACAACACCTTGTTGTATAATAGCGTCTGAATATTTTTTACCCGACTCCTGGATACGACTGATAACACCCTCGGCGTCGACAGATCTATCACTCATTAGTCCAATAGCATCATTATACTTGTTGGCCAGAGCAGGAGTTTGCCCAAAAGCCACTGCGGTTTCACCTGTAACGGTGCCTAAAGTATAAAGTTGTCCTGCGGCTTTTTCACTGCCAGGGCCCAATGTAGAAATAATATTGCGGAATTTCTGCATGTTTTCGGCCAATAGATTTTTATCTAATTGTCCGTTGACCGTTGAGTCTTTGTATAATTTGGCCTGTACTGCTAGTTGTAAAGATGCTGCTTCAGCTCGCGCTTTGGCTCGTTTAACATCTTCACCGGTGTAGTCGGCAATGGCTTTTAGATTGGTTAGATAACGATCTGTACCAGCAGCAAGTTCTTGATCTGTTTTTCCTTGCAAGGCACCGGTACGTGCCAGGATGTTCATGTAGTCAGCTGTGCCGTCGGCAATGTCAGTTATGCTGTAGCCAAGATTCAAAAGGCCATCTCTAAATGGACCCATTTTGGCATTTACTTCGGTAAATCGTTTGATACCTGCATTAACTGATCCGCCAAATTCTGCAAATGCTTCGCTATTGTTTGCAATTATCTTAGAAAATTCATTCTGTGTTAGCATTGCCAAACTAGCAGAAAAACGCATTTCTGTTAGTCCGTCGGCAAACAATGCTCCAGCGGAAGTTGCTTCGCCAAATGATTTGATGGTGTTATCCATCTCCTTGACCAGCGTGTTGTTAACAAATTTTGCAGTCTGTGTGGTTTTGTCGTAAAACGAGATAATGCCTTCGGTGACTGCCGCAATAGCCGCACCGGCTGCTAGTCCTTCAGGACCTAGCGCTGCCAACCCAGGGGCTGCTGTGGCAATGGCCTTGCCAAAGCCCTGTACCGTGCTGTTGGTTGCATCTAGGCCAGCATTTAGTACTTCGCCAGCGACCTGGAAAGCACTGGCATTACTTTGATATCCACCAATAACAGCCTTGGTAGCACCTGCAGCAAAACTGGTTAAGCCGCCAACGATGGATTGTGTTGCGTCCCAGAAGCGTTTGGTTTCTAATTCGCTGGTTGCTTGTCCTTTTGCAACAGATATTTCTTTTTGTAGCCTTGCTTTCTTTTCAGCTTCCTCGGATCCTTCAACTACGTCTTTTAATTTTTTTAGTTGTTCTTCGAGGTCAAGTATGGTATTGGTAGATGTGGCCCAGGTGCGCTCACCACGGCGTACTGATCGTGCCAGGCTGTCAAATTGGTCTTCACCGGTTTCCAGTTTCTTTCTTAGATCCTGCATGGCCTGAGCTGCTTTGTCACCCTGCTTGGTGCCATTGGCAAACGACTCAGCCAATTTTTTCATGCCTTCAGTTAGTTCTCTTAGCAGTTGCGGATCTATATTATTATCGCTCATGGTTTTTACCGGTAAATATACATGTATATCAATTATTTATGGGATTAAAATCTATGGAAAACACATCACCAAATCCGTTGGCCAAACACTTTAGACAGCCAGCAATCTATATCAAATTGCCCAGTGGCGGGCGTTTTTGGCCCGCAGACAGCTTGGATTTGCCTGTAACCGGCGAAATTCCCGTGTATCCAATGACAGCCAGAGATGAAATTACTCTGCGTACCCCAGATGCACTCATGAACGGGCAAGGAGTAGTTGATGTTATACAGAGTTGCTGTCCCAGCATCAAAGACGCATGGAAAATGCCCAGTATTGATGTGGATGCCATACTGCTAAACATACGCATTGCCAGCTACGGCAACAGCATGGATGTAGATACAACCTGCCCAAAATGCCAGGAAGAAAACAACTTTGCCTTGGATTTGAGTGGCATTACCGGCACTATCGGCATGCCCGACTACGCTACACCGGTGCAGTTTGACAATCTTTCAATCCTGTTGCGCCCACAACCATACTTTGAAATCAACAAGATCAACAAGATCAACTTTACTGAACAACAACTGTTGCGTACCGTCAACGACAGCGCCCTGTCAGACGACGAAAAGAAAAAGCAAGCCGAAGACTTCCTAACTCGCTTGATTGATTTGAACATTGATATCTGTGTCAACAGCACACAATCAATTACCACAGAAGATGGTACCGTAGTAACCAATCCTGCACACATCAAGGAGTTTTATAACTTGGCTGACTACAAGGTAGTGCGCAACATACAGGACCAATTGAAAGTGATTGGTGATCAAGCCGCAATCAAACCGGTACCTGTTGTATGTACTGCCTGCGCTAACCCTTACACCGTTCCATTGGACTTTGACTACGCAAGTTTTTTCGCCTAAGGCTTTTGACTCTAGACAATGAGGGCATTGTCAAGTACATTGATGACTTAGACAAGCAAACAAAAGCCATAAGAAACGAAGCATTAAAGTTCACTTGGTTCATGCGTGGGGGAGTTACTTACAATGAAGCCATGTTCTTGAGTCAGCAAGAAAGAGAAATCATTGGAAGTATTATCAAAGAACATATGGAAACAACTAAAGAGTCTGGACTTCCGTTCTTCTAAGATCTGCTTCGCCGATCTATTTCTTTCACTTCGTTCAGAAATCTTTTTTTCTTATTTGTTGTTTTTACGTATTATCCAGATTAATTGGTCATAATTCACCGTACAAAACGGTGAACATGACTTGCATTATCCGAGTAGCATAGTCATTTATTATAAAGAGATTTGTCTTACGACAGCAGAGGCGGTTGACCGGTACCCCTTACTCTAGCTTCACATATCAACGGAACCCTAGTGACCCGATAATAAATCCAAGTCCTATAAGCTGGGGTTGCTTTTTCTCATTGCCCCGACCATTTTTTGCCTTAAGTTAGCATTAGCCTTGCACACCCGAGAACATCTGGACTGGGTATTCCACCAGTCCGCAACGGGAGTCGAGTTGCCTCGACCAAACAGAGTGCGATATCGATTAAACTTTGTGTTTGCTACAGATAGACTTGGTGTCTTGAGATTAAATCTTGTTGATAATATGTGAGCCATGTACACGGACCTGTATGTGTCCGTTATAGTATTCATCGGTTTCTAATACTCGGCGAGCAAATTGTTCTCTCGCCTCAATGTAACTGCATTCAGCCTTGCTTTTACAGTAATATAATATCTCACGTGTAAAGTTGTCAACGCCTAATTCTGCCACATCTCGGGATAGTTCTGGACTTGACCCATAATAGGTTTGCCAGTCACTATCGATTGTACCTCGTATCTTTTTGCGTTTCTTCTTACCGTTTTTTAGTTTAACCATACGATAAGTGGTTTTTTTAAATCTTGCTAATTTTTTGCCAATATACTTCCGGCCAGATAATTTATTTGTGATCAAATAAACAAATCCGACACAGGTTTCGGGTAGGGTTTCTACGATATTGTTTTCGAAAATCCATGACATGCATAGTAGTTATCATCTTGCTACCAAGAAGTTGCATAATCTTGATTGACCACATTTTTTGTACATTTGGTCTGACATTCTTGCCACTTGAACTGTTTAAACTTACCTTCCCAAAACTTGTCAACCACTGCATCTGCTAGTGTTCTGTTATGCAAGTCAAAGCGTTTGGCCAGTTCCTGCCATTCGGTATTGTGTGTATAACGATTGGCTACCCAGCAACACGGAAACAATCTTCCCTGTGCATCTATATATAATCCTTTGTTACCTATTTCACACAAAGGTACAATGTCGCCTTGCGGCTGTATTTTTTTATACAGTTCCAAATTGATCTGTTTAACTGCTGTATTAATACCACGCGGGCTTAGTACTGTAACACGTCTTTCAAATCTATAGGAGTTGCTTACATACCGGTCACTGGGTTGTAGTGGATCTACTGTACCATAATTTGGGTATATCTTTCCAAACTTAGTACTTAAGGTCAATTGGAAAGCATCCATTCCCAGCTTATCGGCTAGTGATTGCATGTAATCAATGTGGAGTTCGTTGAATTTAAACGCAATAGCGGCCCATACTAATTTGCATGTACTAGTGGCTCTTAAGGTCTCAATACCTTGGATAATAGACACAAAATCGCTGTTTACTCTGTATAAATTATTACTTGCATTGTCGTATCCGTCAATGCTGAAATGTACTGTATCCTGCTCTGTTAATACACCACCTAACTCAGACCACCATTCTGTTTTTTTATGACTGCCATTGGTAATGATAACAATTTCAACAGGTTTAATTGTTTTAATATAACGAACAACAGCAATTAAGTCGTGTGCATATACAGGATCACCATCGTCTCCGCAAAAGGTGATCTTTCCTACATTGGCAAGAACGAACTCTGGTGTAAAGTTACGCTTGAAGAACTCTAAGTCCAATTCGGTATTGACCAAACCAGCAGGAACTTCCTGTCTAGCACAGCGAGGACAACGCAAGGTACACTTGCTGGATATTTCAACGTGAAAATGCCAAGTGGCTAACATAATTCCACCTCACGTTGCCATTGGCTATCAAATACTGTTATGTTGGATTTGGTTGTGCAAGTTGTAATGCAAGTGATATCTGCTAACTCTGGGTTATTCCAATTAACACTTACTTCTTTAATGTCAGTAATAAAATCATGCTGTCTTGCACCTAACCAACAACAAGGACTACGTCGACCTTGTGCATCTATGTAGACACTCTGCTCTGCTAGTGCATGACAGTCAATTTTTCCTGGTGTATAGGTAGGACGTTGCCACAACGTTGGCTCTTCTAATCCGTTGATATAGTCACGTTTGCTAACCTTGGCACGAAACCATTTAAAGCCCATGCTACGTGCTAGTTGTTCACAAGCATCAACTTGGTGTTCGTTATGCCGATACACCAGCATATCCCAGTGAGCACTTCCGCCAGCCGCAATAAACGCCTGCGCATTAAACATAACACTAGACCAATTTACATTTTTTCTGTATATGTGATTAGTATCTTCCAATCCGTCTATGCTAAAAACAACATAGTCTCGTGGTCGGTTAAATCTTAATCCAATCTGATTCCACCACCACTGATTGCGAATACCACCATTGGTGTTCATGCCCAAGGTAATGCTGGGATTGACTTTTCTAAAATAATCGTAAAGCTCCAAGGTATGCATTCCAGCAGCTGGATCGCCGTAGTTACCGCACATGAACATTTTATCCAAGCCAGCAATCGCATCGTCAGACAGATGTTGTTGTACCTGTGCCACAGTTAAATGATGTCGTAGTGATTTATCAAATGCAGTATCTGTTTCGCGAGCACATAGTGGGCATGCGGCCTGACAAACATCTGTGGATTCTAAGTGTACAACCTTATACAATTTCTACATCCGTGTTGTAACTGGTATAGCCGTTTTCTTTGACCACATGCAAGGTGTTGTTTACACGACCGCTCAATTCATCCTTGTGTGATACTAACCAAATACTCTTGTTGCTTTCGCGGCTCATCTTTTTAAGAATAGCCAGAGCATTTTCTACACCCGAGCTATCCATGCCAGAGTCAACTAGTTCGTCAATAAACAAAAGATTGATAGGCTGGTATAGACTTTCCCACACATCGCGGAATGCCCAGGACAGACTCAAGATAAGTCTGTTGCGTTCGCCACGTGATAGATTGTCAAAGTCCAGATCGCGACCCAACTCTGTGATAGTCACACTCAAGTCGTTATTAAACTTAACTTGATGTGGCAGACCAATACGATCCAGGTACTGTCCTAGTCTAGCATTTAGATAACTTAGATTTTGATCGATAATGCGTTTGCGAATAAATGAATCCTTATTGGTCAACAACTTTAACAAGAACTCTTGATGATCTCGCAAGTTGGCTAGATCATTCATGACGGCATAATCAATTTCCTCAATGCCTTTTTCCTGCATTTCTGCAATTTGTTCTGTGTAAGGATCTGCTTCAGTCAACTTGGTTTCCAGTTGCTTGATTAGGCTATCAACTGATGCCTGATGGTGAATAGCATCCGATTCTTTGTCATAGAAGGTTACTGGACGCGGGCCCAGTTCGCCCAACCCAAGCTGAGCCTGCTGTAGTTCAGCCAAAGTGGCAACATGTTGTTCCTGATTCTGCTTTGCTGTTGATAAATCTCTCTGCTTTGATCCCAGGACCTGTTGGTGCTTTTCGTCATGGAACTCTTGACCGCAGGTGTGACACGTATGATTTTCAAGCGAAACAAGTTCTGCTGATATTTTGCTAACCGTTTTTTCCTCACGGGAAAGGTCCATTTTTGTACGTGTAATCGCCGACGATAATTCATTGAGATCCTTTCGAGTCTGATCCCATGTCTTGAACGCCTGGTGTGCCTGAATCTCGGCCTGGATGTCGATTTTCTGTAGTTCTTCGATTGCTGTCTGTAGCTTTTTGATCTCTTCTTCATGTTTGGTCACCCATAGGCCTTGCCTACGCTTTAGGCTTTCAATTTGTTCTTCAATACGCTTATTGGCATCGCCTACTGCCTTGATACGTGCTTCTTCGGCAGTGATAGCATCTTTGGTAGCCTTGCCCTGCTCTTTTAATCGATCGGCCTTTTCACTCAATAGTGTAATACCCAACAACTGTTCAATTAATGTACGCTGATCATTGGCTTTGAGTGCCAGGAACGGCTCGGTATAGGTATTGAGAGCAACAATGTGCTTGAACATTTCGTGACTCATGCCCAACATGCGTTCAATTTCGGCCTGTGTTTCTCTTGAATCGCCCTGTGCATCATCGGTGATTTCTTGTTCAGTGTCACCTACAAAGAAGCGCATTACGTTGGGTTTACGACCTCGTTCAATGCGATAATTGACGCCATCTCGTTCAAAATCGATAGTGACCATCATGCCCTTTTGATTGGTCTTGTTGATCAAGTTGTCTTTTTTAATGTTGGTCAAGGCATTGCCGTACAAGGCATAGCTAAGAGCATTGATAATAGTGGTTTTACCTGTGCCATTACGTGCCCCAGTATCATCGCCACCAAGATCCAGGTTTTCACCTAACACCAAAGTTAAATCCTTGCGATCAAAGTTTACGGCCTGTGTGGTATTGCCCACACTCATAAAATTCTTAACAGTAAGGTCTTTTATTTTAAATGTCATTAGAGATTACGATAGATATCCAAGAGTAAATTCTTATTAAACTGCTCGCTGTCGATCGAGTTCAGTTGTCCAAACACAATCTGATCCACTGATTCAAATGCTATATTACCCTGTATTTCGTATTCTGTCAAGTCTGTTACCTTGGCCGGAATTAAGGTAATCTCACGCAGGTTGTAAGTGTCGATAAATGTTTCTTTGATAAAGGTAGCTTCTTCGTAGCTAATATCAATGTCCAAGTTTACACGCACATGCATGTTGGGTTTCAGCATAACTTCGGTATGCTTGAGCACATCCGACAAATTGAACACACGATACATAGGCTGATCGGGCCAGGCATGATACACCGGCTCTTTGTCCCATTCAAGTATCATCAAGCCTCTATCATCGTCGCCGGCATCGGCATAGTTATGTGGGAAACAGTTGCCCAGGTAAGTGACATTGCCACGAGTCTGGCGTTTATGGAAATGCCCTGAGTACACATGCTCAAAGCCCTTAAGGTCATTTTTAGGATCCACTTCGCCATGATCTGGCATAGCTACCATGGCATTCATTAAATATCCGGGCAGTTCAAAATGCCCAAATAAGTATTTGCCTTTTAGCTTTTTAAGCTTCTTAAAGTCATCGCCCACGAGCCAAGGAGCAATAGTAACATCACCCATAGTAGTCCAATCGTTACAAATGTGAATGTTACTGAGGTGTCGGGCCCACTCCACAGATTGTACATCACGTTTATCACGATAATACAAATCATGATTTCCGGGAATAAAGTAAGTATTCGCAAAATTGGCATTCAGGTGCTCCAGAGCCTGTAGGCTGTACTGTAAGGTTAGGATATTGATTGAGGCACGATTGTTGTGCCAGTCACCTAAAAAGAATGCAGTATCACATCCTTCTTCCAGGGCCTTGGCCGTGGCCCACTTAACAAAATTTAAGCAATCTTCGTTGTGTAGCGTACTGTTTGACTTGAGTCCAAAATGGATGTCAGTGAACACAGCCGCCTTCTTGAAAAGGTTTGTCATAGATTACAAGTATAGACTACTAAATGATAAAAATCAACGACAGATTCGTTCAATCGTCGTAGCCACCATCTGACCCGCCGGAGGTAGCAGATATTTTCATGCCTTGGCGTGTGTATGATGGAGTTAAGTTGTTCATTTCGAGGATATCATCTCTAAGATTTTGATTACGCTTTTCGATATTAAGTACCCGAGTAAATGAATTGGTGATAGCAGCAGTATAATAGGCAAACGGGTTTTGGCTTTTGAATTCATCAAATTGTAATCCGATCTGTGATAGTTGTAGTAAGGCTTGACTGCGCATTTCGTCATTGTAGGTATAACCACGCCAGTTGCTACGTGTAGCATAGCGTTCGCATAGCTTGATAAACATGTGAGCCAGCTTGGGAGTCATCTTGCCGTGATCTTTTGAGAAGTGACCTTTTTTAAGTGTGCCGGCCCAGTGACTCTTGCCAACGCACACAGGCTCGCCTTCAGCGGTGACCTTGTAGTGTTGAAAGGGCGGAAAATTGCATTTGACATATTTGGTATTGCCGGCAATGTCCAACTCGTCATCGTCGTACTCGCTACGTACTGGGCCATCCTCTTCTTCCAGAGCCTTGACAGCGGCCTTACGACTCTTGACATCATCGACCGGCACATGTTCCCAGGTCATTACACGAAACACCACATCAGTATCAGCAATGTCCTTGAGTTTGACTTCAAATTCATCCAATTTACGTTTGATACCGTCAGCGGCCACAGCGGCTTCGTGTGCCAGTTTGGTCAAGCGTTCAGCACGATTTTTACGAGCCTGTAATATGTTCTTTTTGTTTATTTTGTTGACGTCGGGCACGATCATGTCGTAGTCTGCGTCTTTTGGATCTGCAAAACAGCAGTAGGTTGTTTTACTTTTGTGGATTTCTTTTAGAATGTCTTTGTTGTTGAGATAATTATGGCGCACCTTCGTTTCCTTTAAAGTTAGCACATACTAACATATTTAATTTCGCGCTGTCAACCTTTTATTTTATTGAATCTTTATATACGCATATATTGGAACCGATAAATAATATATAACAAGGAACAATATGCCAGTACTGCCCAATCAGACTCTAAACAATGCGTTGAATCAAAACGCCGGCATAGGTACCCAAATTACCCAGGCTATCACATCTAGTCTTGAAGGTAGTGTGGGTGCCAATCCTTTCATGGGCCGACAAAATGTCAACAGCATGTATGCCTATAGTGCTACCAATGGCGGCGGATTTCAAACCAAAGGGCCCAATGTCATAGTCAACTACCCGCAGGCCAGTTATGACTGGCGAGTGCGAGTGACCTTGGCACCAAATGCCAACTATTTTTATGCTGATCCCAGCAACAATCTACTGGCACCACTACGCACAGAATCCAGCAACAACATTACCAGTGCTGTGGTAAACACCGTGAATAACCTGTTTGGGTCTGGTGGCCAACAGCGTATTGGAGTTGTATTTCCTTACACTCCAAGTGTAACGGTACAGCATACTGCAAACTATGCTCCGCAAAAACTAACACACAACAATTACACACAATATTTCTATGAAAATTCAGAAGTTGGTCCAATCACCATTTCTGGAGAATTTACAGTACAAAACGTAAACGAAGGTCAGTACCTGTTGGCAACCATTTACTTCTTTAGATCAATTACCAAGATGTTCTTTGGAGCAGATCCTCTGGCAGGTAATCCTCCTCCGATTGTTTACCTAAATGGTTACGGTCAATACTACCTGCCCAATGTGCCCTGCGTGTGTACCAGCTTTAGTCATACCATGCCAGAAACCGTTGACTATGTGGACGTGCCTGAACCTGGATTGAATTATAATCCGCTCTTGACCAAGCCGGTATTAAATAGTACACGCTTGCCAACCACCAGTACCGTTAGTATAACACTACAACCAGTCTACAGCCGAATTGCACAGAGCCAAGGATTTACTCTCAATGACTTTGCTCGTGGTGCACTAGTAAATTCACCGGCATCGGGTGGGTCTGCCAGTTCGTTTGGCGCAACACAAATACCCCTCAATGGTGGCAAGCCCGGCAACGGAGGATTCCTATAATGTCAGTCAAATATACCTATGCTCCTGCTAGTCCTTACTATGGTACTCCAACCTGGGGTCCTTTTTTAGACATTTGGAAATACAACAATTTAACTATCCCAACAGATGTAACCGATGCGGTATATCAAATTGATCCACCCTACAACTATCGCCCAGATCTCTTGGCCTACGACCTGTACCATGATACAAACTTATGGTGGGTGTTTGCTATTCGCAATCCAGACGTCTTGGTAGATCCAGTTT